>Ga0065704_10070331_pt1 | contig 32035 bp, 23 predicted proteins | sample SwiRhicommuniRL2_FD_59091 | JGI IMG/M metagenome (GOLD analysis project Ga0065704, IMG submission 59091) | Switchgrass rhizosphere bacterial communities from Rose Lake, Michigan, USA - RL2 v2 (version 2) | ecosystem: Host-associated > Plants > Roots > Rhizosphere > Soil | place: East Lansing, MI | reverse complement strand
CCCCGGCTCTCTGCAATTTCCGTCGCTGCGATCAAGCTGGCCCTCAACCGGATGCGGACGTTGGCCTGTGCATCGTCCGACCGTATCCGCTAGCCCCTGCTTGATCGCAGGCTACTCCGTCATCCAGCTGTTGCGCCGGAGCGCCTTTTGCCTCGTTGGCAAGCTTGCTTGCAAACGAGCGTTCCGATCAGCGATAACAGCCGATGTATGGCATATTCGCAACATTACTGTCCCTTAGGTCCGCAAAAGTGGATTTTGATTGCGCGTCATGGCAAATGCTATAGCGTTGATTGTCAAGAACGGCAGGCCACGAAGCCCGCAGTCTGATCGAGAGATGCTTAAGCGCCAGTGGGCGCCAGGAGGGGACGAGGGATGGCCGAAAAGGCGATCTGCCATTTTGGGGAATTCTCCGCACCTTCATCGAATTTGCGAATGCAAACCGTGTCAAGCGGCCAGGCCCATCGCCTGCGCTGAGTGACATGCGTGGGGCGCTATCCGTTCAAACGAAACGGAACGTCCCGATCGACGACATCGATAAGGGAGAGAGAGACCGCAATGGCAAAACTACACAAAATACGCGCGGCACTTTTGCTGGGGGGCATTGCCTTTCCAGCCTTTGCCGTCTCGGCGCAGGCGCAGCCAGCGTCCGATCCGCAAGCGAAGAATCAGACCAATGCGATGGCGGATATCATCGTTACCGCACAACGGCGTGAAGAACGCCTGCAGGATGTGCCGGTCGCGATCACCGCGCTGTCTAGCGAAGCGCTCGAAAAGATGAACGTGACGCAGCCGCAGGATCTCTACGGCAGCGTTCCGTCGCTGGTCGTCGGCCCGCAGGGGCAGGCGAGCCGCGACGTGCAGTCATTCTCGATTCGCGGTCAATCGACCGGGTTCCTATCGTCTCCGGCCGTGGCCCAATATCTCGCGGACGTACCGGTACCGGCATCGATCACCCTGAACCTGCAAGGTGCGCCCGGCATGTTCGAGGATGTTGAGAACGTGCAGGTCCTGAAAGGCCCGCAAGGCACTCTGTTCGGTCGCAACACGACAGGCGGCGCCGTTCTGTTCGTGCCGCGCCGGCCGACCAACGATGTGAACGGATATCTGGAAGGCAGCTACGGAAACTATAACCTCAATGCCGTGAGCGGCGCGTTCAACGTGCCGATCATCGACGATCAGCTGATGGTCCGCGTGTCCGGCACTTACCGGGACCGGGATGGCTTCACCAAGGATCTGGTGTTCAACAAGCGCCGTGATGACATCCATTACTATGCCTTGCGCCTTGGCATCCTCGCCAAGCCGACGGACACTTTCGAGAACTACACCCTGGTCTATTATGCCAATTCCGACAATAATGGTGCCGGGCAAGTTCTTGACCAGTTCAATATCGGCGGACTCAAGGGGGTTGGATTCTGCGCCGATACCGGCGAAGTATTTGGTCCCAATGCCGTAAACTGCAACGTCTACAGGCAGCAAGAGGCGCTTCAGGCTCAGAACGGTCCGCGTACCGTGCGCCCGAGCGTGGATGCGTTCAGCAAGATCCGGTCGTTCGGGGTCATCAACACCACGACCATCGAACTCAGCGACGACCTTACGCTCAAAAATATCGTAAGCTATCAGGAGCTTACCGATAACTATGCGGTCGATCAGGACGGCACGCCGATCCAGCAATACGAACTCAACCAGAATGCCGGAGTGCCCACCGGCGCGATACCGGGACTTTCCGAGTATGGCTTGCCGCTGTTCGGCTATACCCGGCCGGTCGGGGACTTGCCCCGCGATGACATAGGGCAGGTGACCGAAGAACTTCAGCTTCAGGGCTATGCCCTTGATCACAAGCTCGACTACACGGTCGGTTTCTTCCATTTCAACGCCACGCCGCGCGGACCTTGGGGCGGGCAGGCCATCAATTACTGTCCGGCCCTGTTTACCGGCTTGTGTCAATTCCAGACCTCCAGGACTCGCCAGTCCAACCGGTCGAACGCGGTCTATGCCCAGGCGACGCTTGATTTCGGCGCGTTCAGTCCTTCGCTGGACGGACTCAGGCTGACTGCGGGCGCGCGCTACACCTGGGATCGGATCAAGGGCAGGACGCTGGCATGGCGGCCCAACCCCGATGGATTGACCTCGGTCTGCACATCGACGAACGTTCCGGTATCAAACGACCAGATCGATCCGACCTGCGGCTTTTCCAACCAGTTGAACAGCAAGGCGCCGACCTGGCTGATCGGGCTGGACTACAAGTTCACGCCTGACATCCTCGGGTATGCAAAGGTCAGCCGGGGTTACAAGTCCGGCGGCTTCAACTCGGTTGCGGTCCGACCGGAAACCCAGACGTTCCAGCCGGAGAAGCTCACCAGCTATGAAGTGGGCATCAAGTCGGAAGTTTATCTCGGTTCGATGCCACTGCGGTTCAATGCCGATTATTTCTACCTGAACTATTCCAACATCCAGCGGCCCACCAGTGACGTGAATCTTATCACGCAAGCGGGCGGCGCGCAGATCCTTGCTGCAAAGGCGCGCATCCAGGGTGTCGAAGCCGAGGCCTCGATCCGGCCTTTCCGCGGGTTCGAACTGGGCGGCAACTTCAGCTACACCGATCCGAAATACACGGAATTCCAGCAGGTGGTATTCACGCCGCAAACGGCCTGCAACGGCGCTGTCGGGTTTGGCGAAGTGGCCGACCTTTCCTGCCTGCCGTTCCAGTTCGTGACCAAGTGGATATACAACATCCACGCCAGCCTGGACGTGCCTCTATCGGACAAGGCCGGGTCGCTGTCCTTCTACGCGGCCTATTCGCATGTAAGTTCGCAGCCGACTTCGCCCACGGGCGATGATGTGACCGATCTCAATTCGGTTCTGGAACCCTATGGCCAGCTGAACGCCTCGATCACGTGGAGCGACATGTTCCGCAAGGGTCTCTCGCTCAGCGTATTCGGGACCAACCTGACCGACAAATTGTATCGGGTAGGCAATTCGAACTCCTATAATGGTCTGCTCGTGAACACGTTCATGTACGGAGAGCCACGCATGTACGGTGTGAAACTGCGCATGGAGTTCGGCGGATAACGAGCCGCATCCGGCACAAACAGGAGGGGCCGCTCAGAGCGATGAGCGGCCCCCCTTTTATCGGCTTGAATGTCACGCGTCGGCGGCGTGATCCCATTGCAGCTTGAGGCTGCGGAAGCCCATTACCGATCCGCCGAATGCCGTGCCCTGGCCTTGTTCCGGCATCAGCCCGAAATCGGGAATGCGCCTTAGCCATTCCTGCAGCGAGACCATGATCTCGCGCTTGGCGAGATGCGAGCCGACGCATCGGTGCGGGCCGACGCCGAAGGTCACGTGCACGTTCACTTCCCTTTCGAGGTTGATGCTCTCGGGATCACGGAAGGTGCGCGGATCGCGGTTGGCGACGGTGTTGGGAAGGGCGACGCGGTCGTTGCGCCGCAAGGTGACGCCGCGAAACTCGCAGTCCTGCTTTACGCGGCGCACGATGTTGGAGACCGCGTTGATCCGCATCAGCTCCTCGATCGCGCGCAGGAAAGCGTCGGGATCGTCCAGCCGGTCCCGGAAATAGGCGCGCGATGCGGGCGTGGTCGCGAGATGGCGCCAGATATAGGCCATCGTGTTGGTGACGGTGTCCAGTCCCGCCACGAACAGCAGGAAGCCGCAGTTGAGCATGTCCTGCCAGTCATGCGGTTTGCCGTTCTCGTCCCGCGCGGTGACGATCGCGCTGGCGATATCGTGTCCCGGGTTCTTCTGCTTTTCGCGGAAGAAGGCATCGATTTCGGCGAAGATGCGGTTGACGGCATCCCCTTTGATCTTGGCATCGCTGGCGCGGAAAAAGGCGTTGGCCAGTTCCAGGAATTGATCGAGCCGCTGTTCCGGCATTCCGAAGAGATGCAGGAAGGCGCCGGTGGGAAACTTCTCCGCGTATTCGGGAATGAAGTCGCATGACCCCCGCACGGCGAACCCATCAATGAGCGCGGCGGAGCGACGCCGCAATTCGTCCGTGATGTCGCGCATCGCTTTCGGCGTGAACATCGGCGCCAGCAAACGGCGGAACACATTGTGCTCTGGCGGGTCGAGGCCGACCGGCTGCAGCGTGGGCCAATGCTCCATCGGCGGCATCGATGCCTGATGGCTCGAGAAGATGTCATGGTTGCGATAGGCTTCGACGATGTCCGCGTATTCCAGGAATACCCAGTGCCCGCCGTTGCGCGGGGTATAGAACTTGCCGGGCACGCCGCGACGGACCAGATCGTGCCAGATCCGCGTAGGATCGCCTTCACCCGGCGGGACCGCGAAGAAATCGAAATCGACGATCAGTTCAGGCGGCACATGATCGGGCGCGGCCGGGAAGTATTCGCGTGTCATCACAGTCTTTCATCGGCCCGAACCGGCCCCCGGTTCATGAGCTTTCCGACACGCTTATATTCGCCGGACAGGCGTCGCAGACGGCTTTGGTGCAAATTTCACATGGCCGGAATGGCCGGCGCACGGGCATGGCCCGGCGCGATACGGCGTCAGCGTTCCTCTCGTGAGGAGGTTCGCGGCACGCCCGTCAATGCGTTTGGCGGTGGTAGAAAGGGGCGGCCCCGAGCGGAACCGCCCCCAGCCATCCCAGGCGTCAGACGCCGAACCCGCCGGCGACCGACAGTGTCTGGCCGGTAATGTAATTGGCATCGTCGGAGGCGAGGAACACCGCCGCCTTGCCGATGTCCTCGGCCTTGCCCCAGCGCTTGATCGGCAGGAGCTTCTTCACCTCACGCTCCCAGTTCTCGTCGAAATAGCCCTCTTCCTGGCCCACCTTGAACTGGCCGGCGTCGATCACGCCGACAAGGATCGAGTTGGCGCGGATTTCATGCACGCCTTCCTCTTTGGCGATGCCCTTCACCAGCGATTCGTTGCAGGCCTTGGGGGCGACCGACAGGCCGTCGAGATGGGGCCACCAGTCATGCCCGCCCGAACCCAGGTGCACGAACGATCCGCCGCCCTTGGCACGGAAATGCGGGATGGCGAGGCGCGCGGCGTAATAGAAGCCGAACGCTTCGATTTCCATCGAGGCGCGGAACTGATCGAGGGTCCAGTCGGCGATGTTCACCTGGGCGACGATCGGCCCGGCGCCCCACACCACGCTGTGGATGCGGCCATGCGCGGCGATCGCTTCGGCGAAGGCACTTTCGATCTCCTCATAGTTACGCACGTCGGCGCGGTGGATGCTGGCCTTGCCGCCGGCATCGCGGATCGCCTGCCCGGCGGCCTCGGCAACATCCTGCTTGGAGCGGTAGAAGATGGCAACGTCGGTGCCGGCTTTGGCGAACTCCATCGCCACGCCCTTGCCGATGCCACCGCTGCCGCCGAAGACCGCGACCGCGCCTTCAGGAAACGTCCTGTTCATTCCAATCCCTTTCGATGATGATGTTATTCTGCCGCCTCGGTGGCCGGCGCGCCTGCCATTCCCGAGGTATAGTGCACGCCGTTCGCGCGCGCCTGATAGTCCGCCGCCTGCGCGCGCGGGTTGTAGAATTGCCGGTACCAGGTGCGGCTGCGATGGAACGGGCCATCGGTGGGCAGGCGCAGGATATTGAAGGCCGGCGCCTTGGTGCGCCAGATCGCGAAATCCTGCGAAAAGGCTGCCAGGCCAGCGGCATGGTACTGGTCGCGCAGCGCCGCGTCGCCGGGGGTGGGCGGGCTGTTGAGGGCGCGGGTGGTGATGCCGTGCCAGACCTGGGTCACGCCGTCTTCCTTCGGCGTATGGCAGATGATCTGCACCGCGTCCGTCTCTCCGGTATAGCGTGCGATCAGGATGCCGGGGCCGGTATAGAAGGCATCGACATTGAGAATGCCGTCCTCGCTGGTCATGGTCTCGTGCCCGCCGCCCGAGACCTGTCGGCCCACCACGCCCTCGAACACGGATTCAAAATAGGCCAGCCGCTGGCCATGGATCGGACCGAAGTGACGGGTGTCGACGAGATTGTCGAGAATCTCCTGCGGGTGGACGTTCAGCGTGCCCAGATTGTCGTAGTCGCCGGTGATCCACTGCGGATCGTCCCATTCGGGCAGGGCGGGAAGGGGATGGTCCGGCGCGCCGCCTTCGGGATCATGCCAGGCGAAGACGCAGCCGAACGCTTCTTCCGCCGGATAGGCGCGGACCTTGGCCGCTGGCGGTATCTCGCCATCGAAATAGGGAACGTGGTCGCACACGCCGTCAGGGCCGAAGCGCCAACTGTGATAGGGGCAGCGGATCGAATCGCCCTCTATCCGGTGCGCGGCGGCGCCCGATGTCTGCTCCGCCGCCAGATGCGCGCCCATGTGCGGGCAATAGGCATCGAGCAGTACGGCGCGGCCCGATGCGCCGCGATAGATCACCATGTCCCGGCCGAACATGCGGATAGCGGTGGGGGAGCCGGACACGTCCGAAGCGCGCGCCACCATCAGCCAGCCGCGCGGGAAGGTGAAATCGCCAAGGTTATATTCCGCAGTCTTTGCCATGGCCTTCTCCATTCGGCGCTTCTTGATCGCGCGCCGTTGCCACCGAAATTGCCTGCTCGGCTCGACAGGGGCAATCATGAAGTCCAATATACGATCGTATAATGACATGAGACGGATCGAATGATGATCGATGGGCAAAAATCGGTTGTGACCCGAAGGCCGGGCCTGACTATGATCCTGTCCGAACTGAGACGGGAATTGAGAGCGAGGGGGATCAGGGTGGGCCAGCTGGCGCAAGAGACCGGCGTGTCAGAGCCGACCGTCTGGCGCTGGCTGCGGGGAGAGGGCCTGACGCTGGAACGGCTCGACCGGCTGTGCGAAATTGCGGACATCGACTTGCGGGATTTGCTGGGGCGCGAGGAAGACCCGGCCTCTGAAAGCTTCACGTTGGCGCAGGAGCGGGTACTGGCCGCCGATCGCGGGCTGGCGCTGGTGTTCTTCGCCATTCTCCACGGCGCGCAGCGCGGCGAACTCGTGCGCACGTTCGGGCTTTCGGCCGGGCGGATCGATCGTCACGTCCAACGGCTTGTCCGACTGGGACTGGTGCGCGCGGGCGCGCGCGGCAAGCTGGTTCCGGGCGTGCGGCGATCGGTGCGCTGGCGGCGCGGCGGCCCGCTGGCGGTGGCATTCGACCGCACCGTGAAGCCGCTGTTCCTGTCGATGGATTTCGGCGCGGCACAGGCGAACTATGTTTCGGACATGGTCCCGCTCAGCACGGCGGGGCAGGACCGTGTGCAGGCGATGTTCGAAACGCTGCGCGACGATATCCATCTGATCGCGGAGGGAGAGCGGGTGCAGGGCGCGATCCAGCGGGAATGGTGCGGGTTGCTGATGATGGTCCGCCCGTTCGACATGGCAGAGACGACGGCGGAATGGCGCCAGGCCGGAACCGCCGACAACGGATACGAAACCAGAGGATGAAGGAAGTGGGATTTGGCGACTTTTCCTGAAGGCTGCACGCTGCTGTTCGGCGGCAGCGGCGGTATCGGCACCGGCATCACCCGCACGTTCGCGCAGGCGGGCAGCGATGTGGCGATCGTCTATCGCTCCAGCGAGGAGCGCGCCCGGGCAGTGGCCGAGGAGGCAGGCGGGCTGGGCCGCAAGAGCACCATCCACCAGGGCGACGTTGCGCAGGTGGACGAGGTGCGCGCGGTGGTGGAAGCAGCCATCGCCGCGCACGGGCGCATCCATACGGTGATCTGGGCGGCCGGCCCGCTGGTCAACCAGCGCTATCTTTCCACGACGCCCATGGCGGAATGGCGCCATGCCTTCGATGTCGAGGTTCACGGCTTTCTGGCCGCCGCCCAGGCGGTGATCCCCCACATGCGCGAGAACGGCGGCGGCAGCTTCGTCACGCTCGGCTCCTCCGGGCATGACTGGTGGCCGGCGCGCGATGGCATGTCGGTGGCGGTCAAGGCGTCGAACGAGCAACTGGTGCAGGGCATCGCCAAGGAAGAGGGGCGATATCGCATCCGGGCGAACTCGGTACTGGTGGGCGTCATCGACGCGGGCCAGCTTCACGAACTGACCAGGCAGGGCCAGATCGACGATCGCTGGGTCGACAACACACACCGGCTGCTGTGCATCAAGCGCTGGGGAACGGCCGAGGAGATCGGGCACGCCTGCGTGTTCTTCGCCAGCGACGAGGCAGGCTATGTCACCGGGCAGCGTATTTCCGTCTCCGGCGGTTTCGGGGTCTGACACCCGCCCTTTCGGCCCGAACGGCAAGCATGGGGCGGCCCGTTGGCCGGCCCCATGTTCACACGCGCCTTACAGCATCAGCTTGCGCCACGCGCCGGGCGAATGGCCGGTTTCCCGGCGAAACGCCGTGACGAACGCCGGCGCGCCCGAATAACCCAGGTCATGGGCGATTGCCGCGATTGGCCGCTCATCCTCCAGCAACAGAAGTTTGGCACGATCCATCAGTCGGCGACGGATCGCGGCGCCCGGACCCATCCCGGTCGACGTGCGAAAGCAGCGGATGTAGTGATGGCGCGAGAGGCCGCTTCCGCGCGCCAGTTCGTCGATCGAGGGCGGTGCCCCGGGCGCCGCGATCGCCTCCAGCGACATACGCAGCGCGCGTGCGGACAGTCCGCCGCTGCGCCACCCCGACCGCCTCGCCGTGCTGGCAAGATAACGCCCGAGATCGAGCACGATCAGCGACACCAGCGCCTCCGCCAGATCCGCACTGTCCGGTGCGGGATGTTCCAGTTCGCCCGCCAGGCGCAGCATGGCTTCCTCGATCGCTGTCCCGCGAACGTCGAGGCACGCCGCCAGAATGGCATCGTCGAGCACGATTCCCTCCAGCGCCGGGCCGATCCGTTCCGGGGCGAACCGGATGCGCAGCGTATCGAAAGCGCCCTGTCCGACATGCATCTCCAGCGGCACGCCGGCGGGACGCAAGGCGAGCACGCCGAACCGGGCGAAGGGCCGGCGCGGGTCACCGGCAATTCGCCCTTCCGCGCCCGGCAGCAGGCGTGACAGGCCCAGCATCAGCACCGTTTGCTCTTCGACTATCCGGACGGTCTCGGCCCGAACTTCGGGAAAGGTGCAAAGTTCGATGTCGGCGCCGGCGAGCCTGATCGAGGCCGCCACGACGTTGCCCCGCGTTCGGGCTTGATGGATGGAAATCGCGTCCATGTCGCAGCGATTATCATTAAATGTGAAAACTTGCGAGATTGTGCGAGATTGACGACCTTGGCCGCGCAGGCGGCTTGAGCGGATCCAGCCTCGCGCACTAGCGTCAGCCCATAAGAGCAACGAACGGGTAGAGGTTAGTCCATCGTATGACCGCAATTGCGCCGCAGCACCCAGCGCCGGCTGCTTATCCGACCGCCGACGACATACTGGCAGGGCATGACCTGAGCGGCCGGCGGGCCATCGTGACCGGTGCCTCGTCCGGAGTAGGTGCGGCGATTGCCGCAGCGCTCGCCGGGGCAGGTGTGGACGTGACACTGACCGTGCGCGACGTGGAGGCCGGGGAGCGCGTCGCCGCGCAGATCGCCGCGGATCGCTGTGTCGGCAAACCGCAGGTGCGCCGCATCGATCTGCTTTCCATGGCCTCGGTCCGGGCTTTCGTCCAGGGATGGGGCGAGCAGCCGCTTGACCTCTTGATCAACAACGCCGGGCTGATGGGGCCGCCGCTCAGGCATACGCAGGACGGATTTGAAAGCCAGCAGGCGGTCAACTTCTGGGCGCCGTTCCTGCTCTCGGAACTTCTCGCGCCCAACCTTGCCAAGGCGGCGCCGGCGCGCGTGATCATCGTATCGTCCGGCTCGCATCATCTGGCCCAGTTGCGGCTCGATGACATCGATTATCATGTGCGGCCCTACGAGAAGTTCGAGGCTTACGGACACGCCAAGCTGTGCGCCAATCTCCTGGCAGTGGAATATTCGCGGCGCCATGCAGCCGGCGGCGTGACGATGAACGCCGTGACCCCCGGCGGCGTCGCGACCAACCTCGGCCGCCATGTGACGTTCGAGGATGCGGTCGCGCTGGGTTGGATCAACGCGGACGGCACGCTGCCGCAAGGGCGCATGCGCACCGTGGAGGAAGGCGCCGCCAGCCCGGTCTGGGCCGCGATCGCGCCTGAGCTTGAGGGGCGCGGCGGGCTTTATATCGAGGATTGCGCGCCCGCTGCCATCTGGGAGCCGCCGGCCCCCTCGGGATGGGGCGTGACACGTGCCTCCCTCGATCCCGATGATGCCCGCGCGCTGTGGGACACGGCCTGGCCCATTCTCAAGGAGAAAATGGCATGAACATACCGAGCGGACCGTTTGTATCCGAAGACGATAGCATCGCCCGTGAAGCCCAGCGGTGGGACCGGGAGACGCGCGTGCCCAGCATGGGCGGCCGCGCGGAACGGCGCGAAGAGTTCGTCACCCAGGCCCTCAAGTGGCCGATCAAGCCGCTCTACACCCCGGCGGATTTGCAGGAGGCGGGTTTCGAGTACCAGGCGGACCTGGGGTTCCCCGGCGAATATCCATATACCCGCTCGACCCGGCCCAATGGGCATCGCACCGATTTCTGGACGATGACCCAGGTCACCGGCTTCGGCAAGGGCGAGGAATGGGCCAAGCGCGCGCGCTACATGCTCGATCAGGGCCTGTCCGGGTTGATCCTCGAATATGATCTGGCCACGACCAACGGCTACGACAGCGACGATCCGATCGTCGAGGGCGAAGTGGGGCGCGCCGGCATGGCGCTCGACAGTCTGGAAGACATGGAGAAGGCCTTCGACCTCCCCTTCGACAAGCTCAAGTACCTGATGAGCGTGTGCAATGCCCCCCAGCCCGTCAATCTGGCGATGATCATTGCCGCGCTTGAAAAGAAGGGCATCGATCCCGCCGATTTCGTGCTGCACATCGTCAACGGCATCCTCATCGAATACACCTGCGTCGGGCGCTACATCTATCCGCCGGAGCACGGACTGCGGATCGCGACCGATTGCATCGAATACATCATTCGCAACCACCCGAACTGGGCGCCGATCTCGATCATCTCCGCGCAGTTGCAGCCGGCCAAGGCAAACCCGGTTCAGGAAATCGCCTATTCGCTCGCCATTGCCTGCGCCCATATCGACGCTGTGCTGGAGCGAGGCCTGCCGATCGACACGGTGGCGCCCTACATCAATCACTTCGTCGTCAACGTGGACATGGATTTCTTCGAGGGCGTCTGCAAGCTGCGCGCCTTCCGCAAGTGCTGGGCGCGGCTGATGAAGGAGCGTTACGGCGCGGCGCGGCCCGAAGCGCTCAAGATCCGGATGATGACCTCTCCCACCACGATTGCGCTGACGCTGCAGCAGCCGCTCAACAATATCGCGCGTCTGGGCATCATGGCCACCGCTTGCGCCCTGGGCGGCGCCGGAGAAGCGATGACCACCCCGCTCTATGACGAGGCGCATGCCCTCCCGGCGGAAAATGCGATCCGCGTGGGGGCCGCGATCCAGCACATCGTGGCGCACGAAACGGGAGTGGCCGAGACGATCGATCCCCTCGCCGGATCCTATTACGTCGAGACGCTGACCAAGCAGATGGAAGATGCCGCCTTCGCCGAACTGGAAAAGGTCTTCGCGATGGGCGGCGCGGTGAAGGCCATCGAGACCGGCTACATCCAGCGCGCTCTGGGCCGCGAGCAGTACGAGCGAAACAAGGATATCGAGGAAGGCCGCCGCAAATGGGTGGGCGTCAACCACCTCACCCGCGCGGACGAGAAGCGTGAGATCGAGATCTTCCGTCTCGACGACGCGATGGAGGAGGAACAGGTGCGCAAGGTGCGCGAATTGCGCGCGCGGCGGGATCAGGCAGCGGTCGATGCCGCATTGGACAATGTCCGCACCGCCGCTCGCGACGGCGGCAACATGGTCCCGCCCTGTCTGGAAGCGGTCAGGGCCTATGCCACGCACGGCGAGATCTGCAACGCGATGCGTGACGTATTCGGCGTCCATAGTGCTGACAGCCAGTTGATGGGGATCTGAATTCATGACCAGTGCACCGCACCGTCCGCTTCGCGTGCTTCTCGCCAAGCTGGGGATGGACACCCATACGGTTGGCGTCACCATCATCGGCCATGCCTTGCGCGAGGCGGGAATGGAGGTGATCTTTACAGGTCTCAAGCAGACGCCCGAAATGGTCTGCTCGGCAGCGATCCAGGAAGACGTGGATGTCGTGGGTATCTCCACGCTTTCCGCCGGGCACACCCGCAGCCTGCCCAAGCTTGCCCGCCTGCTGCGCGAAGCCGGTGCCGAGGACAAGCTGCTGGTGGCCGGCGGTGTCATCCCCGAGGAGGACAAGCCCGTGCTCGAAGAGGCAGGCGTGCACCGCATCTTCACCATGGGCGCTGATACGCGGGACATCGTCGACTACCTGCGCGGCTGGTGGGCCGAGCGGCAGGCGCAGGACGCTGCCTGATGAAGGCCGCCGCCGACGAGATCGCGCAGCGGCTGCTGGCCGGCGATATCGGCGCCGGCGCGCGCGCCATCCGCTGGCTCGATGACCGGGACCAAAGGGGGGGCGAGGTGCTGTCCGTGCTCTATCCGCATACCGGACGAGCGCAGGTGGTCGGTATCACGGGGCCGCCGGGCGCCGGCAAGTCGACGCTGACCGACATCCTGGTCGCCGAATGGCGCCGCCGCGGGCAACGGGTCGCGGTGATCGCCGTCGATCCCTCCAGCCCCTTTACCGGCGGCGCGATTCTGGGGGACCGGGTCCGCATGGCGCGTCATGCGCTCGATCCGGGCGTCTTTATCCGCTCGCTCGGAACGCGCGGCCAGGCCGGAGGCCTGTCGCGCTCCACCCACGAAGCCGCGCTGGTGTTCGATGCGATGGGCTATGACATCGTGGTGGTGGAAACGGTGGGTGTGGGGCAGGACGAGATCGACGTGGTGAACCTGGCCCATACCACCGTCATCGTCGCCGTGCCGGGTCTTGGCGACGAGATACAGGCCGTGAAGGCCGGTATCATGGAGGCGGGCGATATCTTCGTCGTCAACAAGGCCGATCGCGAGGGGTTCGAAGCGACCCGGCGGCAAATGGAACTGATGCTCCATCTGCGCGCGCAGGCCATGCCGGAAAGGCGCGAAGTGCCCCTGCTCACGGCCGTCGCCTCTCGCGGAGAAGGGGCGCAAGGAATCGTGGATGCCATCGCGGCGCACCGGGACCAGCTTCACGCTGCGGGCGACTTTGGCCGCCGCAACCATTTGCGCGCGCGAGAGCAGGTGGTGTCGATCGCCCGGGAGATCCTGCTGGAACGGGCGCTGGCCGCGTCGGGCGATGCGATCTACCCGGAAGTGGAAGCCCGGCGGCTCGATCCCTACAGTGCCGCGCGGCAGCTTGTTGATGCAATTCTGGAGAGGACCGCCGCCACATGACCAAATCGATCTGCGCGCTCGTGCACAAACCTGCCAGTTCGCGAGAGGCTTTCCAACGCTATTATGAGGAGAACCATGCACCGCTGGCGGTCAGGTTTTTCCCGTTTTCCGGGTACGTGCGCAACCATCTGGTCGATCCCGGCAGCTTCGCATGGGATACCATCAGCGAGTTCTGGGCGCATGATATTTCGCAGGCCGCCGCTCTCATGGACGGGCCTGTGGGAGAGACGATGAGAACCGATGAAGCCCGTTTCATGGACCAGTCCCGGGTCGCCCCTGCCGGCGCGGAAGAGACGGTCCTGTCTTCGGGCGAACCTGCCGACAGCCAGGGGCGCCGCACTGTCCTGCTGGTCGAGCACGAGGATGGCGAGAGGCCCTCGCTCGAAGAATATGCCTTCTCGATCGCCGCGCAATATCCGGGGGTCAGGCTGGACCGTGTCGCGTCCTGGGCTGAGCCCGCCTTTCCGGCGCAGAGTGTGATCTGGATCCCCGGCTGGGTCGACGTGTCCCCGCCGCAACGGTTTACGTCGCGGGTGCTGAAGGCCCGGCGCGTGGAAACCCCGATGGAGGATCTACTGGGGGCATAGGCGCGGCAAGCCGGGTCCGGACGAAATAGCGAAAACAGAACAAATCGGGCCAAAGGAACATAATCGGACACATTCGGCAAGCTCGGGAAGGACAGGCGCCATTTTACGAATGAATTGACCAGAGGTCAGCCTAAAGGGGCGTCTGGTCGTCCACCGATAAGGACGCAGTAACAGCGGGAGGATACAAAAATGAGGTCCATGCTTCTCGCCGGCGTTGCCGGCTTGATCCCTTTTTCCATCGCCACCACGGCACAGGCGCAGGACGCGGCTTCCCAGCCGCAAGAGCAGGCGCAAACCACCGGCGGTCTTGGCGATATCATCGTTACGGCGCGTCGTTCCGCCGAAACGCTGCAGAACGTTCCGGTCGCGGTAACCGCGCTGTCGGGTGATTTCATCGACCGTCAGAACATTTCGGATCCGACCGACGTTCCGCAATTCGCCCCCAACCTGACGATCGAGCAGCAGCCTTCCAGCCTTTCCGCCGCGACCGTGTTCATCCGCGGCATCGGCAACAACGAGCCTTCTGCCGTATCCGAGCAGGGCGTCGGCATCTACATGGACGGAGTGTACCTGGCGCGCGCGGCCGGCGCGGTGTTCGACCTGATCGACCTGGAACGCATCGAGGTGCTGCGCGGCCCGCAAGGGACGCTGTTCGGCCGCAATACCATCGGAGGCGCGCTGCAGCTCGTCTCGAAGAAGCCTGCTTCCGCCTTTGGCGTGACCGCCAAGGCCGGATATGGCAGGTACAATGACTGGTATGTGCGCGGCCGGGTCGACACCGGGTACATCGTGGGCGATTCGATCAAGGCTTCGATCTCTGCCCAGCACAAGCAGAGCGATGGCTTTGTCGACAACACCCTCACGCCGTCGTCGAAAGACCCCGGCTCGATCAACGCCAATTCGGTCGCGGTCGGACTGCAGGGTGATTTCGGCGACGTCACGGTCAACTACAACTTCGACTATGACAGCCGCAGGGGCACGCCCTCGTTCTTCCAGATCGTCGCGGCGACGCCTCTTGCGGAAAGCTATTACTCGCAGTCACCCAGCTACGGCGGCGATCCCTTCCTCGTCAATCCGGTCCGTCAGGGCACCGTACAGCAGGCCGGCTTCACCGATCGCGATGGCGATTTCCGGTACGGCAGCAAGACCAAGGTCCAGGGCCATGCGCTGACCATCAGCTATGAGGCGACGCCCGAACTGACGCTGAAGTCCATCACCGGCTATCGCAAGTTCTCCCAGGATACGATCCTCAACCTGTCGGGCAACGGCGTGCTGAGGGCGCCGGTGATCGACTTCACGTCTCCCACGCTCACGTCCGTCCAGCAGGTCACCCCTTACACCGGTAACAACGCGCCGCAGAAGCAGTGGCAGTTCAGCCAGGAGCTGCAGGCGCTGGGCAAGGTCGGCGATCTGAACTTCCTGATGGGAATGTACTATTTCTACGAGAAATCCTCGGAGGACAACCAGCAGGCGCTGACGCTGGTGCTGCCAGTGGCCTTCCTGGCGCCGGCGCTGCAATCGCTCGGATTCCCGACCGACACCGCCAACCAGCTTGGCGCCGCGGTGCCCGCGCTCAACCCCGGCCTGGAAACGGTGGGCTTCAATGCCGCGCCCAACCAGGCTTTTGGCGGCACCTCGCAGTCCATGGCCGTTTTCGGACAGGTCAGCTGGCGTCCATCCGCGCTTGATGACAAGCTGGAATTGACGGCAGGCGGGCGTTTCACCGCGGACGACAAGTCAATCTATCTCGCGGGGGATGTCTTCCCGGTCCAGCGCGGCCGCACCGGGTTCGAGAATTTCTCGTACCTGCTGTCCGCTTCGTATGAACTGGCCGACGATGTGCTGTTCTATGGCCGTCTGTCGACGGGCTATCGCTCGGGCGGGCTCAATCCGCGCGCGGCAACGATCAACAGCTTCGATCCGGAAAAGGCCAAGGCCTATGAGATCGGCCTGAAGTCGCAGTTCCTCGACAACCGCATCCGCCTCAACCTGGCGGGCTACGTCACCGACTACACCGACCTGCAGATCCAGCAGTTCGCGGCTGGCAGCGGCGGTGCGACCTCGCTGATCGTCAATGCGGGCAAGGTGCGCCTGTCAGGCTTCGAGGCGGAACTGACCGCCGCGCCGTTCGCAGGATTCCAGATCGATGGCTCGGTCGGTTACGTAAAGACCAAGTACAAGGAATTCCTGTTCCGCGATCCCGCGACCAACGAGCTGCTCGACGTGGCGGACCAGGCAAAGCCGGTCTACTCGCCCAAGTGGACCGTCCATGTCGGCGCGGAATACGCGCATCCGATCGGTGACTCCACGATCCGCCTGCGCGGCGACTACTCGCACCGTACCAAGTTCTTCGTGAACGCGCTCGACAACACCGCGCCGTTCAACGACGAGTTGGTCTCGCCCAACACCACGAACGTGAAGGCGCGGCTTTCGGTCGAGGATATCAACCTGGGTAGCGGCAAACTGGATATCGGCCTGTGGGGCGATAACCTGCTCAACCAGAAACGCCTCTCCTATGGCATCGACTTCGGCTCGCTCGGCTTTGCCGGAGCCACCTTCAACAGGCCGATCACGTATGGCGTCGATGCTCGCGTGAAGTTCTGATCGCGGCGTTTTTCCGGAGTTGTGTAGAGCGACAGCGCCGCGGTTCCCCGACGGGAGCCGCGGCGTTAGCTTTTCGGGTGACTTATCGAGAGGGCAAGCACATGGCGATGATACCGCCCGACAGGGGATTGAAAGGCAAGGTTGCACTGATCGCGGGAGGCGGCGGCATCGGCTCGTCGGTCGCCCGCCGCCTCGCTTCCGAAGGATGCCGGGTAGCCTTGGCGGATCTCTACGGCGAAGCCGCCGAGCGAGATGCCGCAGCCATTCGAGAGGCCGGCGGCGACTGCATCGGCTTTGCCTACGACCAGTCGGACGCGGCCTCGGTAACGGCGCTGGTGGACGAGGTGGCATCGAGCATGGGGGCGCCTGATTTTGCGTTCGTAAACGCGATGGACATGGATGCCTGCGATCGTGACACCGATCTTGTCGATATCGACCTCGACGTGTTCGACCGCACCCTGGCCGTGGGCCTGCGCGGATCGGTTCTCGTCGCGCGGGCGGTGATGCCCCATATTGCCGCGCGCCGCGGGGCGATCGTCTTCACCAGCTCCGACGCCGCCCATTTCGGCGAGCCGGAGCGCTTTGCCTACGCGATGACCAAGTCAGCCGTGAACGCCTTGATGCGGCATATCGCCAGCCGGTGGGGACCGGAAGGCGTGCGTGCCAATGCGGTGCTGCCTGGTCTCGTGCTTGTGCCCCGTTTGGCGCAGAAGATGGACGAGAGCGCCAGGGCGGCGATGCTGGCATCCGGACGCAGTCCGCGGCTTGGGCGCGGAGAAGACATAGCCGGAATGGTGGCAATGCTGTTTTCCCACGACGGCGAATGGATCAACGGCCAGACGCTTTCCGTAAACGGCGGCGGAACCATGCGGCCCTGAGCACAAGGTGTGCCGCCCACAGCAGGCACGCCTTCTCCCAACGGTGAAGGGAATCGAATTGAAACTCTAATAGATTGATTTAGCGACGATTTCTAACACGATTCGTGGATCGAATCATCAACGGTGCCCACGTCAAGCAAAAGAAAACGGGTTCGGTTCCGAAGAAGCGGAATCCAATGGCTCAAATTGCCGATTCGCGAAGCAATCTTGCTCCAGATTCGGACGTCAGACTTGTAGTCCATTTCGCCGACGTATCGGCTATTTGCCGGCCCCGGAACTGCTCCCTGGAACCTGATGGAGTGGACGCCCCCCGACGGCATCGATGTGCCAAAGTGGAGGTGTTGAAGCACCACTTGAGGGAGGCGTCCGTGTCAGAGGTTATCACAATTGGTCTGGATATCGCTAAGAATGCATTTCACGCCTATGGCGCTGATGCGCGTGGTGCGATGGTGTTCAGCCGCAAGCTGACACGCGGCAAGCTGCTGGATTTCTTTACGCGGCACCCTCGATGCACAGTGGCACTGGAGGCATGCGGTGGCCAACTTCGAAGGCGCGGCAGTCATCCGGCAACGAGCATCTTTGGCCGCTGCAAATCAGAACCCTGACAGCAGAGCACAAAGGACGATCTTAAAGAGCGGAGGAAAGACTCGTCGCGATCCATGGCGAGGCTATTTCATACGCATGGCCGACCTGCAGCACTGCCAGATCCGCTTGACGTCTGCCGATGATCTGAAGGCCTATTGGAAGTTTGCGCGCGCCGCCGAAACCGGCCGGAACCGCCAAAACGGGCAGCCCGGCCATCGTCGCGGGGAGGGTCACTTCCATCCAGCGATGGTAGCTGTCCATGGCCTTCCCGGCGATCTCGGTCGGCCAATGCTCGCTGGCGTCAAACGGAAAGATCTGTGCGCTAGGCAGTACGAGGAAATCGAACTTCTCGAAAGCGGCGGCGAAGGCGTTGTAGATGCGGGTGCGGCCTTCGGACGCCTTGGCGAGTTGCGGCCCGGTCAGCTTCATGCCGCCTTCGACTTCCCAAATCGCTTCGGGCTTCATCAAGGCGCGCTTGGCGGGATCGTCGTAGAATGCCTGGAGATCGGCGCCCACAGACCAGTGCCGCAGCGCGACTGCCGTGCGCCACATCTCGGATGCAGGTTCCGCCAGCGTCGCTTCGCCGACGTGCATGCCTGCGGTCTCGAACGCCCTGAGCGCCTTGGTGCAGGTCTCCATGACGCCCGCCTCCATCGGCAACGCCCCGCCGAGATCGCCGAGCCAGCCGATCCTTGCGCCCTTCCAGTCCCTGTCGAGCGAACCGGCGATCAGCGCCGGATCGTCACCAATCGAGAACGGCGAGCGCGCATCTTCCCCGGCCTGAACCGAGAGCAGCATTGCCAAATCCGCCACGGTGCGGCCCAGCGGCCCGGACGTGGCAAAGTTCTGCCAGAACAGGTCGGTGTTGGGCACCGAGGGCACCCGCCCGAACGAGGGGCGCAGGCCGAAGACGTTGTTCCAGCCGGGCGGGTTGCGCAGCGACCCGCCGAAGTCGCTGCCGTCGGCCACCGGCACCATGCGCAGCGCCAGTGCGACCGCACCGCCACCGGTGCTGCCGCCTGCCGAGCGGCCATAGGCATAGGCATTGTGCGTGGTGCCGAAGACCGGATTGTAGCTGTGCGAGCCGAGCGCGAACTCAGGAACGTTGCTCTTGCCGATGAAGATCGCGCCGGCATTGCGCATCCGCGAGACGACAAGGCTGTCGGCGGAGGGGATGTTGTTGCGTAGGATCGGAGAGCCCTGTGTGCTGGCGATGCCCTTGACTGGCGCCGTGTCCTTCACCGCATGAGGGAAGCCGTGGAGCGGACCGTGGAAGCGCCCCTTTGCGGCGTCCTCGTCCATCGAAGCGGCCTGCTGCATGAGCGCATCGCCGTCCACGCGCGAGACGATGGCATTGAAACGCGGGTTCAGCCGGTCGATCTGCGCAAGATGGGCGGTCATCACCTCACGGCTGGACAAGTCGCGGCGATGGATCGCGGCCGACATGTCGGTCGCATCCATCATGACGATCTCGCTCGATCCCCCGCCGCGCGTTGCGTTGCGCGCCAGAGCCGGGGCGGCGGCAGTACCCAGTGCGGCAGAAGCGGCAGCGAGCACCGTGCGGCGGCTCGCCGTCATGTGGCCCATGTTCATGCCGTTGGGGGTGAGGTCGCCCATCGTCTTGTCTCCAGCTCGGTATTCGGGGGCGCTTCTTCACTGCGCCCGCACGATGGTAAAGGTCCAAGTTCGCTTGCGGCGCGGGACCACCCCCGCGCCGCTCCGCATTAGGCCGCCCGCTGCAGCATACCGAAAAGGTCGCGGGGATCGTTGGGGTCGGCAATGATGTCGAGCTGCTGGAAGAACGCGGTGCCCTCCAGCTTGCCCAGCAGATAGCGCAATGCCGAGAAATCCTCGATCGCGAAGCCCACGCTGTCGAACAGCGTGATCTGGCGTGCGTCGCTACGGCCTTCGGCCTCCCCGCTCAGCACCTTCCAGAACTCGGTAACAGGATAGGAGGCGTCCATCTGCTGGATCTCGCCTTCGATACGAGTCTGCGGCTCGAATTCGACGAACGTGGTCGCGCGGTCGAGAATGTCGCGGTGCAGTTCCGTCTTGCCCGGACAATCGCCGCCGATCGCATTGATGTGGATGCCGGAGCCGACCATGTTGTCCGACAGGATCGTGGCATAGGCCTTGTCGGCGGTGCAGGTGGTAATGATCTGCGCGCCCTCGATCGCATCCTGCGAGGTTTCACAGGCGACGACCCGGAGGCCCGATCCCTGTAGGTTCCGCGCGGCCTTGCGGGTGGCTTCGGGGTCGATGTCGTAGAGGCGCACTTCCTCGATGCCGACGATGGCCTCCATGGCGATCGCTTGGAATTCCGCCTGCGCGCCGTTGCCGATCATCGCCATGACACGCGCATCCTTGGGCGCGAGCCGGCGCGCCACCATCGCCGAAGTCGCGGCGGTGCGGAGGGCCGTCAACAGCGTCATCTCGGTGAGCAGCAGCGGATAGCCGGTGTCCACCCGCGCCAGCAGTCCGAAGGCCGCGACCGTCTGCAGGCCCTTGGCGGTGTTGCCGGGGTGGCCGTTGACGTACTTGAAGGCATAGGCATCGCCGTCCGAGGTCGGCATCAGTTCGATCACGCCCTCCTGCGAGTGCGAGGCCAGCCGCGGCGCCTTCTCGAACAGAGACCAGCGAAGGTAGTCGGCCTCGATCGCGTCGGTCAGTTCCTGCAGCACCGTCTCGATCCCGAAATGATGAACGAGGCGCATCATGTTCTCGACGCTGACGAAGGGGATGAAGGCAAGCGGGGAAGGCGGCGGCGCCATGGTCTGGTGTCCTGTTGGTGAATGAGCCTGACGATCGTAGAGCGATACCCCGCTGGTAAAAATTACCAATCCGCCTTGCAAAAAGACTGACTTTGGGCAATTTTTTCAGTCTGTTCGCACAATCTGCTCAGATCATGGTCCCCGCGATGTCCTCTGCCGCCAAGTTCATCCCTGACGATCTCGACCGCCGGATCATCGCTCACCTTCGCGCGGATGGTCGCGCCTCCCTGTCGAAACTGGCCGATGCATTGGGCGTGGCGCGCGGTACGGTGCAGAGCAGGCTCGACCGCCTGATCGATACCGGGACGCTGCTGGGCTTCACGATCCGGGTCCGCGACGACTACGATGACCTGTCCGTGCGCGCGGTGATGATGATCGAGATCACTGGCAAGTCGACCACGCAGGTGATCCAGAAGCTGCGGGGCATTGTCGAGATCCAGACGCTGCACACCACTAACGGCAACTGGGACCTCGTAGCCGACATTCGTACCGGCAGCCTCTCGGAATTCGACCGGGTGCTGCGACAGGTGCGCATGATCGACGGGGTGCTGAACAGCGAAACCAGTCTGCTGCTAAGCACGGTGTGACAATTATCACCGCAGTGGACCCATCGCGCTGCAGGGAACTGGATGTTTCGCCCCGGACACCAACGCGCGATGCACCGTTCATGGACAATTGCGAAAAGGTGACGCCGTGAGCAAGTGGCTGGCAGGTTCGGCGGTTCTGGCATGTGCGGCAATGGCGATGGCGCCCTCGGCCTGGGCGGACACGCTGCCGCCGCTTACCGGGCGAATCATCGAGTATGATACCCGGGAAGTCACATGGCCCGCGCTCGACCTTTCGCCGGACGGGAATACCATTCTCTTCGACCTGCTCGGCGACATCTACGTCCTGCCTTCCGCAGGCGGAAAGGCCCGGCCGGTGATGACGGACGCGGCATTCGATACCCAGCCTGTATTCTCCCCCGACGGCCGCCGCATCGCTTTCGTCAGCGACCGCGACGGGCGGGAGAACCTGTGGGTCGCCGATGCGGACGGCGGCAATGCCCACCGCGTCTCGCAGGAGACGGGTGGTGCGCCGCACTACGGTTCTCCCGCGTGGTCGCCCGATGGCCAAACGCTCTACGTCTCGCGCATGATATGGGGCGTGCTGGCGTTCGAACTCTGGTCTTTCGACGTCGCTACCGGCAAGGCGGACGTACTGGTGAAGGCCCAGCCCCATGGCGACGAACCGCACCCCCAGCGGCGCAATGCAATGGGCGTGGTCGCCTCCCCCGACGGCAAGAGCCTGTATTACGCGACCAAGGCGGGCACGACCTGGACCAGCGGCGCCCTGCCCCACTGGACGATCGCGCGCTTTGATCTTGCCACCCGGACGCAGCACGCAGTCGTGACCACGCCCGGCGGCGGGATGCGGCCGGTGCTCTCGCACGATGGTCGCCTGCTCGCCTATGTGACGCGGGAATACGAGCGTACGGTGCTGCGCCTGCACGATCTGACCGACGGGACCGACCGCCTGCTCCATGGCCCGCTCGACGCAGATGGGCAGTCCGGCGGGTACTACGTCGACCTGATGCCGCGCATGGTCTTCTCGGCCGACGACCGCAGCATTGTCCTCGGCCTCGAAGGCGGCCTCAAGCGCATAACCATCTCTGACGGCGCCGTCTCCGACATTCCTTTCGAGGCGCACGTCCGGCACGAGATGCCGCTGCCGCTGCGCCGTCAGCACCGGGTCGATACCGGCCCCGTCCATGTTCGCGTGATCCAGACCCCGCGCCTGTCTCCGGACGGCAGGCAAGTGGTCTTCGGCGCGGTGGGCCGTATCTATATCGCCGCCAACCGCAAGGGCGCCAGGCCCCGCCGCCTCGACGTGCCGGGCGACGCATGGCAGCCCAGTTGGTCGGACGACGGGCGCTTCATCACTTACGTCACCTGGACCGCGAAGGAAGGCGGCCACGTCTGGATCGCGGCTGCGGACGGCAAGACCGCCCCGCGGCAGATCACGACGCAGGCGGCATTCTATTCCGAGCCGTTGTTCCTTGCCGGAGGCAAGGACGTGGTCGCCTTCTCCGCCAGCCAGCATGACCGGCTTTATCGCTCCGCCGAGAGCCTCGGGCCGATGCCCTCGACGCTGGTGCGCGTTCCTGTGGGCGGCGGCGCGATGCGCGCGCTCGGCGACGTCGGCGCGGCGATGGACCTGCGGCGCGATCCCGATCCGGCGCGTGTGCGCTATTACGCCGATGGCTGGATTTCGTCGCACGCGGTCGATGCCGGGGAACCGGCGAAGCATCTGGTCAAGCTGATCGCCCGGCCTGACAGCCAGTATTTCGACACGCCCGCGCCGCTGAAGAACGCGCAGCTGAGCGCCGATGGGCGCACTGCGCTGGTGCGGCTGGCCTCGCAGCTCTACCTCGTGCCGGTGCCGACGGCGAAGGAAGGTGCGGCGCCGACCATCACCGTCACCGATCCGGCGGCGAACACACGACGGATCACCGCGATCGGCGCGGATTACATGGACTGGGCGCCCGATATGCGCTCGCTCCTGTGGTCGGTCGGATCTACGGTACGGCAATTGCCGGTGGCCTCCGCGCAAGGCGGTGCTCCCGCCGCGATTGAGAAGCGGGCGGGCGGGATTGCGATGGACGTCGTGCTCCCGCGCGACGTGCCGAAGGGCAGCCTGCTGCTGCGCGGGGCGAAGGTCATCACCATGAAGGCCGATCAGGTCATCGACGATGCCGACGTCCTGATCGTCGATAATCGCATCGCCGGAGTGGGACACAGAGGCACGCTAAAGGTACCTAACGGCACTCAAGTGCGCGACATGACCGGCAAGTTCATCCTTCCCGGCTTCATCGACGCCCATGCCCACTGGTTCGAGACGCGCCGCCGCATCCTCGACATCGGGCACTGGGATTTCTCCGCCAACCTCGCCTACGGGGTGACGGCTGGGCTGGACGTCCAGACGTTCGATCCGGACGTGTTCGGCTATGCCGACATGATCGATGCCGGGCTGATGATGGGCGAGCGCGCGTTCTCCACCGGCGAGGGCGTGTTCCGCAACAGCCCGATGGCCAGCCGCGAGGAGGCGATAGCCACGCTGCGGCGCTATTCGGACCATTACCGCACGCCGAACATCAAGGAGTACATGGTCGGCGACCGGGCCGAGCGGCGGCACCTGATCGAAGGCGCGCAGGCGCTGGGGCTGATGCCCACCACCGAAGGGGCCAGCGACTACCGGCTGGACCTGACGCAGATGCTCGACGGCTACGCGGGCAACGAGCATAGCCTGCCGATCGCGCCGCTGCATGACGACGTGAAGCAGATGCTGGTGCGATCGCGCATCTCGACGGTGCCGACGATGCTGGTGCTCTATGGTGCGCCCGGGCCGCTGGGCGCGATGGCGGCAGGGCATCAGGAGGACTTCGACGGCAAGCTCAGCCGCTTCGTTCCTGAATTCGTCTTCGCGGGCAAGCGCGATTCGGCGCAATGGAACCGCGCCGACGGCCAAGGCTTCGCGCTGTTCGCCAGGCAGGCGAGCGATGTCGGACAGGCGGGCGGCCTGCTGGGCGTCGGCGCGCATGGCGTCGTGCAGGGGCTGGCCTACCACTGGGAGCTGGAGGCCATGGCATCGGGCGGGGTCAGCGCCGCGCAGATCCTGCGGGCGGCGACGATCGGCTCGGCCGAAGTGATCGGCCGCGCGCCCGATCTCGGTTCGATCGAGCCGGGCAAGCTGGCCGACCTGCTGGTGCTGGACCGCGACCCGCTGGCGGACATCCGCAACACCCGCTCACTCTCGCTGGTGATGCAGAACGGCCGCCTTTACGAGGCGGCGACCCTCAACGAACAATGGCCACGCGTGCAGTATCGCGACCCGCAGTGGTTCGAGGGCATGTCGAAGCGCGAGGTCGCCCGCGCGATCAGCACGGCGGCGGCGTTCGAGGAGAAGCAGGGCAACGCCGCGTCCTTCGAATACTGAAGCGCTGGCCGCATCTTGCGGGCATGAAAAAGGCGGCGGGTGCCAAACCCGCCGCCTTTTGTTTTCGCTCTCAGGTCCCGCGTCAGAATTCCAGACGCGCGCCCACGGTCATGTAGCGACCGATGACATCGTAGTACGGCGAGAAGTTCGAGTAGAGCGGCGGATTCTTGTCGAACAGGTTCGACACGTTGCCGTAAAGCTCGAAGTGCTGGCCGTCACCGAAGGGCACCTTCTGGCTGAGCTGCAAGTCGATGTAGGTATAGGCCGGGATGCGCCCGTTGGTGATCGTTGGGCGGGTGCCGTCCCACAGGCCCGACGAAGTGTAGCGCGCCCGCACCAGGCCGCTGAAGCCGTCGCTGGCATAGCCGACCGAGGCGTTGGCGCGGATGCGCGGCACGCCGTTAACGAAGGCATAGCCTTGTGACTTCACGTAATCGACCTTGGTGACGCCGTCGTCGGTAGTGAAGCGGTTCACCCAGGTGCCCACGAAGCGGAAGGTGACCCGCCCGTTGGCGTCGTTGCCCACCGGCATCGTATAGGCCAGTTCGGCGTCGATGCCGTCGGTCTTGAACTCCGACAGGTTGACCGAGGACGAGGCTACGCTCTCAATCCTGCCGTCGCTACCGCGTGTGATGTAATCGCACAGGCTGGCATTGCCGCTGTTGCAGCGATCGACCAGGACCTGCGCGCCGATGCTGGTGATGACGTCCTTAATCGCGATGTTGAAGTAGTCGATCGAGGCGGTCAGGCCGCGCAGCGGAGCGGCGGTGATGCCCACCGTCCACGTATCCGCCTTCTCCGGGCGGAGCGAGGCATTGCCGCCGCCGTAGACCAGAATGTTGCGGCTCCCATCCCCGGTGTACTGGGGATCGATCACGCCGACATAGCTGACCGTCCGGTTGGAATAGAGTTCGCTGATGTTGGGCGCGCGGATATCCCGCGAACGGGTGACGCGGCCGATGACGCTGGGCAGGAACTCGTTCGTCGCGCCTAGCTTCCACGACCAGACGCTACCGGTGGTGCTGTAGTCCGATACGCGCACCGCGCCGTTGAGCTCCAGCTTGCGCAGCAGCGGCACGTCGCGGATCACCGGCAAGACGACTTCGCCGAACGCTTCCTTCACGTCGTACTTGCCCTGCAGCGAGGTGAAGTAGAACGTAGAGAAGGCGCGGGCTGCATCCAGTTCGCCGATCGTCGAGCTGGTTTCCAGATTGCGTCCTTCAGCGCCGATCGCGATCGAGACGGGGCCTGCGGGAAGTTCGAACGGCTCGCCGCGCAGCGAGACGCCGTAGGTATCGAGGCGGTTCACGCTGTTGGAACGCGGGGTGCCGGTGACGTAGTCGATTGCCTGTTGCGAGGGGGCGCCTTCGCCGAACAGGTTGAGCGGCACGCAGCCCGCCGCGCCCGAACGGCACACCGCCTGGCCGGTCGCGGGATCGATCACCGCATCCACCGCATTGGCGAAGTTCTGCGTGATCAGGAAGCCGGGTGTGTTGATCTTGTTGCGGTATTGGCCGTGGCTGTAATAGGCCGTGTAGCGCCAGCGGCCATCACCGAAGCTGCCGTCGAGAGCCAGCGTGCCCTGGATGCTGCGACGGTCGAGGTTGATCGTGCTGTACGAAAGGTCCGCGTTGTAGCGCGCCATCGTGAAGCTGCTGGCGTTCGCCCCGGCCAGGATTTGCCTGGCGTCGTCGTTCAGGAAGGCGTTGTCGGCCTGTATGCGCACGCTGCTGGTGTGGTCGCCGAACCAGGTATAGCTGTTGTAGTACCGCGAATAGCGCAGGTCCGCGCTCAGCTTGAGCCTGTCGGTCAGCTCGTAGGACGCCTTGGCCATCGCCGTGTAGCGCTTCTGCGGCGTGATCAGGGGGCTGCGGTCGTCATCCGAGGTGCCTTCGCCGCCGACCATGTTGGTGCCGACGACAGTGCCGATGTCGGGCCTGCGCAGGCTGCCGTCCGGGTTGAAGCCCATGCCGCGAAGGCCGGCGGGGCCGGAGGTGACATAGCCGCCGACAAGGCGCGTGGCCGAACCGACGTCAGACGTCAGCGTATTGTTGATGATGGCGAAGCGGCCGGTGTTCTTGCGGTCGGTCTTGCGCGGGATGCCCTTGTTGTCGAGGTATTCGCCGCCGATCACGAAGTGGCCCCGGCCGTCCGCAAAGCTGGTGCCGTACTTGCCTTCGAACTTGACTTGGCCCGCGTCACCGCGCGACGAGATGCCGCCCTCGGCGCCAAGGCGCACGCCTCCGTACTCGCCGTCGATGATCATGTTGACCACGCCCGCGACCGCGTCCGAACCCCATGCCGCCGACGCGCCGCCGGTGACGATATCTACGCTCTTGACCATGATCGACGGCACGGTGTTTAGGTCGTTGTCGCTGACCAGACGGCGTCCGTCGACGAGGACCAGTGAGCGCGTCTCGCCAAGGCCGCGGATGTTGACGGGGAAGCGACCCGCCTGCGCATTGGTCCCCGAGGTCTGCGGCGACTGCGAGGCCTTGAACTGCGGCAGGTCGGCCAGCGCAGCGCCGATGTTGGTGCGGCTCACGACCTGCAGATCTTCCTGCGACATGTGCAGCAGCGGCGTCGGTGATTCGTAGCCGGGGCGGTCGATGCGCGATCCGGTGACGACGATGTCGCCCTGCGGGGATGCAGTGCTGTCGTCGCGCGCCTGCTGGGAAGTCTGGGCGAGTGCCGGGGTCGCCGACATGCTCAGTGCGATGAACGCCGTGCCTGTCAGGATCGACCGGCGGTGTGCGCGGAGAAGCTGTTCCATCAATGTATCCCTGTTCGCGGTCGCCCTTGGGAGCGATCTGAGAATGCTACGAGATTGGGCCTCGCGGCTGAAATGCGATGAAGCGCATGTGCGGTCCGGGCGGAACATCCACTTTCAGGAAGTCGAGGGGACCAATGCCCCGCGTCGATCACGGGACCACTCGGCACATTGGTCCCGTGACCGTGCATGCTATTGGATGTTGGCGGGACCGGGCGGGTAGGCGAATGGCGCAGATGCACGTAAAGGCAAGGGAAGTGTCATGTTCGATCGTCGTCGATTTCTGGGTTCGGGCGCGGGGGCGCCGTCAAGGCGCTGGTGGACGGCTCGCTCGGCGCGCGCACGGCGCTGTTCCACTATCCCTACATCGACGACCCGCACACCCGCGGCGTGCGCGTGATGCCGCTGGCCGAACTGAGCGAGAAGGTGATCGCCGCCGATCGCGCCTGCCTGCACGTCACCGTCCACGCCATCGGCGACGAGGCGAACGACGATATCCTCGACGTCTATGCCGAGGCAGAGCGCCTGAACGGCAAGCGCGATCGCCGCTTCCGGGCGGAGCACGCTCAGCACATCGCGCCCGCCACGATCCCGCGTTTCGCGAAGCAGAACGTGATCGCCTCGGTCCAGCCCTATCACGCGGTCGATGATGGCCGCTGGGCGGTCAGGCGGATCGGCGAGAAGCGGCTCAACGGCACATATGCCTTCGGCTCGCTGATGCGCAGCGGCGCGACGGTGACGTTCGGCTCGGACTGGCCCGTCGCCCCGCTGAGCGCGATGGAGGGCATCTACGCCGCCGTCATGCGCGAGACCATCGACGGTGCGAACCCGCAAGGCTGGCTGCCCGACCAGAAGGTGACGGTGGAACAGTCGCTGCACGCCTACACGGTGGCCAATGCCTACGCGGGCTTCCAGGAGGACCGGCTGGGCCGGATCGCGCCCGGCTTCCTCGCCGACATCGCGGTACTGGACGCCGATCCAACCGCGATTGATCCGGAAAAGCTGCCCAGGGTCAAGGTGCTGCGCACCTTCGTGGGCGGCCGCGAGCGCTTCACGGCGGCTTCGGCATGAGCGCCTGGTCCCCGCGCAACGCCGCCGAAGTGGCGGCGCTCGTCGCGCGCCACCCGCTGGCGTGGGTTGTCTCAGCCACGCCCGGATTCCACGCGACGCCGCTGCCACTGGTCGCCGATCTGGACGATGAAGGCGGCGTCACCGCGCTCGTCGGCCACTTCGCGCTGCGCAGCCCGCAAGTCGAGACCCTGAAGGCGCAGCCCCGCGCGCTGGTGCTGTTTCAGGGGGCAGAGGGCTACATCTCGCCCAATCTGGTCTCCCAGCCGCAATGGGCGCCGACATGGAACTACGCCGTCGCCCGCTTTGAGGTGGAAGTGGAATTCGATCCGCAAGATAACGGCGCCGCGCTCGACCGCCTGATCGCCCATGTCGAGGGTGATCGCCCGGATCGCTGGACCGTGGCCCAAATGGGCGAACGCTACGAGCCGATGAGCCGCCACATCATCGCCTTCAGGGCCAGGGTCCTGTCCTGCGACGCGACCTTCAAGCTGGGGCAGGATGAACGGCCCGAGAGCCTTGCCCAGATCCTCGCCGGACACCCTGATGCGGAACTGACGGCAGCGATGCGCGAAGCCAACGAGCCGCGTTAATCCAGTAGCTGGCGCAGCGCTTCCAGCGCCCCGCGTGCCTCGCGCTCGTCGAGACTGGCGAAGCCGATGCGCAGGCCGCGCGGCGCTTCCGGGCGGGTCTGGAACGAGAGTGACGACGCAAAGCGCAGGCCCGCGCTCGCCGCCCCGTCCTCGATCCGGTCGAGCACTTCATCCGAAGCGAAACGCAACCAGAAAGCAAGCCCGCCCGGCGGCATCTCGTACCGCACGCGGTCGTCCAGCGTGTCGTCGAGTGCCTGCGCGAAAGCGGTGCGGCGCCCGCCGTAGATTTGCCGCACCTTGCGCGCATGGCGGCTGAGTTCGCCGCTGTCGATCAATTCGGCTGCGGCATGCTCGGTCAACGTATTACCCATGCCGTCGACCAGCGAGACGATGTGCGCCAGTGCCTCGATCACCTCCACCGGCGCGGCGATGTAGCCAATGCGCAGGGCGGGCAGCAGCAGTTTCGACAGCGATCCGGCGTAGATCACCCGCCCCGGCGCATAAGCCGCCATCGGCAGCAGCGGCTGCGAGGCGAAGTGGAACTCGTGATCGTAGTCGTCCTCGATCACGGCGAAACCGAACTGGCGCGCGAGGTCGAGCAGGCGCAGGCGTCGCTCGGGCCGCAGCGCGACCGTGGTAGGAAACTGGTGGTGGGGCGTCACAAACACGGCCGCCACCCGGTTGCGGCGGCAAGCGGCTTCCACGTCTTCAAGGCAGATGCCGTCATGGTCGAGCCCCACGGGCACGATCTTCGCTCCGCGCGCGGCGAAGGCGGCGACGGCGGGTTCGTATGTCAGTTCCTCGACGATCACTGCGTCGCCCGGCCGGATGAGCAGGCTGGCGGCAAGGAAGATGCTGTTCTGGCTGCCGCGCGTGATGCAGATGTTGTCCGCCGTCACCGGCAGGCCGCGCTGGCTCTTGAGCATCGCCGCCACGCTCTCGCGCAGGGCTGGGGCGCCGCGGGGATCGCGGTATTGCAAGCCGTTGGCCCGCGTGAGCCGCTGGGCGGCGCCGCGATAGGCGCGGGACAGCAATTCCACCGGGAACAACCGCCCGTCCGGCGCACCCTCGTCGAGCTTGACACCCGGCCCCTCGGGCAGCGCCAGCGGGTTTTCGGGGCCGCGGATGAAGCGATATTCGGCCTGACCGGATGCCTCGGACCTTTTCGGAGCCACGGTGCCAGCAGAATCGGGAAGCGCCGTCGAGACCATGGTGCCGCGCGTGCCGCCCGACGACAGCCACCCTTGCGCGATCAGATCCTCGTAGGCGAGCACTACCGTCTTGCGGTTGACGCCGAGCCCTGCCGCGAGTTCGCGACTGCTGGGCAGGTAGCTGCCGGATGTCAGCCGCCCGCTTTCGATGTCGCGGATAACCGCCTGAATGATCTGCATATAGATAGGCTCGGAGCGAGCGGGGTCGATGCGCTGGCTGAGGCTGATCTGCCACGGACGCAACATGGCTCAGAGGCTTTTATACGAATGGTCGTGCATCGTGGCGGATTAGCCAATCAACAAGGACCGAGGCAACCTTCCTGTCACCCCGTCTCAATGCCACATATCCACCTTCTGCCTGAATGTGTGCTCCAGGTCTTAGGTCAGCGGTCTGCCCCTTCGGGGTGACTGACGACGATAGCGGGGCAGCGGCCCCTGCGGACACCTTCAGGGACGTATAGGTGGCCGGCTATCCGAATGCCGGAGCTATCGAACGAGGCGTCTATCTCTGGCAAAAGCTATCCTTCGGCACCGAATTGGCAAAAAATCCTGGCAGGGACGGTCACCCGCCGACAAGGGGCTGGACTTAACGCCAATATCGCTGTCCTTGGTGATGCCGAGTTGATTGTCGCGCTGAAAGCGACCGCGGATAAAGCGCAGATCGTAACACGCGGTTCGATCGATCATCCGGAGACCTGCGAGGCCGCTTGCAACGTCCTGGAAGGGTCACGCGAGGCGTTCGACCGGCGTGCCGTCGTCTATGGGGTTGCCCGGCGTGGTTAAGGCTCGCCCCTTTCAAATCCCCGCTCGGGGGCCCTAGGCGATGCCTTCGGTACGTCCCTCTGTGTTCAACCAACGCACCCGGGCGGATGGCGGCCCGTTCCTGCTGATCGAGGCGTGCGAGGAGGACGAGGGCTTCAGTGTTGACGTCCTGTCCACTGACACGCCGCCTGCCGAGCAAACCGGCTGCGATCCTGAAGGAGGCGAGTGAGCGTTACGACATTCACGACTACGGCATTCGCGGCATCATCGTTGCGGGTCGGACGCCCGAGAGCAATGCCCGTCGGAGATCATTCGAATTGTTGCGAGGCGCGATGACCGGCGTCGTCGTCATCACCTTCGATGAGCTGCTCGCCCGACTTGAGGAAATGCATGCAGCCCTTGGCGCGCGCGCCGATGGCCACCAATGCCATCTCCGACCCATCTGATCGAGGCTTAACTCGAATCAGCTGCTGCCAACCGACGCTGCGGAACGCGGCAAGGTTTCGAACAGCTATTCCTCCATGTCTCGGGCCTAAGCTCGGCTTTCCTGTAGGCGTTTCTCTTCTGCCTGCGGAAGGGAAGAAGCTGACCTGCCAGTTTGCGCCATCCGAATGGCGGGTTGCACCAAAAGCCCACGCTCACATGAACAACGCTGAACGTCTCGAGCTGGTCGACCACTGCCGAGCCTACCCAATCTGGAAGCACATGGCAGCCGACGGCTATCACCTCAGTCCGTCTGAAAACTCCGCAGCGGATTCCCGAATGGTTGCGTGTCCGGTATGATCAGGCATGGGCTATATCGAAGGACATTCGCGCGACGAGATGCTGCTGCTTCCGGCGTCGGTCGATGACTATGTTGCGGCCGACA
>Ga0065704_10070330_pt1 | contig 32253 bp, 34 predicted proteins | sample SwiRhicommuniRL2_FD_59091 | JGI IMG/M metagenome (GOLD analysis project Ga0065704, IMG submission 59091) | Switchgrass rhizosphere bacterial communities from Rose Lake, Michigan, USA - RL2 v2 (version 2) | ecosystem: Host-associated > Plants > Roots > Rhizosphere > Soil | place: East Lansing, MI | reverse complement strand
CCTTTTAAAAGTACGTTGTACTTGACACCTTATAACGAAGAAAAGGCCGAAGTCAAGGGATAAAATGCATGTTTGATAGCATGCTTGCATTATTGCATGCTTGCAATATTACTTGCTAAGGGCATCTAGAACATTTTGTAAAACGCTATTGCGCCCATTTTGTTTCTGATCTTCAAGAAGAAAATTTACTGCTATCCTGATAAGTTCATTTTCGGTGGCTTTATATCCTTGCATCTTATATGAAAAGCTAAGCTCCAAAATTGCTTTCTTTTCTTCGGGGGTGAATCTGAATGTAGCTGTGTCTCTTCCTACGATCCGCACAGCTTTCCTAATAGTTTCTATTATGCTTTCTTGATTGGATGCATGCATGCTTGTATTATTGCTTTCTTGCATGCTTGTATGCTTGCTTGCATTAATGCGTGGTTGCATGGTTGATACCATGACATCATTGTTTTCAGATGGTGTTTGATCTGTAAGCTTCGTGTTCTCAACCTTCCTTTTATTAGACACGTCCAACTTTTGTACAGGTGTTTGCTTAGGAGACGGGTTGGGGAGAGCCGGTTTTGAATCTTCCCGTGTAGGCATATCAGGGGCGGGTGGAGGAGACTCCACGACCTCATTTTTAGGAGGAGGGGGTGCAAAAAAGGGGCTGTCTGCTAAGCCCGATTTATTGCTCATCTTGAGAGGACCTCCTTTACTAGCTCTTTATAGGCGCGTGCTCCGGCGGAATTTGGAGCATAGTCAAATACATGCGTGTGGTTTGAATGTGCCTCTTCAAGCTTTACGTTTTTAGGAATCATTGTTTTGAACACTAGATCGCTAAAATAAACTCTTAGCTGTCGTTCGACATCTCGAGTTACGTTCGTCCCCTCGACAAAAGTGATTAAGACTCCCAGTATATCCAGGTTGGGGTTCAATTCTCTTTGTTTGACCATGTTTATCGTTTCTTGGAGCTGTACAATCCCTGTTAATGCAAAAAAGCCTGTAGAAACGGGAATAAGAATCCTGTCGCTTGCTGCAAAGGAATTTATGGTGACAAGCCCAAGGGATGGGGGATTGTCGATAATAATGTAATCGTATTTGTCTTTTACTTTGACTATTGCGCGCTTTAAACGCTCACTTCGGTTATCAATTGCCTGTGCAAGCTCAAGGTCAGCAGAGGAAAGTCTGATATGCGACGGAACAACATCCAGATTTGAATAGCGAGTTTGCCGAATGACAGATGAAAGGGGAGCAAGATTTATTAGAACGGAGTAAATTGACTTTTCAAGGTCAATCTCAATATCGGGGTGAATGAATACACGGGTAGTATTCGCCTGGGGATCCATATCTATAAGAAGCACTTTCCGCCCTTCAATCGCTAGACCAGCTGCCAAGTTTATAGCCGTGGTGCTCTTGGCAACACCCCCTTTTTGATTGGCAATAGAGATTATCATGCTTGTTTGTTACGTTTGACATAGTCTGATGCAATTAGACGTAGTAGGGAAGAGAGAGCGATGTTACGCTCCTTCGCAAGCTCTAAGAGGCTCTGTTTAAGATCATTTGGCGCAACAAACTTAATTAGTGCTTCGTTTTTGGCTTTCCTTCCGTTTTGGTACATATTAGGGACTTATATGGGACTGCCTATACAGTTTACACAGAAGATAATAACAAAGTCAACTATTGGCTTTTGTCGCGATAAAGTGGGGAGAGAACAGGCATTGAAAAATAAAATTCGTCCGTTCTTTGAGACTCTTTCAGCTGCCACCAAAAACCCTGAAATTGTCACAAAATGTGTATAATGCTGGTTGGATGCTCTAATACATCAATGCATCAAATCATCAGACTATAACGGGAGGCGAAATGGAACCATCGAATGGAGAGAGGCTTTTGCTAGATCTAATCCTCAGCGCGAAAGATCGTACTAGTTTGAAGCTCCTTTTATCTGAAATCTGTACACCAAAGGAGAGAGCAACACTCATTCAGCGTGTGGGTACAGCAAAGGCAATCCTTGACAGGTTCACATACCGGCAAATTCATGAGGCAATAGGATCCAGTAGTTACATAATCTCACGAGCCAAACAGGAAATCCTGGGATCGGAAAATCAATATGTTGTTAGCTATCTTACGAACCAAGACCGGCATAAGTGAGACCCACTTGCAATGAAGGAAGTTGCAAAAAGCCATCTATAATTTCAGCGCCAGAGTTCCTACCCGCGAAAACGCAAAATAAGAATCAGATATGCTTAATCAGAAACCAGACCCGACAGAACAGATGAACTTAGCTGATGGGAAAGAGATATCTTCGCTCTGTCAAATGCAGCGCATTATCGGCGAATCGCGGTCATCTGAGCCTGACGCCAATCTGTTACTAAAATCAGCGGGATTACCAGAAATTGCGGGTTACCTGGCGTTTTCATACACCCTGAACGTAGATGCCGACCATTTTCCAGAACATGATTTGGGTCAGTTACTTCTTGTTGCGCTCCATAGCACAGTTCTCAATCGTGATGTAAAGGACATCGATATAACAAGCCTGCATGAAGAACTGTTTCTCAACCGGCACGGCCGCCTTACAGAGGATGAGTTTGAAAAAGTAAGTTATTTCATAGAGGTTAAGGTCTTACCTCTCATAATTGAACAAAATTACCAGTCTCTCGCCGCTGCTATGATTGATTGTGTGATTGAGCCGTATGCTGCTTTTGACGAACCATATAAGACGCTTTTGAGACAATATATCCATCGGACGGCGAATTACGGGGAACTGCGTTACCAATATCATAAAATCCAGCATGATATACTTCATCTAAAAATGAAAGGGGAAAGAGGGGAACAAGCGGCCAATCCGTCACTAGATGCCATAATCCAAGAATTACGAGGCAATTGGCGGGCTGAACATCCAACCAAGTTTGAACAGTTACTAAATGCATTTAAGGAGCGGGATTTTGAACCTATGGAGACAGAAGAAATCGCTCAGCTTTTGTTTAGTAACAGCGCAGAGCCAGAGCGAGCTGTGCAGATGAAGATCTCCATCCTAAATTCCAAACTTGAGAAATATGGCTTAAGAATCGAGCGGTTTAGTTCGTATGAAATGCGTAAGATAAGAGAAGAGAAACCCTAAGAAGTTTTCGTATATACATAAGTTATATAGGCTCCCAGTCAATATTTAATAAGGACCTTTCAGATAAAACTAGGCGTAACTAAATGTATCGCCTGGTGTTTTAGTATTTGAGAGGTACGAATGAAAAAATCTGCTGCTCACCAATCGAAAGCAGGGTGGCGGAAATCACTTGTTTTATGCGCGGGAACGATTTTCTTGGTTACTCCATTTCTCTTGCCCGTGCATCATTTACCGACAACTGTTGCCATGGTTTTCGCCATTGTATCTGCGCCATTTATTGACGGGGGATATTCAGAAATAGGGGATAAAAAAATAGGCATACCGCAAAATTCTCCTGAAGAGGGACAGCTATATGATGATGATCATCACAAAACTCCAACCCCCGTTGATAATCCTAAGGATACATCGACCCCTCAGGATGTACCTACCCCTGAGGATACGTCAACCCCCGAAGATGAACATGAAAACTCTCCAAAGACCACTGAGCAAATGCCTACACAAACTCCAATAAAGGTAAGTCCAACCGGAACCCCTCAGCCACCAAATAATTCCTCATCAGGAGTTACGCATTCCTTGGCAACACCACGCTTGTCGCGTTCCGGGCCTGTCTTCCCGCAAAGTACCCCAACTAGATCTACTACACAGCAGTTAACTATTACACTTAGCCCATCTCCTATTCCGAGTGCTCCAAGCGAAACCGACGTTCCTACCTCGACTCCGCATCCTGCGGGAGGTGGAATCATTACGAAATTTATTCCTGAAGCTCCAATCGTACGCAAGCTTCTGCCTTACGAATTGCTCGCGGCACTTTTTTTGGCTTACGTATTCTTCATGATCTATGGAGTGTGGTCAAATAAAAGATAGGGGAGTGATCTAAGCAAACTCCAATGAGAATGATCATTCCTATTGTTCAAAGATATGGTTTTCTTGATGAGAAAGGGATACGCAGATGACAAGCTCAGCCGAACAAAACTCAAGAGATAGCTTTCTCTTTTTACCGCTTTCGCACTTACCTTACATTATCGGACTATCCTATTTTCTAGGATTTATTGTGGTTGCTTTTCGACTAAGAAACTATGGAATTGCGCCGACGGATCTTTTTGAAGCGCAATACTTTTCCGCCGGCTTTTTTCCTACTTTAATCCTTTTTACAATCTATTGGATCTTTCGCCTGACTTGGCGTCCATGCAACGTATCGGCGAAATTTAGAGGATTCTTGGAATATGCGTATTTAAAGTTATTTTGGGGTGGAGTGGGGATTATGGCACTTCTTTGGTTCGTATATGCATCTTACCATTTTAAAAATGAATTCTGGTTCGCGCTAAATTACATTGCTTCCATTTTGTTTGGGGTATATGCATTAGGAGTTATTTCATATCAGCTACGGCGTTGGTGGAGCACTTCAGAACACCCGTGGCTGTTCTATCTGAGGAAGCCACCACCTGGTTTAGCAGGGCATCTGATTGTGGCAGGAATCAGTCTGATCTATGTTATTGGCTTTTTCACATATTCTTTTGCGGAAATACCAAATATTTACCAGCAGATTCCTCAAGCTCTTGGGGGAGGAAAACTGATAATGATTAGATTACTTGTCGATACAACAAATTTACCCTCCGACCTAAAAGGTGATGAAATATCTTCGGCGACAGCATATACGAAACCTCTATGGTTAGTATTTCACTCCCGGTGGGGTTATGTAGTAATTGATGAGCATGATCGGCCTTCGGCGATCCCATCTGAAGCAGTTCATTCCTTTACCCCAATAATGAACGGTCAACCTTGACCGCAACAGGAAATTTTTTCACTAGGGTTATTGAATTTTGCGTTTGGCTTGTACTCCCGATTTCAATAACAAAATCAACAATTGGCTTCTGTCACGATTAAGAGGGTCGGGAACAGATATAGAAAAATAAAATTCGCCCATTGTCCAACTTGAAAATTCCTTTTCCCGGATGTATGCTGGTGGAACTATGGATGATACGAAAAACATGTTGCGAGCCATCATAAATGGGCAGAGCGCAATGAAGGAGGAGTTATTAAATCGTATTGACAAGTTGGAGCACAAAGTGGATGGAAACCATGAAAGCCTAACTAAAAAAATCGATGGCGTCGATTTACGTCTTACAGAAGTTGAAACCAATTTAACAAAGAGGATTGATAGGATTGGATTACAACTGGCAAAGCTTGAAGACGACAGTCCTACAAGGGAAGAGTTTGATGATTTGGGTAAACGGGGTCGCAGGCTTGAGCAGGTTAGGGCGACAAGTTAAAGTTCTTCAATGCAGAAAGATTTAGATGTGCGCGTTGGTAAACATGTTTTAGATGTTATGAAGCCGGAGGCTAACCTTTAGGTTCTGAACGATTCCCGTAGGTGGTGTCAGACAATTCAGCCTTGAATTTTTAGTCCCAAGGGCAGAATGTTAGAACCTAACGAATTGTGAAGAGAATAAAAATTACGACAGCAGCTAATCCTATTAGTGCTGAAAATCCTAAATTACTGTTATTAGATGCATTTTTACGGGCACTACTTTTTAAGAAAAAATAACTGATCAGGGAAACAAATAAGAAAATCAGAAGATATGTCATTGTTTACATTCTATCCTTCTGCACACTCATCTGCATTAATGGGCTCTGAATGACTTAACCAAGTAGAACATATTTATAACCTAAACTTGGCCTTCTGTATTATTTGAATTTTCTGTGGGGATAATCACTAGTGCAAAAGACCACATAGTCGCACAAGATCACAGGCTGTTGAAAAAGTAACCCTCTGCGTTAGCAGCGTGTGGGCAGAACGTGGAAAAAGCGCGAAAACGGAATTCTGCTGAGGCGTTGAGAACACTCCAAAAACGTGGCGACTCCCACATCTCTGGTCCACGCTGTGTTGGGTCGCTACTAGTCCAACAGCTGAATGAAGCTTGTTCAGTTCTGTTCCAGTCACACGGTCCTTGGAATCCGGACCTTTATATACAGCTACCCATCTTCCCCAAGCCACAAGATGTAGTGTGTGCGCTCACTGGAGCGTTCCACGCCTGCTTCGTCAAAGTCCGGCCACCGCATGTCGACTGCTGCGAGCCGATCAGTCAGTCCTTCAGTATGCTCGATCTGGGGTCTGGTCGTCAGAAGTCCCCGCGACCGATAGGATACTATAATTCGAGTGAAGAGGCGCTCAAGGTCACCACTGTTAGCGATCAGAATAGCACCTTCGTCGTACAGGGCGAGCGCCGGCAATTCCCAGCAACTTAAGATTCCTGCTAAGTCGCCTACGCTCATAGCCTGACCATAGCGTTCGAGCAATCTCCTAATCTGATCCTCATTCATAGTCATAGGATTCTCCTATCTCAGGATTGACTTTCTAATAAGGAACGCTTTTTATATAAGATTCAGAAAGTGAAAAATCACATTACATATTATATTATGAGAGATGAACGACCCGGAGTAGAGGAGACGCAACGGATGAATATGGTCCGCACAAGGTCTCAGGCTGTTGAAAAACAGATCAAGAAATTCTAAAACTGCCAATGCAAACAAAATTACCATTGTGTTCACTTGCTGAACGCTGACTTCAAAACCCTTGTGAAACCATTTATATTATGAGATGTGAAGAATAATAGGAGAGGAGAGAAAGATTGGGAGTATTGTTCGCACATGATCAATTTTGCGATGCATGTTTACCATCAGTCTTGAAGCCTCCAATCGCCACGGCTACAAATCACGGAGGGAAGAGCGCAAGGTAATGAATCGAAAAAGGATATTATCTCTATAATCGTCAAATTGCAGTCTAATGCCTAAGCTGATTTTGGGATTTGGACTGCATGTAATTCATCAACAGCAAAGATACACTCTAGCAGCCTAACACCTGATTCAGCCTCAAGCCGGAGGTGGCTGGCATGAATACCAAACTTAAACCATCAGGAATCGCGGGGGTGGGAGATATGCCTTGGGGGACACATTTCTGCTTATTTTATGAGACAAAAGAAGATTTGCTAGATTTTTTCATTTCCTTTTTTAAAGCTGGGTTACAACACCAAGAATTTTGCTGGTGTGCAGCGTGGGGAACCTTAATTGCGAAAGAAGCAGAACGTGCAATGCGACTGACTTGTCTGCAAGACGCGCTCTGGCGCTAGAAGAACAAGTAACGGAGACCATTTGGTTTCCGCTTTTGATTTGTCTCAAAACATCATTGATTTTCGATTCAAAAAGTCGTATAGTTTATTTATTAGATATTAAACATTGTAATTTCAGAATACTAGGGGATGCAAATCTGTCGTTGATTGCCGATTATGTCCACGGTGTTGAAAACACCATGTAGCAACTGATCAAGAAAGGCAGGAATGTGTGTCGAATAGGATGAATTCATGACACTACAGCATGGAGCAATGCCTGCGTACCACGATCCTTTATTGGTGGCACTGTCCATCCTGGTATCAATTGTGGCAGCATATGCGGCGCGCGCCCTCATCGAACGCCTGAGAGATGCGGACGGCAGAGCCTGGTTCATCTGGTGGCTTTGTAGTTCCATCGTGGATGGAATTAGCATCTGGTCCATGCACTACACTGCCATGTTTGGGTTTCAATTGCCAGTCCCGATTTGGTACCACTGGCCGACTGTGCTGCTTTCATTGCTGATCGGTATCCTTGGCTCCGCAGCCTCGTTATTCATCGTGAGCCGAAGCCGAATTGGATGGATGCAACGGATTGCAGCTAGTGTCTTTTTGGGAGCCGGTGGGATTTCGGGATTGCACTACACCGCCATGGTAGCTATGCGGCTGCAAGGCATGGAAAATTATTCCCCTACACTGGTAATCCTCTCTATTACGATGGCAGTGTTATGTATTTTAATTTCATTGTGGCTCATGTTCGATGTTCAGGATCACACCCGAATACAGGTCTGGCGCTACCACGCCAGCGCAATTTCCAGAGGGGCAGCGAATCCAGTTATGCATTTCATCGCCATGGCCGCTGTCTTCTTTACACATTCGAACGCAGTTCCAGACCTGTCTCACGTTGTGAAAATAACATCGCTTGGGGTAGCAGGGATCAGTGTTGTTCCGATCATGGTTCTGATCGTTTCGCTATTGACCACGTTCGTGGATCGGCTTCAAAGACAGCGAACCTTGTTGGATGAGCTATTCGAACAGGCACCCCAGGCTGTTGCGTTGATGAGCTCAGATAATCGGGTCGTCCGCGTAAACAGGGAATTCACGCGCCTCTTCGGCTACACAAGGGATGAGGTTCTGGGTCGCCGTCTTGATGACTTGATCCTGCCCGACGAGGCGCGGGAGGAAGATCAGAAATATGGAAACTTGGTGACGAGTGGACAACGCGTGGATGTGGAAGATATGCGTTTACGTAAGGATCGTAGCCGCCTACATGTATCAATCATTCTTGTCCCAGTGACATTGCCCGGCAGACAGGTTGAGACATATGCTATTTTCCGTGACATCACCGAACGCAAACGAGCCGAAGCAGAGCGTGAGCGCCTGTTTGAGGAGTTGGGCCAAAGCCATGAGCAGCTAAGAGCTCTCTCAAACCAACTCCGGGAGGTACAGGAAGCGGAAAGAAAGCGATTGGCCCGCGAAATTCATGACGATATCAGCCAAACACTGACAGCCTCGATCATGCAATTGGGGACAGCCAAAAGCCTCCTGCCCAAATCTGCCAAATCTGCACATACCATTCTGGAACAAACCGAAGAACTGATCAAAAACACACTGGAGCGGACGCGTTCGATCATCTACGACCTGCGCCCTCAAGTATTAGATGATCTTGGTTTGGTCCCCGCGCTACACCGTCTTGGGCATGAATTGCAAGAGAGCACCGGTACCGCCGTAAAGATAAAAACATCTCGTTTGTCCAAGCGGTTGCCTGCACCTATTGAAGTTGCTCTTTTCCGCATCGTACAGGAGGCATTGGTCAACATCCGCAAACATGCGCAGGCTCGTCACGTCATCCTATCGCTGGCAAAGGAATCCGAGCGGATAATCCTGTCGGTTCAGGATGATGGCATCGGATTCGAGAGACAGGCAAATCGGTCGTGCGCGAGTGGAGATAAGATTCCTGAAGAAGACTGGGTAATTCCTGCTGGTCATTTTGGATTGATCGGCATCCAGGAGCGTATCACACAACTTGGTGGCAAATTGCAGGTATTGAGTGCGCCGGGTGATGGCACAACTCTACGAGTGGAATTGCCTCTTGGAGATGAAAGCAAGTCATGAACGTTTATAAAGTTCTGATTTGTGACGATCACGCAGTGGTGAGGGCGGGATTGCGTTTGATCCTTGAAAAGGAAAAAGATTTTCAAATTGTGGGGGAGGCTGAAAATGCCGAGCAGGCGATTGCGCAAGCGGCTCGTTTACATCCGGATCTCGTACTTATGGATATTTCCATGCCCGGCATGGGCGGGTTGGAGGGTATTCCACGCGTTCGGGCGGCTGCTCCAGAAGCCAGGGTGATGATCCTTACCGTTCACGATGACGAGGCGTATTTCTTCGGAGCACTGGAGGCCGGGGCGGCGGGGTATGTGCTCAAGGGAGCTTCAGTGAGTGAATTGCTGGCAGCCCTGCGGCTCGTGATTCACGGTGGTGTGCCAGTCCCACGCACGCTGGGTCAACGCCTGGTGAACGATTACTTGGAACGGGTCAAGAACGAAGGGGCCCCGAGTTACCAGCAGCTTTCGCCTCGTGAGCGCGAGGTGCTTCGGCTTGTCGCGAAGGGACGTACGAATAAAGAGATCGCAGAGCAACTGTCACTCAGCGTGCGCACAGTGGAACGACATCGTTCTTCAATCATGAACAGGATTGGGCTACATAACCGGGCTGAATTGGTGGCTTATGCTGTGAGACAAGGTTTTCTTAGCGGAGGCGATATCCAGCCATTATAGAACCACACACTAATTGAAAGAGAGCGTGGCGGTAATCTGTGCCTTGCATGGCAGGTTGCCGCCATTTTTTTTGTCGGTTTACACGGAAGCGAAGCAGAGAGGAAGGGAATATAACTATATATTGTCGCGCCTGGCAAGTATATTTCCATCCTACTGTACAACTTTTGATACAGTCCGAAATGAAAACCACAATCCTTGACTCAGGCTCGAAAGGGTCAGGTTTATGTCTGTATTCAGTTTCTCGCGGCTGTTCAGCCTGACTCCACTCCGTGAAGCATTTTACTTTACCCTGTCACGGGAGAACAAGGAATAGTTATGGAGAATAAAATGATATTACTGGTCGAAGATAACCCGGATGACGAGGCCTCGACTTTATTTGCGCTCAAAAAAAGTAGCATCAGAAACGTAGTCTTTGTAGTTCGTGATGGAGCTGAGGCCCTGGATTTTTATTTTGCACGGGTGCGTATGCCGACCGCGACCCGTACGACATGCCTCAGATCACCCTGTTGGATCTCAAGTTACCAAAAGTGGATGGACTGGAAGTGCTCCGCCGTATCCGCTCAGATCAACGCACTCAAATGCTTCCTGTTGTGATCCTCATCTCATCAAATGAGGAGCAGGATTTACTTGAAGGATACAAAAATGGGGTCAAATCCTATATACGCAAACCGGTGGACTTCAATCAACTTGTCGAGGCAGTACGCAACCTGGGTCTATACTGGCTATATTGAACGCGGCACCTCCGCTTTAGAAGAAGGATAATGGAAAGACCGCTACGTGTTTTAATCATTGAGGACTCTGAAGAAGATGCGCATTTGCTTCTGCGCGAACTTCGACGCGGCTATGAGGTCGAGTTTGAACGAGTCGAAACCGCTGGCGCTATGCGAGCAATGCTCTCTGAGAAGGAATGGGACCTGATCCTGAGCGATTACAGCATGCCTAAGTTCAGTGCCCCGAAGGCGTTGAAGGTCCTGGAAGCCAGCGGTCTGGATGTACCATTCATCATTGTTTCCGGCACGATTGGGGAAGATGTGGCGGTAGAGGCTCTGAAGGCGGGGGCAGATGATTTTCTGGTCAAGGGAAAGTTCGCCCGACTCGGTCCCACCATAGAACGCGCATTACGCGAGGCTGAAATACGCCGTGACCGCAAGCGGGCAGAGGACCAAGCCAAATATCAGGCCCGTCTGCTCAGGCATATCAACGATGCAGTCATTGCCACGGATGATCAATTCTACATCACGGCCTGGAACCGTGCTGCTGAAGGGATATATGGTTGGACTGCTGCAGAAGTCATGGGTCGTAACGTTGGTGAAATCCTGAGATCTGGATTCAGGGAGGAGCAGCGGGCAGAAGCCCAAGAACTGCTCAAAGCAAACACTTCTTTTCGAAGCGAAAGAATGCATTCCAGAAAGAATGGCCAGCTGGTCTATGTAGAAGAGAATACAATTGCCCTAACCGACGAGCGTGGCAAGATAACTGGATATGTAAGTGTAAATCGCGATATTACTGAGCGTAAGCAGGCGGAGGAAGCGTTAAGAGAAAATGAACGACTCCTATCCGAATCACAGCGCATTGGTCATGTTGGCAGTTGGAGTTATGACCTTATTACGAATTTTTTGCAATACTCAGACGAAATGTATCGCTTGTTCGATGTTTCTCCGAGAGAATTCCCGCACACGAGTGAAGCATTTTTGAATCTGATCTACCCAGCGGACCATCCTATAGCAGTCCAATGGATGCAAGATATAAGTATTGGAAAGCAGCCTAAGGAATTAGACTTTCGCATTTTTCGCAAGAGTGGGGAATTACGATACGTCCAGTGCAGAGGGGCTATCACATTTAATTCCACTGGCAAGCCAGTACGCTTCATCGGAATGGCTCAGGATATCACCGAACGCAAGCTGGCCGAGATCCAGATCCGCCAGCAAATTGAACGCCTGAATGCACTGAGGGCAATCGACCAAGCAATATCAACCAGTTTCGATCTGAACATTACGCTGGACATGTTGCTCTCACAGGTGATATCACAGTTACAGGTTGATGCCGCAGACGTCTTACTCCAGGATCCTACCGGGCAGATGCTTGAGTATGTGGCAGGGCGAGGCTTCCGCACGAATGTAGTTGAATCAGCACCTGTCCGCGTGGCTGATAGCCAGGCTGGGCGGGCCATCAGAGAGGGTCACTCCATTCATATTGAGTATTATGAACCCGATGAGCTGCAGCGTACCCCGCTCGGGGCTAGCAAAAATTTCGTTTCTTACTTTAGCATTCCTCTGACTGTCAAAGGAAAAATCAAAGGCGTCCTGGAGATATTCCATAGTGCGCCGTTGCATCCTTACTCGGAATGGCTTGATTTTCTCAAGACGCTGGCTGGTCAGGCAGGCATTGCAATTGAGAATGCAACATTGTTCGAGAACTTGGAACAGTCTAACCGCGAACTATTCCAGGCGTACGATGCCACGATTGAGGGCTGGTCACGAGCCCTCGATCTGCGTGATAAGGAAACGGAAGGACATACCTTGCGAGTCACTGAGATAACGATCAAGCTGGTCCATGAGTTCAACTTTCCCGAAGATGAATTGCTGCATATCCGCTGGGGAGCCCTTCTCCACGATATAGGTAAGATGGGTGTGCCAGATAATATTTTGCTCAAGCCCGAAGCGCTGACAGAAGAAGAATGGGTAGTCATGCGGAAGCATCCTCAATATGCTTTCGATTTGCTGGAATCGATTGCATTCCTGGGATCCGCACTGGATATACCCTATTGCCATCATGAGAAATGGGATGGCACAGGTTATCCGCGTGGGCTGAAAGGCGCCGAAATCCCGCTAGTTGCCCGTCTCTTCGCGGTTGTAGATGTATGGGATGCGTTAACCTCTGACCGTCCCTATCGCCCCGCCTGGTCTGAGGATAAAGCACTGACTTATATTCAGGAACAATCCGGAAAACATTTTGACCCGCAGGTTGTTGAGTCCTTTCTGAGGATGATTTAATAAGCCATTGCCGATGTATTTTGCCACGGACTGTGAATTTCTTGAGTTTTCTCTAGAGATACACCAGGGTGATTTAAACTGCAATTGATCGTTTGCTCTTCTTTATTTGGCATTTAATGCTGAGCGGACTTGTCCGACGGTGTTACGAACAGCGGTGGGCAATTCAGCGATTTTCATCAAGCTGAGAACGGTAAACGCGATCATCGTGAAAATCGAGACCAATCCAGAAACAACATAAATGTCCTGGGTCTGCCAAAGCACACCGGTTGCGTCGGCGATGATCGCGTTGGTGGTTTGAGTCATGATGTTCAATGTGATGCCCAAGGCAGTGACACCGTAGAAAACCACCGCTTGCAGCCAGTATTCTCTCGACACTGGTTGAACCTGGGCGTCGGCGTTTTGACGCCCGCGCAGATACAGCGCAAACAACTGGAAAAACACAAAGACCGTGAGGAACCACCCCATAAAGTTGCTGAAGGGAACACCGAAATAGTTCCCGCCTTGCTCCCAAATCCAATTATGGTTGATGGTCGAGGCAATCGGATCGAACGAGAGATCCCAGGACACCATAAGAAAACTTGCAAGCACCGGAACAGTAAGGATGGAAAAACCCGGAAGCCGTTGTTTCGTGCCTCCTAGAATCACGCGGGCGAGCATCCAGGATAAATAGCCCGTCCCTATATAAGCTGGACCGATCAGAATTGGCACTAAAAACAACTTCGGCCCCAAACCATCCGTGTAGTAATAGTGGCCAAATGGAAAACCGGTGAGGATGCTCATGTTCTCGAAAATATTGCTTACGACCAGAGCAATCGCCACGAAAACCAACATATCTCTAAAACGATAGTTGACTGAGCCGTGCACGAAGACGAACACAAACGGCAGGAGAGTAATCAACGCTATGACTACGAGAGGCGGCAACGCGTCGGGAACCAGACGCCACACCAGGTTAACAACGGTGAAGATTGCCACTAAGATCCACGATAGGGTATTGATCTGTCCTTTTGTCATGCTATTGCTCCTTAATTATCTTGTGTAAGATTATTTACATGTGTATAATAATGATGCGTCACTATCTTGTCAAGTCTTCTGACAAATAATTGACAAAGGAGCCATTATGTCAATAAACCCAGGAACAGCCGCTTCACCTACAAACCAAAGCCGTGATTTGAGGGTGCGCCGTACTCGCAAATGGTTACAGGATGCGCTGATTGAACTGATGAAAGAAAAACCCTTTCAGGACATTCAAATCAAGGAGCTTGCAGCGCGTGCTCAAGTCTCACGTCCCGCGTTTTATTTGCACTTTGGCTCTAAGGAGGAATTGCTCCTCAGCCATGTTGATGCTATTTTCGATGAATTTCACGCAGAAATATCGAGAGAGATCGCACGAAGCAATATTGATCGGAAGCGGTTTAGCCTAATGCTATTCCAATATTGGGAGCGGTACGCCGAAACGTTGCGGATGGTGATCCAAGCAGGGAATCCGGACATTCTCTTGGAGCGTCTTAAAGAGTATGTCGGGGTCATCATCAAAGAAATTGCCCCGAAAACGCGCAAGACTTCTATTGATCCGCGTCTGCAAGAATTGGTCGTTGGTTACGTGGCTGGGGGCGCCTATATGTTACTGACCCAATGGATCAACAACAAAATGCCATTTTCCGCCGAACAGATGGGGCGGCTATTTTACGATTTGACGGCTCCCTGCGAGAATATTAAGCTGGCTAGTTAAGCAAACTGCGCTTTCCACAGAGCGGGAAGTTTGGCGCAGAGCTATGATAGGCCCAAACGCAGAAGCCGTCGTGTCGCGTTGGCGAGCAAATATGGTTAGGCATGACTGCTTCAAGGATTGCAGGACTACAAAGATAACCAAGACGACGGAGCTTTTAAACAAATCAATAACAGAGCTGATGCACTAGCTGTAATGACCCTATTGGAGCAAATGAAGAAAAAACACAAATGAAAGAGCACGAACAAAAAGAACCAACCATTATTGAACTTTTAAATGATGATATGAGAAAGGGAAACAATGACCCTGATAACTATCCGACAGTTGAAACCCTTGCCGAAGGAATGGGTATTCCAAAAGGTGTACTTAACCTATGGCTAGCGAGTGACGGGGAATTTAGAAAAGGACTGGCTACAGTGAAGAGAACCTACGACAATGATCCATTGAAAGATGCACCAGACGATGAGATAAAACTGGATGCTGCAACTCTTAGTTTTGGAATTGTCTTTGTACTTGAAGAGACCAAGAAAAGATATGGTGTGTAGCAAGAAAATCTAACTGCGTCAGCACCTTGAGGATAATCATCTGGTCCATGGTCTTTCTTTGATCGATAGCCGAAAATTCAAAATATCGCAAGGATCCGCATTTTGATCGAAAAAACCAATAAGCCTAAAGACCATTACTTCTTAAGTTGAAGGATGTAGCGTGTCAGAACCTGTGAGACAAAAAGGGCAATAAAGCTAATACTCGCTCAGTGCAGAGGAGACCGCTGCAGCAAGCGTCATCTTCTGGCCTTCATCGTAAGCATCTGAGAACGCGACTTCGCCCATTTTGCCAATACATGCGGAGATGATTTTATCAACAGCGATCTGTTCCAGATGTGGACGGGTATCATCAATTTGCTTGCGCGTTGCGTCTGCCCAGCCAATCAATTTTACGGCGATCTCTGCTTTCCCAACTTCAACAAACAAGCTCGCCATGCCTTCAAGAGTGAACACAACTCCTATTTCACTCTTATCATCGAAAAAGTCTCGCACAGTCCCAGCAAAGATTTCACGAGCCTCAGCGATCTTTCCGCGATATACGGCAAGATAACCCAAGTGAGTGTGAGTCCAGAGATAATTCATTCGAATACCATATTCTTCATCAATAGCTGCACTCTCTTGAAGACTGGCATATGCTTGCTCATAATCGCCTCTCAGATATGCTATACGTCCGTAGCTCTGAAGAATATTCGACATAGCGCTTCTAATATTCAATTGCCGAAACAAGATGGCGGCCTCTTTCAGTAGCTTTTCTGCCGATTCCAGATCAGCATTTATCAATTCCAATCTCCCTAATTCAGCGAGGCATTCCGCCATATATCGTAAATCACCCACCTCTTGAAAGAAGCCAAAGGCTTTTTTTAAGTAGGAGTAGATATATTGGCGATCTGAATAACCCCAGCACAGGACGAAAAGCGCGTATGCCTCTCTCCATTTATCGTTGATCGATTGAGCTAAGGCTAAGGCTTGTTGACTAAGTTTCAGCTTTTGTGTAATCCTCCCAACAATGGCTGATAATAACAGCCCGTCTACTTCGCCCGATTTATTACCACAAATCCTGTATAGGTCCAAGCACTCTTGCGCGGCTGTGCGCGCCTCAGCAAATTGCTGAAACCAATATATAAACCGTCCCTGCGTGTACAAGGCACTTGCGCGTGCGCAGGGATAAGTCTTGGATTCTGGCTTTTGGATAAACTCTTGTAGCCAGTACACACCCTCACGTACATCGAAGAATTCCCAAAATATGTTCAGCCTGCTGGATATACATAACCCTGCCTCCACATCGTTTTTATCGGCCCATCCTAAGGCAGCGCGGATATTATCGCGCTCATCTGTCAGGCGCGCGTGCCATTCGATTTGAGCTGGACCTCTTAAACCAGATTCGGCTTGTTCCGAGAGTCCCAGGAAATACTTCAAATGTTGAGTGCAGATGTTTTCTTCTTCATTTGATTCCACGAGTTTCTCGCGCGCATATTGACGTACAATCTTGTGGAAATGGTAACGCGTCTCGCGCCCCAATTCCTGGCTCACAATAATGAGCGACTTCTTGACCAGCGCACTAGTTAGATTGAAGACATCGCCCTCGCATACGGCTTTTGCAGATTCAAGGATCCAACCACCTGCAAACACGGAGAGTTTTTGTAGGAATATTTGTTCGGACTCAGTGAGTAAACCCCAACTCCAGTCCAGCGAGGCACGCATGGTCTGGTGGCGTGGAATCATCGCGCGAATGTTGCTGACAAGCAAATCCAAGCGATCATTCAATTGCCGCAAAATTTCATATGGCTGCAAAATATCCACGCGCGCGGCAGCCAATTCAATTGCCAGCGGAATACCGTCGAGACGGTGGCAAATTTGAGTTAGGGAGGAGGCATTCTCGGTTGTTAATCCAAATGACGATTGAACTAATCCAGCTCTTTCGGTAAATAAATGAATAGCTTCACATTCAATCAATTTCTCAATTGGTTTATCATATTCAGGAACAGAAAGAGGAGAAAGGTAATACGTCGATGCACCTTCTATATTCAATGTCTCACGACTGGTTACAAGGATTTTTAGATTAGGACAGCCCTGTAACAAAGTCTTTATGACCTTAGCGCAGGCACCCAGCAAATGTTCGCAGTTATCAAAGATCAGTAATGAGGTTTTTTGACTCAAGGAATATATCAGTCGTTCGATGAGTGGCTGATCAGAAGAACCCTCCTGAATGTCAAAGACCGAGGCAACGGTTTGTGGAACGAGAGCAGGGTCAGAAAGCGAATCGAGTGCCACAAACCAGACGCCATTGAGATAATGATTCAGCAGTTTTTGTCCTACTTGTTGTGAAAGACGACTCTTACCAACCCCACCTGCTCCGGCCAAACTTACAAGCCGATATTTTGTGAGGAGATTGGCTACCTCATCTATTTCTTTTTCTCGCCCAATGAAGGAGGTCATTGATGTGGGCAAATTGGAGCGGGGCACAACTTTCGAGGCACGCCACGGGGCGTCTTTAGTTTCTATGCTCGAAACTGCCTGCCAGTCACCTCGGGCAAAACGCACAAATGGCTTACGCTCTTCTTGGGGAATATCAAATACTTCAGCCAGTTGATGAATTGTTTCCATTGATGGACGGCGTTCCTCTGCCTCCATTTTGCGCAGCGCACTGATCGAGCAGTTAATTTGCTGAGCGAGTTGTTTCTGTGTCCATCCCCCGGCTCCACGTCGGCGCTTAAGCCATTCTCCAAATGATACCTCGGCCAACGCATCCCTCCATATCTTGTGTCACTTTTGTGTCACTGAGCGACACCTGCACACCACTAATTCCCAATAAAGTGTAATCGTCGAACAAAGTATACCACTTGGATAATTTAGGACAGGAGCTCTGATGACAAAGCTTTATAAGTTAGCCTGGATTCTGAATCTGATCATATTGTTTATCACAGCCTGCAGCCTGCAAGCGGATCAGGGAGAGCAAATTCCTCCAAAGACTGCGATCTACAAAGAGTTGCTTGGCAAATCGCTGAGCGATACAGTTGTCGCTAATTTCATCGCTACCAACAACTGCACCAGTGTAGCGCAGTTTCAACTGTGCAATGAGGTGGGGGTGGCTTTAGTGATAGGTCCGGATCAGACCGTGGAAACCGTTTATTTATGTCTCAACGATGTCAAAGACTTTACCCCTTATAAAGGTGAATTGCCTTTTGGGCTGAAATTTTATGACACCATGGGAGCCGTGGAATATAGGTTGAAAAAACAAGGCGTGGGAAATGAAGGTTTGCCTGATTCAGGAAGCACCCCTGACCATGTGCACTATTGGGCCAACTACAAACAGGTCGGGATGACGATCATCTACAACACGCTCTCTGCTGAAGATGAAGACGGGATGATTTATGCTATTCTGGTGAGCCAGTAGTTTTTTCGTTGGAAATCAGACATAAAATGACAAGCATCTCTGATCTCACCCCCCGCGAACTGGAAATCCTTCGATTGGTCATTGCGGGTAAAACCAACAAAGCCATCGCCAAAGAAATTTACATTAGCGCGAAAACCGTTGAGTTTCACCTGGAAAATATTTACAGAAAGCTTGGTGTACGGACGCGCCTGACGGTAGGGATTTGGGCTCTCCAGAATGGGATGAAAACAGAATCCGGGTAATTCCGGGCTAGTCTCGTAAGAGTGACCGATTTCAGCTTCGCCAGTGCGAACTCCCTTTTGTACGTAAGTAGAAATTGGTGTGAAGCCGCTGCTGTCTTTCCCACCAAGGATATTCAAATCTTTTTGCGCTTGAGTCGAGCTTTTCGTCACTCACCTGGCGACAGCTTGATTTGCGCCTCCACCGTGCTGAACCCCAAATAGTTCACTTGCGATCTTTTGATTGGATTTTTCTTGGGCGATCTGCGCCGCTACTTCGCGTTCTCCCGCCCTCAGAAAGATTTCAAACATAAAAGGGCATGCTCGTTTCTTTTCCGTCCAATGCGTCCAATCAGTTCAAATTACGAAAATCCATACTGATCTCTAATCTTCCAGCGCGAAAGATAATGGTAGAATGCGCGTTAAGTAGCACGTCTGTTCTTTATTGGAGGCACGAATGGCACGTAGCAAGAGAAGTTCCGGTGAAGGCTCCCTATTTTTTAGTCAGGCCCAGCATACTTGGATGGCTGAAATAGTGCTCCCTGACGGCACTAAAAAACGCAAGAAGAATAAACTCCAAAGGGTAGTTCGTAGTTGGCTTGAGATCGAGAAGGAAGCTCTACGACGTGGTACGTGGGTATCAACTGAAGCCGCCTTGTATGGTGATTTTTTGGATCGCTATCTAAAAGAAATAGCAAGTCATTCCCTACGCCCCAAGACCTTGGAAAGCTACACCTATACTATCAATAAACACGTTCGCCCCCACCTCGGATCAATGCGGATTGTTGCCATCCGCCCGGATCACTTAAGCAGTCTTTATGCAAAAGTATTGGAAAGTGGATTATCTAAACACACCGTGCGCTATCTGCACCGCATTATCAGAAAGAGCCTAAGCATAGCCCTTAAGTGGGGGCTCGTTGGCCGAAATGTTGCTGACGCTGTTACCCCTCCAACTCCTCCCATGCACGAAATTAAACCCCTTACCATTGACCAAGTAAAACGCCTTTTAAAAGTTTTAGAGGGTGACCGCCTCTATGCCTTTTATGCGCTCATTTGTACCACCGGCTTAAGACGTGGCGAGGCGTTAGCTTTGCAGAAATCTAGCCTAAATTTAGATGGCGGTACACTGATCGTTCGCCACTCCCTTGCACAGATTTATGGAAAGGGACTAACCCTGATGGAACCCAAAAGCGAGAAGTCCCGACGTGAACTCGCAATTCCACCATTTACCGTAGACCTTCTAAAAAAGCACCTGGCCGTTCACTCTCAAAATTCAGATTTTGTATTTGCAACAGGAAACGGCACTCCTTTTTCTCCCCGCAATATCATCCGTCACTTCAAAAGTAAACTAACGGAAGCGGGACTACCGCAAACAACACGCATCCATGATCTTAGGCACAGTTTTATTAGCTGGCTGATAAGCTCAGGACAAGATATAAAAACTATTCAAGCGGTAGCGGGTCACTCACAGATACAAGTTACTCTTGATGTTTATGGTCACTTGATGCCTGGTGCCTTGAGAGGGGCAGCCGATAAAGTACAAGGAATGTTTGGGGGATAAAGTCAGGAACTGCGTCAGGAATCACAATTACACATAATGTAATCAGTAGACAGAATGGACCTAGGAAGGTCCATTTTTCTATTTAAGCACACGTATTAGACGGGGAAATACACATTTGACTATTTACATCTCTTCTGTGGAGGAAGATGTTGTGGGTTCGAAACCCATCAGGCACCCTAAACTCAAGGACCTCCCAAACGGGAGATCCTTTTTCGCAGCCAATGGTTTTACTTGATGATAATCTTTCTAACAGCGTACCTCGACGTTACTACTTTATATCCGTCTTCAAATTCGACGAGGATTGAATTCATTTTGCTGTGAGCAATGACTTTGCAGGGAAGTCCTTTTCTTTCGAGGAGCCGGGATTTCCAAACCATATATCAGTGCCTATCCTATTATGCTTTCCTACGTCTCGTTTCTATATTATTTACCCTTTGTATACCAGATGGAGCCTGGTCCGGCATAATCAGGTCCCTCACCAAAAATCAGATGGTTCGTTCCTTGCTCATCAACATCCATCTCGAAGTAATCCCCATAGGGGAAGCTGAAACCATCGTTGAAGATATAGCTGTAGCCGCCTACAAACGTCGACACATCCACTTCGGGTGCCCAACTAGAACCACCATTGGTTGAGGAACGGAAGTAAACGTTCCAGCGATTCATGCCACCATTCGCGGCGCGTGCATCCATCCATGCAATGCGCACATCGCCGTTGCCGGCCGCGGCAATCGCTGGGAAGTTATGGTGGATACCTTGTGGGGCCGTGGATACATCCTGTTTAGAAGACCAGGTATTGCCACCGTTTGTAGATTTAGCAAAATAAATTCGCTCAGGTCCTCGGGGGTCCGTACCGGCGTTCCAAAGTGCGTAAAGATTGCCAGATGTATCGGAGGTCATTACAATGGCAGCGCCTAGAAATGCCCAACCACAACTGAAGGCTGAACAATCCGGCGGAGAAGACGAGATATCAAGAAGGGTCGTTGTCCATGTTGCACCACCATCAGTGGATTTGCTGATGTAAAGATTGACTTTACCCTTTGCGCCTCCATTCCCTTCATAACCATCCCAGGCGAAATATACATTCCCATCTGGTGTGACCGTGCCCCCGCCGCCCAATGACCAGCCAAGCTTGGCATTTTGATTCATCTTCACTTCGGTGAAGGTTTCGCCCCCATCGTGTGAAGCGGTGACAAAGGCGGTTTGGGAGTGATTATAGGATACATACACATCTTGCCCACGCACCGCAAGGATGGGTTTATCAGTACCGGCGTTAGTGTGATCAGCCACGACAAATGACCAATTGACACCAAAATCAGTGGACTTTCCAATGACGATATCTGACTTGTTGTTTTGAAGCCATGAAACATATACGGTCTGACCATCGGCAGGGTCTACAGCGACTTGCGCATCGACCTGATAGCTGGTTGAGCCTGCTGGATAAATGACCCTGGGAGGGGAACTCCATGTTTGGCCATGATCGCTGCTCATTTGAAAAATCATGGTTGGGCTATAGCACGTTGGACAATCCGGCACACCTCCATACTGTGGATAGATCATGTAGACGTGACCCGATTTGTCCGCCGCAATGGCTGGTTCCCATTCATCCCCACTTAGGAAACCAAGCCGTACTTGAGGAGTAAATCCACTCGGAGAAGGCGGTGCAAGTATGACCTTATTTTCAGGCGAGGAGTTGATCACGTCTCCTTGTATGCTTCCTTCGCGGTTTTTGGCTTTTCCCTCGAAGCGCCATTCACGATAAAACTCCGTGTATGGTACTACGACTGCAGTAAGACCAAGGGCGAGCAAGACGAACAACAAGACTCTTACGGAACGGGACGCGCTCAAGACGTTCATTGTTCCTCCTTCATAGGTTGGCAAATCTGTTTTTGGAATTTATACTCTTTATATCATATTCAGACCATCCGTTTCCATCCCCCAAATCCCTAATTTCAAGGGGAAAAAACCAAATTACCTTAAGGGTCTCTTGATTTTCGTTGTACAATTGATACATGTCTCAAACCATTAATGTCCTGTTCCTGGCGGCGGAAGCTGAACCCTTTGTAAAAGTGGGGGGATTGGGAGATGTGGCAGGCACCCTGCCACGAGCCCTGCGCGCCCTTTCAAACGATGATGTAAGTGTTGACGTGCGACTCGCCCTTCCGCATCACGCGGTCATACGATCAGATTCACTCAGGCCCGTGGGGATCTTTTCGATTCCGCGCGGCAAGAGTGAAGTCCAGGTGGAGGCGTACGAAGGCATCCTGGACGGAATGCCGGTCTATTTCATCAACGGCGATCCGATCCGCGCCAGCGGCTCGGTCTATTCATCCAATAACAAACTCGATGCAGAGAAATATACGTTCTTTTCACTGGCCGCACTTGAATTGCCCCGTCAGATCAACTGGACTCCGAACATCATTCACGCTAATGATTGGCATACGGCATTAGCCGCTTATGGAAATCTTGTGAAGCGTTGGAATGAAAAGACGCGGCGTGTTTCGTCACTTGTGACTATTCATAATTTGCCATTCTTGGGCCCAAATGTGAGAGACATTCTTGAGGAATATGGATTGCCGCTTGCCAATACAGACCTCCCAGATTGGGCACGCGTCATGCCCATGCCGCTTGGGTTATGGGCCTCGGATTCTATGGTGGCTGTCTCGCCTACCTATGCTGATGAAATTTTGCATGAAGAATTCGGCAGTGGACTACAAGACTTTTTCAGGAATCGCAGTGATACGCTGCATGGGATCCTGAATGGATTGGATACCTCCTCATTCGACCCGCAAACGGATCCCACCCTCGCGGCAAATTTCAACGCTGAGAGCCTTGACCTCCGCCCCCGTAACAAAGCCGCGTTGCAGGAGAGAGTTGGGCTGCCCATCAACCCGGATGTACCTTTGTTGGGAATGGTCTCGCGCATGGATCAGGCAAAAGGAATTGATATAGCCCTCAAAGGGTTGAAGATGATGGCGAAGCAGGATTGGCAATTGGTGATCCTGGGCGCCGGTGACCCGAAGCTCGAAGCCCTGGCAAAGAAACTGCAGGAAGATATGCCGGGCCGCGTTTGTGTGGAAACGCGTTACGATGCAAAGCTGGCGCGCCGGATCTATGGCGGCTCTGATGTTTTCCTCATGCCCTCGCGTTATGAGCCATGTGGTCTTTCTCAGATGATCGCCATGCGCTATGGAAGTGTCCCACTGGTGCGGGCGGTCGGTGGTCTGCATGATACGGTGACCGACAGCGAGACCGGTTTCGTGTTTGTGGATACGAAAGTGAAATCCTTCAATGATACCCTGCGACGGGCGTTGAATTTATATCCCGATCGTTCCCGCTGGATGAATCTTCAGAAAGCTGGCATGGTCCAGGACTTCTCCTGGCCCAAGTCTGCACGGCAGTATCTGGAGTTGTATAAAAAGTTGATCAATGAAACGACTACCCCTGTTCGAGCGACAAATGGCACTGGACTCCGCGAGGGTTGAGGTAAATTATGAAAATACGAGCAGTCATCCTGGCTGGTGGAGAGGGTTCACGTTTGGGGGTGCTCACCGCCAAACGCGCCAAACCAGCTGTTCCTTTTGCGGGCAAATATCGCATTATTGATTTTCCATTATCGAATTGTGTGAACTCCGGCATCTTCGATCTGATGGTGCTGGCGCAATATCGTCCTCAATCGCTGATCGAGCATGTTGGCTCCGGTGCGCCCTGGGACTTGAATCGTGACTTCACCGGTGGGGTCAAAATCCTCACGCCTTACAAGGCGCGCAACGATTCAGATTGGTTCGCCGGCACGGCCGATGCTGTGCAGCAAAATTTCAGTTTCATTAAGAGAGATTTTCCTGACCTTGTTTTGATTCTATCGGGCGATCATATTTACACGATGGATTACGAGCCGATGATTTCCTTTCATTTGGATCAACACGCGGACCTGACTATAGGCACGATCAGCGTGCCGATCGAACAGGCTTCGCGCTTTGGCATTCTTTCCACGGATGCAAAATATCGTGTCACATCTTTTGTTGAAAAGCCAGAAAACCCTCCCTCTACCCTCGCGAACATGGGCGTCTATCTGTTCAACCGGGAACTGCTCGATAGGATTCTCTGGGAAGACCGCATCAATCCAGAGTCCTCTCATGATTTTGGGAAAAATATTATTCCCAACCTGGTGAAATCTGATGCGCGGGTATTTGCTTTTCCCTACACAGGATACTGGATGGATGTAGGGACATTTCAATCCTACTGGCAGGCTCACATGGATATGCTATCGCCCTCCCCCAAGCTCAAATTGTATAACCGGGATTGGATCATTCACACCCGAACAGAAGAACGACCACCGGCTCGTCTGCCCGCCTCTGCGCACGTGTATGCCAGCATGGTCTGTGATGGGTGCTACATCGGTGCAGATGCCCGTGTCGAAAGTAGTGTCCTTTCACCAGGTGTGGTGATTCGCCCGGGCGCGGTCGTCCGTGAATCGATTGTCCTTACAGATACTGTCATCGAGAGCGGGGCAGTCATCGAGCGTGCGATCATTGATAAACGTTCTCACATCGGTGAGAATGCGCGCGTGGGTGGTGGAGTTGCTGACGTGAATATCAAGTTGGCGCTGGTGGGCAAAAATTGCGCCGTTCCCGCGGGCTATGTTGTTGAGCCTGAGGCCCAGGTGGGTACTGATGTCATTGATTCGGATTTCGATGAATCAGTGATACGCGCAGGCCAATATATTCAAACGCGGAGAAAGCCAAATGAAATCCTTTAGGCGTTCAGGTGGAATCCTCCTTCATCCCTCCAGTTTGCCTGGCCCTTACGGTATCGGCGATCTTGGTCCTCAGGCGTATCACTTTGTAGACTGGCTGGCCTCCACTGGCTGTAAGCTCTGGCAGGTGCTTCCACTTGGACCCACTGGCTATGGCGATTCGCCTTATCAGTGTTTTTCCGCGTTTGCGGGGAACCCATACCTCATCAGTGTTGAGGCTCTAATTGAAGATGGATTACTGACCCAGGCTGACGTTGCGGACATGCCGAGCTTCAATACCTCCCGCGTGGACTATGGTCAGCTCATCCCGTGGAAGCTTGGTGTTCTGGAAAAGGCCTTTTCCCGCTTAGCGTCTGCGTCTGAAGAGTTTCGTAAAAAGTTTAACGTTTTCCGTACCGAGAATGCCTCCTGGCTAGAGGATTATGCTCTCTTCATGTCGTTGAAAGAGGCCAATGGTGGCGGCGCCTGGAGCGATTGGAATGAAGCACTGCGCCAACGAAAACCCTCTACCATGCAGGCCGCGCGTCAGGAGCATGCCGAGACCATTCTGCGATATTCCTTCTATCAGTTCCTGTTCTTTCGTCAGTGGAATAAATTGCGGGGCTATGCCCATGAAAAGGGTATCAAAATCATCGGGGATATTCCGATCTTTATTGCTTATGACAGTGCAGACGCGTGGGCACATCCCGAGTTGTTCTTTTTAGGCAAAGACAGTTTGCCAACGGTTGTGGCAGGGGTGCCGCCAGATTATTTTTCCGCAACGGGACAGCTCTGGGGCAATCCACTTTATCGTTGGGATGTACATAAGAAATCCGGGTATGCCTGGTGGCTGGAGCGTTTTCGTTCGGTTCTAAATTTTGTGGACGTGGTGAGACTGGATCACTTCCGCGGTTTTGCCGGATATTATGAAATTCCTTATGGCGCTCCTACTGCTGAAAAGGGACAATGGATGACTGGTCCGGGCAAGGATTTTTTCGAGACCGTTTCCGAGCGGTTAAGCAGCTCTGAAAATGGGACGCTGCCAATCATTGCCGAAGACCTGGGAGTGATTACTCCGGATGTCGTTGAACTGCGGGATGCATTTCATTTACCTGGCATGAAGATCTTACAGTTCGGCTTTACAAGTCCCTCTGACCCCTTCTTGCCGCATAACTATACAAGGAATTGTGTCGCGTATACCGGCACCCATGATAATGATACAGCGATGGGTTGGTATAAATCTGCGCCGGAAGCAGAACGAAAGTTTGCTCTCCGTTATTTAAATAGTGATGGCACAGACTTTGCCTGGGACTTGATCTGTGCGGTATGGTCGTCGGTTGCCGTGTATGCCCTTGCGCCGATGCAGGATTTGCTGAGCCTCGGTACAGAAGCGCGTATGAACTTCCCATCCCGGTTGGGTGGCAATTGGGAATGGCGCATGAAGGAGGCCGACATGAGTGAGGATCTCGCCAGGAGCGTGCGCGAATTCAATGAGTTATATTGGAGATAAAAACAGCAGTCCCGTCACGTAGGCGGGACTGTTTTAACGGGATCAATGGTTGGCTGGGAGAGGAGCGTTGGCTCCTTCTACGAAAGCTATAAAGTTATTTTTGATCCTTGAACAGGGATCGATACTCACCGTAGCCCTCTTCCTCGAGTTGTTCGACGGGGATAAATCTCAGCGAGGCGGAGTTCATACAGTAGCGCAGACCCGTGGGGGCGGGACCATCATCGAAGACATGACCTAGGTGGGAATCGGCGTGCTTCGAGCGGACCTCAGTGCGAGACGTAAAGAGTTTGAAATCCGTATGGGTTGCAATGTTGTCTGGCTCCAAAGGCTTGGTGAAGCTGGGCCAGCCCGTGCCAGAGTCATATTTATCGAGGGAACTGAACAACGGTTCTCCTGAAACTACATCCACATAAATGCCTGCCTGCTTGTTGTTCCAATATTCATTCGAGAAGGGACGTTCGGTGCCTTCGTGTTGGGTGACTTCATACTGCACGGGAGATAACCGCGTCCGAAGTTCATTCTCTGAGGGTTTGGTAAAACTTTTCATTTCGGCCTCCTACAGCTAAATCTTGATTAACTTCTATTGTATCTCTCTGATGTTAGAAAGAAATAAAAGATTACCTGTCTGCATGCCTTGTTAATGTTTATGTAAGAATTAAGTAGGCTGGAAGTTAGGCGCTGCCTAATTGCACATAGAACCTTTTGTTATTTTTGCCTTTGTTGTCCATACGGAAGATGAAGAATCTGCCTACTTCACGAGTACTGTGCATATGGGTTCCGCCGCAGACTTGGGCGTCGAACCCCTCAATCTCCACCACGCGGACTTGTCCATGCGAAATTGGCGGTTTGGCTTCGAGCGTCCGCAATAGATCCGGGCGATTTTGGAATTCCATTGCTGAAATCGTATACGATTTCAAAGGATGATCTTCACTCAGGACTTGATTTACTTTTTCTTCCAGTTCAGTCATCAAAGAAGGCGAAAAATTCTCCAATTTGAAATCGATCCGTGAATAATCCGGGTTGATCTGCACACCCGTAATCCAGCCGCCATAATCTCTCAACGTGATCGTGTTCAACACATGCAGGACCGTGTGATAGCGCATCAGCGCCAGTCTTCTTGCCTGGTTTATTACGAGTTCAACTGATTCGCCTACGAGATCTCCCGCAGGATTTATTTTGCAAATGTGCCAGATGACATGCTCTGCATCGGATCGCACTGATTCGATCTCGATCGTTTCCCCGTTTGAGAATTTCAATATTCCTTCATCAGGCGGCTGACCTCCACCACCGGGATAAAAACAACTCTGATCAAAGGCGATTGCATTTTCATAGACCGCAAGAATCGTTGCCTTATTTTCAAGGCAGTGATCATCCTGTAAGTAGAGTCGGTTGGTGGCCGGGATACCCATGATTATTTTTTCTTGATTGCTTCGATAACTCTATCTGCGATTTGTTCGGTGGAGAGTGTTCCGTCGACGATAAGATCGTACTCCTTGCAGGCATTCCGTTTCACAGCAATATAAAAATCCCTTCCAAAGTTGATGTACCATACTAAATGCTCGCGAAGATTCTCTATGAATAGGTCTGGATTGTCTTCCCAGGGCAGGAAGTCACCCTTGCGTAAGACTTTGCGAGCATGCGCAATGTCCAGAGGAGTATCTACATAGACCAGAAAATCAATCAAGTCGCGCATGGCACTGCGTGCTCTACCAAAATGTTCCTCCAAAATAAGATAATCTGTGGGCTCGACCACTTTTTGGGTAACCGGATGAATGATCGATTTGCCTTTTTTTAGTGCCAATGCATCTGCACTGAACTGAGGCGTCTCAAATTGATTCGGATCTGCGCCGGCATCCAGCCATTCACCAACGGGTGGATAAATCGATGAACTGCGATAATCATCGAGACTGAGCGAATTTGCGTTTCCCAGGCGCGTAACCAGGCTTACCATAAGAGTGGATTTGCCGGCGCCTGAAGTCCCTGCAATCGCGATGACGAACGTGGACAGGTTCACATCATCTCCCAATTAGAGGCCTGTATATATAGGTCAATTTACATTTCACCATCAACGCATGGTTCTCAGGAAGAGTTGTTACAAAGTGAGGTGCAAAGTTCAATGTTCTAGTCATGTTTCGATCCTGATATTTGCAAAGCTATTCTTTTGATTGTCTTCGCTGAGCGGATTGTAAATCGTTTACCCAATGTCTTCTCAAATAGTAGGGTGGAGAAAGTGGATTTGCCTTGTTCTTTGCGGCGCAACCAGTAAATCTCGCGTCCATGAACCCGGAATTCATTTGTGCCGGTCTCTAATTCCCTCACTTTTTGCCTTGATTTCTTATCAAGTTTATCTGATAAAAAGATGATGTTGAACTCTGATGCAGAATTGATCTTTGCTTGCGGAAAGGATTTGTAATGTGCGATCTTAGTCAATTGGGTCTCCGTTCTTATAAACGTAGCCACTTCATACCTCAATTCTTTTCGCACTCTTTTCTCGATCTTTTTTCCAATGCTTTGATTTTTTTCGTCCTCGCCTCAAATATGACATTTCCGCTTGCAATGAAAGTTGCTACGTTCAAAAAACCGAGGGACTCGAAGGATTGGCGCAAAGTCTTCATCTTGATGGGGCGACCACCACCAACGTTGATCGCTCGCAGCACGGCGACATATTGTGACATAATACAAAAGGTTTTCCGAGGACCATCAAGTGTTGAGGTTAATAATACCAATTATGGACCTGGCTCTGAAGCGGCCGCAAGTGTCCTCATCGAATTGACCAGGCTCATATTCACTATTACTTTACCCGTGGAAGATACTCATCGCAAAGATCTGCAAAGTTCTATGCCTTTGCTGTATGTGTTATTCACACCCATCGAGTCAAAAAGTACCTGGTTGGCACCCTTAACTAGGTTAACTGAGACAACCTGACTATTTTTTCCTGCGTGGTTTTATCTCTGCCTGTTTACTATTTTCGGCAACCCGAAGTTTCACAAATCTGCTGATCAATTTCAGGGGCAATGGTTTATCGATGGGAAAATTTAGAGCACTCTTCGCGCTTTTATATCGCGAAATTTCCTTTTCGAATGCTTTGTTGCCTGCCGGTATGGGATAAAGTCCGATATGATGCTTCCACGCAGAAAAATAGACCAAATGCCTGCCATTCAGATCGAAAGTAGGCATTTGATAGGTAATTTTTTCTTCTACTTCAGGAGCGGAAGCTTTGATCGCGGACCGTAATTCTTCCAATAATTTTTGTGTTTCTTGCGGGAAAGCTGCAATGTATTCATCAATAGAAGTAAAACGAACTTTAGCGCTTTCCATACGTACTCCTTTTGAGGATGAGTATTCCGCCGGGAACTGCCACGCGGAAGGCAATCAGAACACTATTTCCTGCTACATAGGGCTTACTAATTGAAAGTAATTTCCATCGGGATCCGCCAGCGTCGCGATCCAGGCTCCTCCCATTTCATAGGGCTCTTTGATGACCGTGCCACCAAAAGCTTTGATCCGTTCAAACTCCTCTTTGACTTGGGCTGACTCAAAATTGAACATCACGCGCCCGGGATCTTTTGTGTTCCCTCCCATTTCAGAATGATCCAATATTGATAGAAACGCACCTCCGGCCTGCCATCCCCAAAAGCCATTCTCCTGGTCGACCATGTCGGCTGGCTTTTCCAACAGCTTTTCATAGAAAGCGGCCAAGGCCAGGGGTTGTCTCGTCCCAATCATCACTGAATTTAGATTTAACATTTGAGCATATCCTTTCCATCGATAAACCTGTGAAAATCACCCAAAAGATCAAGCTTGGATTGCCGGCGTGTGCTTTGAAGTGGATGATCTAGCCAGTCTTAGGGAGTGTGTTTATTGTAGAACATATATTCTGACCTGACAAGATGGGAATTTGTTTGTGTGCTAGCCCTTGACGTAGGAAAACTTTTCGGAGATGAAACCATCCTTGACCTGGAATATATCGACTCCTCGGACATGACCTTTCTTTCCGTCTGCATCTACCCAGTTATATTTCCAGCGCATAATGCAGCGGTTCCCCAGGCCAAAAATTTCCTCGATCTCAATGTGGGCCCGAGGTGATTCGCGGAAGAATCCCTGCCAAAACTGAGTGACTGCTTCTTTTCCTGAGTAGACAGTGCCATCCGGGGCAGGGTCCGTGTTTTCGAAGACACAATCGTCGCTCATCAATTGCATCATCCCTGCCACATCGTGACGGTTAAAGGCTTCATTGAACTCAAGGACAATGCGTAGCGCGGATTCTATCTTTGCCATGCGGGTTGGACTCATAGAAATAACACCTCCTTCAGAGAGAGAAAGATCTTACCTTGATCTTAGTGTACACTACTCTTATTGGGCTTTCCATTGGGAACTGACAGGATCAAAGCGAACCCACCCTGAATTAATCCAGCAGGAATTTTCGCATTTCATTATAGACCAGTTCCTCCTGAACGATGAAACAGTAGTGATGTCCATCAGGGATCACTACAATTTCTGCATGGGGAAATCTGTTTTGAAATTCGGAAATTAAGAACCTGGCAAAAGGTTCTTCTACCTCTCGATAGAATTGATCAAATGCGGCTTTTTGTTCATCGGTATAGGCATTTGATAGTTTGGGTTTTCTGCGCGCATAAAAACTGAGCGTCGGTATTTTTACTTCCACTCTTTTGGGGGCATACCCATTGATCAGATTTTCAAGCATCATTTTTTCAACGGATGCGGGTGTTTTGTCCATAAACACCCCAGCCTCGTTTACTTTTACGCCATGGGAAATTTCCTCATCCCATAATTCACTCCAAATTTCTGCGAAGTAAGGGATGTCCCTTTTAAAATCGGCAATATATTCTTCAAGAGTATGCGGGGAGCTTGCCTCTTTTTTTATTTCTACATTTCTGAGTGGATTTTGTTCGGAAATGGCTCGAAGCTCTCTTCGATCATCCAGCGCATCCAGGTAGATCAATTTCTCGACCCGGGCTGGATAGGTGGCGGCAAAATGGGTAAGTTCGACACCGGCAAGGGAGTGACCGGCCAGGATGGCTTTTTCAACCTTCAAATGATCCATGAACTGACGAATATCTTCTGTGAGAGTATCGGCGTCATAGCCTGTTTCAGGGTAGTCCGAATCGCCCTGTCCACGGCGGGTGAGGGCCAGGACGCGAAACTTGTCGGTAAAGCGCGGGGCAAATCGGTTGAAGATATATGCTGAACATCCCATGCCCGTGAGAAAAATCAACGTCGGACCGCTTCCGCCCCAATCCAGATAATGCAAGCGGATTCCGTTCACATGGACAAAGTCACTTTCGGGATTCGATACATTCATTTTGTCTCTTTTAGCCTGCTCGGACTTCTCTTAATACTTTGACTTCGTCGGTTTTCACGCCCTGCTTCATGAAGGACTTGCACAACGAGTGGACATCCCTTTCAAGGAAAGTATGTACATTTGGGTTATTCTTAAATTCCAGCACTTGTGGAAAATCAATGACAACCGCCTCTTCATTGTGCCAAAGAATATTGAAGGTGGAATAATCGCCGTGTACCCTGCCGGATCTCACGATCAGCTTCAGGTTCTGCACCGATTGTCTGAAAGC
>Ga0065704_10000331_pt1 | contig 32531 bp, 30 predicted proteins | sample SwiRhicommuniRL2_FD_59091 | JGI IMG/M metagenome (GOLD analysis project Ga0065704, IMG submission 59091) | Switchgrass rhizosphere bacterial communities from Rose Lake, Michigan, USA - RL2 v2 (version 2) | ecosystem: Host-associated > Plants > Roots > Rhizosphere > Soil | place: East Lansing, MI | reverse complement strand
GTGCGGGGCCAGCGGCGCAAGCCGCCAATGACCGGGAACGCCTCAAGTTGCCGGAGCGGGAGGTCAAGGAGCTGCGGCGGGCCAACGAGATCCTGCGCAAGGCGTCCGCGTATTTTGCGATGGCGGAGTTCGACCGCCACGGCAGATGATGATGGCGTTCATCGACGCCCATCGCGAGGACCTGGGTATCGAGCCGATCTGCCGTGAACTGGCGATCGCCCCGTCCTCCTACCACGAGCATGTTGCGCGTCTTGCCGATCCCGGCAGACGACCGGCTCGTGCCCAGCGCGACGACGATATGCGGGCACAGATCAAGCGTGTCCATGAAGCCAGCTTTGGTCTCTACGGCACGCGCAAGGTCTGGCACCAGTTGCGGCGCGAAGGCGTGGTGATCGCCAAGTGCACGGTGGAACGGCTGATGGCAGCCATGGGCCTGGCAGGTGTGCGGCGGGGCAAGAAGACCATCACCACGGTCAGCGATCCCAAGGCGCCATGCCCGCTGGACAAGGTCAACCGCGAGTTCCGCGTCAGCCGGCCCAATGCCCTGTGGGTGGTCGACTTCACCTACGTCCACACCCTGGGCAGGGTGGACTTCACCTACGTCCACACCTGGGCAGGGTTCGTCTACGTGGCCTTCGTGATCGATGCCTATGCTCGGAGCATCGTGGGCTGGAAGGTCAGCACGTCGGCTACCGCCGGCTTCGTGCTGGATGCTCTGGAACAGGCGATCCATGCCCGCAGGCCCGGCCCCGATGACGGGCTGATCCACCATAGCGACAGGGGCGTTCAATACCTTGCTATGAACTACACCCAGCGCCTCGCCGAGGCCAACCTCGTGCCGTCGGTCGGCAGCGTCGGCGACAGCTATGACAACGCTTTGGCTGAAACGATCAACGGCCTCTACAAGGCCGAGGTCATCTGGCGGCAGCGCTCATGGCCGAGCGCGTCCGCCGTGGAAATGGCAACCCTGCGCTGGGTCGACTGGTTCAATCACCATCGCCTCTTCGGACCCATTGGACACATCCCGCCGGCCGAAGCCGAGGCCAACTACTATGCCGCCAACGAAACCCTCGATATGGTGGCATGACTCAAATGAAATCGCCTCCGGAAAACCCGGGACGCTTCAGTCCGGCGAATCCCACGGCGTTGGGTGGCTGGCGGGGATGCAAGATTGACCATTTGATTCGACCGTCCGCCCGGCAAGGCAGGCGCGTAGGGAAGCAACACGACCACCGCTACCGAGTGCCTTCCATGAACGCTACCAAAGCCGCTTCGCCCTCCGCTGACGCTACCGCGTACAGCGTGATTGTCGCGATCAGCTTCCCGTTAATTTCGGTGACGTGGCAGGATGGCCGGTTCGAGGTCGGCTAGATGTTCGACACGAACCAGATTCCAAAGGCTGCGATGCCCAGAAGTGCGAGGATCAGGAGTGCGCGCATTACGGGCGGATCCTTTGCGGCAACCTCTTGTGGCCAGGGCAAAGTCAACGCCCTGAGCGCTACGACGAAGGCAGTCGCTGCACCAGCGACGCGAATCCAATCGAGTTGCACCCAAAGTTGCGCCATGGCGATGGATTGCGCGTCGGTGATGCTGTCCTTTGGCGAGCCAACCCCGTGATAGAAGAGCGCGGCATTCATCGGCCAGAAGGTTGTTACCGTGAGGATGAGCAATGAAAGGATGCCAACGGATGGAAGGCAGAGCAGCCATCTGTATCGCCACGGTGTCTTCCAACCGGAAGCCAGCGCTCCAAAACCCGCAACCAGCATCGCGGCCGAAAACGGGATGAAGAACACGCCGGTATCGACTGGCCATGCTTTCCCGTACGGCATCATCGCGAGAGATTGCGGCGGATTGGCGCTCCACGCGCTCGCGAGGACCAGGAGGTCGAACAGTTTTGCGCCGAGGAGCGGGCCGCCAGCGAGCACCGCCAGCCAGAGGAACGCCCTTGTTGCCCTTTCGCTAGCCACGACAAATCCCCCGATAAGAGCGCGATCAACTTTCCAGCAGGCCCGCCTTGGCCGCAACCTGCCTGAGCCAGACACAATTCAGAATGAGCCATGCCATCAGGATCGCAACGAAGAGCCGGTTCGCGATGCCATAGGGCGCACCTCGATGCAGCGTCAGGAACTGTGCGACGACGGCTATGACGAGCAATCCGGCGAAGATCAGGGCTGGCGTGCTATGGCCGCGCCAGTCCGGGCTGCTACCATAGCTGAATGCGAGGCACAGGGTCGAAACCAAAATGCTTACGACGTTCACCAGAAAGCTGATGGTGTGGATGTTGCCGGCTTGTGTGGTCGGAGCGGTCTCAAGGTCGGTCGGGAACAATGCTGTTACCACTAGCCCTATGAAGGCGACGATCAGAAGAGACGCACCGATCCGGCAGAGCCAGGATTGCGGGCCGTCCCGAAGCAGCCCGATCGCCAGTGCCAGACAGCCAAACGCAAGCGACGTGAAGGCAGTAGTCATGACCCAGCCGGTCGGACCAACCGCATAGTCGCTGATCATATGATCTATAATCGTATAGTCGGGCCGGATGGCGTGCATGAGCAGGAGGGCGAGCACGAAATAGACGAAGAAGCCCATCGCTGCCCCCGACGGCGTTGGTTGCGCACGTCTCAAAAGCAAGCTTCCGACCATTGAACCATCCTCAGTTGCCACGGCGCAGGCGTCAGCTGCACCGCTCGACAAGTCACAAGGCTCATGCTTAAATCTTTGCCGCGACCAAAAGGTGTGAAAAATCCTGAAATCTGAGAGGCAAACCGCTCTGACCGAGACACTGGCATTCGGCGACTTCCTGCTGGATCCCCGGCGACGGCGGCTTGTTGCCCGGACGACGGGCAATCTGATCGATCTGACCGGCCGTCCCCTGAACACGTTGCTCTACCTCGCTGCCCGCCCGGGCGTCCTAGTGACCAAAGATGATTTGATGTCGGCGATCTGGAAAGGCGTTACGGTCGAGGACAATAGTCTCGCCAAATGCATTTCCACGATCCGTAGATCACTCGGCGAGGGGCCAAATGACAAGCGCTTCATCGTTACCGAGCCGAGGCGAGGCTATCGGTTCGTGGCTCAAATTGCACGGGCTGAGACCAATGAACCTGGCCCTTCGTCGCGCCGTATGAGCGCCAACCCCCAAGCAAGCCAACTCTTCGTCTCGGGTTGGGCTGCATTGACCAGGCCGGGTGGCCCAACGCTCGAGCGCGGCTTGGAGCAGCTCGAACAGGCGACTGAGATCGATCCGCAGTTTGCGCTTGCCTATGCCTGCGTTGCGTCTGGCTATGCTCTCCTGGGCGTCTTTGGACTCGCCCAGCCAAGAGATGTCTTTCCAAAGGCGCGCGATGCTGCCCTTGCCGCTTTAGCGTTGGATACGACCTTGGCCGACGCCCATGCGCAATTGGGCCATATCTGCACGATGTTCGAGTTCGACTTCGAGGCAGCCGATGCCTGCTATCGCCGCGCCCTCGATTTCAATCCCGACTGCTTGGCGGCCTACCATTATATGGGACTCCAGGCGATGTGCGCCGAGAACTTTGATGAGGCCTTTTGCTACCTTCGCCGGGCCCAGGCTATTGAGCCCCTCGCGCCCAATATCAACGCCAACATTGCGATGGGACTCTACTATGCTGGGCAATATGACCGAGCGATCGCGCAGGCCGAAGCCGCGCTCGAGCTTGCCTCCCAGTTCGCCCATGCTCAATCCATACTGGCACGCAGTTGGCTGCGCCTGGGCGATGTCGAGCGCGCGCTCGAGCTGTTTTGCTCGCGCAGCGGCGTGACGATCGGCAGCGCTGCCGATGTGCCGGCAGCGCTGGCACTCGCGGGAAGGCATTCGGAATCGAAAGAACGGCTGGACGAGCTCATCGCCGCGCGGGGCCATCGCTATGTTTCCGCGTTCGATATCGCCACAGTCTATGCCGCTCAGGACGATGTGAGCGCAGCGCTGGACTGGCTCGAGACGGCATTCATCGAACGTGCCCAGCCAATCTGCGCCCTGGCGGTCGATCCTGCGTTCAAGCGTCTTCGCCAGGAGCCTCGCTTTCGGGCGGTTTTGGTCGAACTCGGCCGGATTCCGAAAAGTCGCTAGCGATTAGCTCCAAGGAGAGATATCCGCACTCGGTGGCTGGTGAGGTAAAACTGTTCACGCCTTATAGCCGCCGTCCTGGCCTTAAAAACCGGCCTTCGTTCATCCTAGGTCTGGCTTATCCAAACTGACCAGGACGTGGCGCCGGTCAGGGCCGAAGCTCTGTTTGGACGACCAGCGCATTGAGCGCTGCCATCGCCTCAACCGAAAGATCCAGTTCCGCCGCCGCGCAATTCTCTGCGAGATGCATGGTGCGGGATGTGCCGGGGATCAACAGCAGGTTGGGCGAACGGTTCAACAGCCAGGCCAGAGCCACTTGCATCGGCATCGCCCCAATGTCTCGCGCGATGTCGGCAAGGCCTGAAGATTGGATCGGCGTGAAACCGCCAAGGGGGAAAAAGGGGACATAGGCAATGCCCTGGGCCGCCAGCCTGGCAACCAGAGTATCATCGTCGCGATGCACCAGATTGTAGAGATTTTGCACGCAGTCCACCGGCGCGATCGCCTGCGCTTCAACAATCTGCGCCTCGGTAACGTTGCTGAGTCCAAGATGCCGGATCAGGCCTTCCTGCTGCAAGCGCGCCAACGTGGTAAACTGTGGTTCCAGTGATCCTTCCATAGGGGCGTGGACATCACCCATCATCCGCAAATTTACGACATCGAGCTGCTCCAGGCCAAGATTGCGCAGATTGTCATGCACTGCGGCGGTCAACTCTTTCGGGCCCTGCGCCGCAATCCACGAGCCATCCGCGCCGCGCCGCGCGCCCACTTTGGTGACGATGACCAAATCTTCGCCGTAAGGATGCAGCGCCTCGCGGATGATCTGGTTGGTTACATGCGGCCCGTAGAAATCGCTGGTGTCGATATGGTTGATCCCAAAAGCAATCGCGGCCCTCAGCACTGCGATTGCCTCGCCCCGGTCCTTGGGCGCTCCGAAAACGCCCGGCCCCGCCAGTTGCATCGCGATCCATGTCCTGGTGATGGATATCCGGCTTGTCGGGCAGCGTGAACGGCTGCGCCGTCGCTGATGCTTGGCGTCGCTTGGCCGATTCTACGCCTCGGCAAACGCGTCTATCGAAGCGCGCCAAGTGCGGGGAATCCTGTTCTTCGCCAAACCCGCGGCGATGAAGGAACTGGCGCAGGCCTGACACGGCTTCTGCGACGGGCAGCACGCCAGGAGAGCATAGCTCGCGCGAAGATGGTGGTGTGAGATTGCCGCCTGCTCCATCGCTACGCCGCGCAGGCGAGCAGCATGTGATCTCTTCCCGTGGCTCCGGACCGCCTTGTTTCGCGAAAACCGCAATGCAGAATGCGATTGGCGGCCTACCTTGCAAGGGCTGGCGTCGTGACGGGTGATCGGTTGCCGGGTCGCTTTAGGGCTGCCGACGCTCGAGCCGATCAAACCATTTCGACGGTGTCAGACCGGTAGTCGCGGCGGTTTCCGCTCCCATGCTCTGCGCCATGATCTCGATCGCCCAGCGGTGACGCTCATCGGTCTCGGCGACGCAAGCGTTCTCGGGGATCCATAGTATATAGTCGCGCATGTGCGCATCGGCGGCGGTAAACAGTACGCAGATGTCGGTGGCCACGCCGGTCAAGATCAGCCTGTCAACGCCGAGCTTGGGCAGCAACACTTGGAGGTTGGTCGCATAGAAGCCGGAAAATTGCGGCTTGATGATAAAATAGTCGTCGTCGGCGGGCCGAAGCTGCTCCGAGACGCGGCTGTGCCTTTCAAGTGCGCGATCGACCAGCCTCCATCGCTCGGAATGCCATTCGCCGAAATTGTCGTTGACATAAATAACGGGGTGGCCGGCTAGCTCGATGGCCCTGCGCAAGGCGAGGATCGGTTCGACGGTGGCGAGCGCGCGATCATGCAGGGCGCGGCCGCCACCGAAGTCGAAATCGTTAATCATGTCGATAATGAGTAATGCCACGCGCTGCTTGGCCGAGTTGTGCTGCGGCGTCGTGGGCGCCTGCTCATTCGTCATCGGCCATGCTGCCTGAACGGTGCCAGGGGCGGCTTCAAATACGGTCCCGCAATGGGTATCCCGTTTCCATGAGACCCCGGTCTCACCGGCTAGTCCCAGGTCAGAACGACACGGCCATTGGCCGGAATACGAAAATCGATTCGGTCAGCCGTGCGCGCATGCGACCGAAGGGTGTTACCTTCCAACGTCGTGAGCCGAACCTTTGGCAATGCCTTGCGCTTCAGTCGGACGATGCTGAGCCCAGCGTCGCACGTCTCACCGCCGTCGAGCGTGAGCGTCAGTGCCCGCTTGCCCGTGCGTTCGCGAGCCCGGATGAAATGATCGCAATAGAGACGGAATGTTGCGCCTTCGACGTGATGGAAGGCGCGGGTTGCGAAAATGAAGGCGGCGCCGGCGCCATAGACTTCCTGTCCGACCTGACCCGCGAGTTGGCCGTCGGGATAGAGGTCTTCCAGTGGGAAGGAGAGTTTGCGGTCGATATGACCATTGGTCTCGCGTTGCCTGGGAGAGATGATCTCAGGTGGAAGCGCATCGGGATAATAATACCAGGCGCGGTCGAGCGCGTATTTGCAATATTCCGCAATCAGCATCCGCGCCGCCGGCTCGAGGTCGGGGCCGCTGTCGTCGAGATAGTGTTCGAACGCCGCAAAGGAATCGAAGCATTCGTAGATCGCCATGTACGGCGCATCCTGCAGGCAAGTGGCGCCAAGGAAATTACGGTAGTGCACCGCGCGCTCGATCCGACTCTCCCATATCTCGCAGTTGTGGAAAAAACTGCCGACATAGACGTAGCTTTGCTCCAGATAGACATCTTCGTTGGTGATCCGCCACAGCCGCATACACGCTGCGGCACCCCAGGCAGTCAGGTTCGCCTGGTAATTGATGTTGAACCTCAAACCCCTCGCAGCGTCGATCGCTGCACGGGCTTCGTCGAGGAAACGCTTGTCGTCGGTCAGTTCGAACGCCTGGAGCATCACCCAGGCGTAGACCCCGCCAACGTCGGTTTGGCCGCGGCCGTCGGCGCCTGCGGATTCCGTGATCACCGAGAAATCGGTGACGTTGAACTGGATAGGCCACTTATATTTGAAGTGATGCGCTGCCTTGATCCCGTAATCGATCGACTTCAGAAATAGCGCATGCGCTTTTTTGTCGCCATCGAGCGCCATATGCGCGAGGTTGAGCAGTGGATGATAGAGATACCAGCTGTCGACCGCGTCGGCGTCTTTGTCACCGCCGACATTGGGAAGATAGCGGCGCAGCGTCTTGAGTTTTCGGTCATAGAATTTGCCGAGGCCTGCCTTGAACTCTGCTTCCAGCGGATGTGGCACACCGAGCCACTTGCCCCAGTCATGGATGGCGGCGACCAGTGACGTCTGGACCATGACATCGGGATATTCGGCCGCAGTATAGGGATGGACATAACGGTGGCCATAGTGGCGGATCGTCGCCTCAGGAGCACGATCGAGATCGCGCAGGGTGCGCTCAGCCCGGTCGATCCAGTTGCGATAGTCAGTGCGGGGTTGATCGATCAGCTGATAGGCGACGCCGAGCATCTGCAGAAAGCGACGCGCGGACTCGCGCTCATGCGGCGCCGTTTCGTGCCGAAAGACCAGGATGGCGTCCGAAAGGGTGATCTCGACCCCGGCCGGGAGGGGATCGGTCGGCGGCGTGCCACTGTTTGGCGGGGTCGGGACGAGATATCCGAGCTCAGGCCACTCACCGCCCACGGCGCCATTGGGCTTGGTCCTGCTTGCCCGATAATATTCGTTCAGCGCTGTGAGATTCTGGAAATAGAGCACATTGCCAAATGCCGGCTTGTCGATATGAAAATAAAGCACGCCGGCATTGAGGCCCCGCTGGCTCGCCTCGACGCTGCCGATCGCGCCCAGTGGATCGTCGTTGGCATCGAGCGGATAAAGGTCACGCGGCATGAACGGGACAAGCAGTGGCGCGGCAGGTGTCAAGCGGACCGTCATCTGTAGATATTCGAGCGCCTCACCGCCGGTGTGGAACAGGATGGTATGCTCGCCGAGCGGGCTCGTGACAGCAAGCCGCGCGGCCTCGCCGGGGTCTGGATCCCGCCTGACACAATCGAAAGGCCCAGGCAGATACGCGGCGCGCAAGGCAAGCCCGCCCTCACGCTCCCGACGAATCAGCGCCCAGATCGAATCGCTGGTCGCCTGGAGTTCAACCGTCAGATCGCCGATGACGAACGTCGCGATGGCTTTGCCTTCGTGTTCCGCGAGTGTCCCGCGCAGGGCAAGGACATAAGGGCTGATGCCCGGAATATCGGATTGCAGCGCCAGCGTCGCCATAATGCTCCCCAAGCTCAAACGGAGTTCGCTTTCGTCGGCATGAAACCGGACAGTTCACTCGTTGTTCCCAAGCTACGCCCCACAAGGGACCCATCTGCCATCCACGCCATCAGGGTATCGCCCCGATGGCGGAAACCTATCGGATTCGCCGTCGTTCTCGCGGTAACGAAGATGTCACGTAACAAACGTGAAGGGCGGTCGCATTCGCGGGAGAGGCAACCGATGCGGATTTCCGACAGACTGAAACAACTCGGGCCAAGTCTCGTCACTGGCGCGGCGGACGACGATCCCAGCGGCATAGCGAGCCAGTTTTCAGGCGGGTGCACAGCGCGGGCCGACCCTGTCGCGGACAATAGTGTTCGCCTATCCGCTGATGGTCGTGGTCCAACTCGCCAGCGCGCCTCAGACGTGTTACCGGGCACGGTCTCGGCCATAGCCTCGGCAAAATCCCGCCGCGTCCGGCAGTCATCGTGCTTGTGGCGCTCCTGTTTTGCACGAACACGATCAATATCTGGGCTGATGTCGCGGGGATGGGCGCAGCCTCCGCGTTGGTCGTCGGTTGAGGCCGACACGGCTTCACGATCTTGCACGCTACGCTGTTCACCGCTGCTCCAGTTCTTTCTCCCCGTCATGGCTGACGCTAGCGCTGCTCGCCTATATCGCCCTGCTCTTTGTGGTGACGATCGACTGGCCGGCTGTCGCCAAGGACGAGTTCGTCGCAGGACCCGCCGGCGCTGGGGCGATGACCGTCGTCATCGCCATCTTCGGCACCACGATCAGCCCCTGCTTCTTGTTCTGGCCGGCGTAGCAGGAGGTCGAGGAAATGAAGCAGGATAAACAACGGCGCCCCCTCCGCGATGCAAACGGGCAAGCGGAGCGCGCCTTGAGTCGGATTCGTTGGGATGCGTTGAGTGGCATGCCCGTATCCAACATCGTCGCACGAACGATCATGCTCGGTACCGCCGCCACACTCCACGCCGCCGGCAAGCAGCATATCGGCAGCGCGGCTGACGCAGCACGGGCTCTTCGGCCCAGTGCAGGCGATATTGCGTTTGCCGTGTTCAGCGTCGGGATCATCGGCACCGGCTTGCTCGCCCTTGCCAGCTCGTCTGCTTATGCCGCTGCTGGGGCGGCCGGATGGAAGGCGAGTCTCGAACGCAAGCCGCGTCAGCCCAAGGCCTTCTACGCCGTAATCGCGCTCAGCATGGGCCTGGTAATGGCGATCGACTGGTTTCCGTTCATCTGATGAAGGCGCTGTCCTGGAGCGCGGTCATCAACGGCGTGGTGCCGGTGCTTGCCGTGCTGATGGTCATCCTCTCGCGCCGTGACGTCATGCGCGAGTTTGTCGCGCCACGCCACCTCAAGATCTTTGGTTGGTCAGCGACATTCATAATGGCAGCGGCAGCGGTCGCCATGATCGTCGTATTAGGGTGAACGTAGAGGCAGAGGAGATGGTTATGCATTGGCTGGAGATGCTCATCGGACCGGACGAGGGAACGCCGACTATCGCACAGTTCTGTGCCAGAGCACTTCTTTTGTTCTTTTACGGCTTGCTGTGTATCCGCATTGCTGGACGCCGTACGTTCTCGAACCTTAGTCCGCTCGACATCGTCGTGGCGATTGTCGTGGGGTCCAACATCAGCCGCGCGATGACCGGCAAGGCACCGTTCGTGCCAGCTCTCATTGCCACCCTGCTGGTCGTGGTGCTGCACCGGCTGGTGGCGATGGCGACGGTCCGTTCGAATGTTCTTGCGAAATTCGTCAAGGGCCAGGCGACGGTCGTGGTGCGCGAGGGCGTGATCGACCGCGATGCAATGTGGTCGCATCAACTCAGCGAAGATGATCTTCTGGAAGGGCTGCGCATGGAGCAGACTTCCAGCGTCGAAAAGGTCGCGCTGGCGACCATCGAGCGCGGCGGGAAGATCAGCGTGGTGCCGAAATAGTGCGCAAGTCGACCGTTGCCAATATCGGTGGTTGCTAGGCAACCGTTGCTTCGCCCTCGGTCCCGCGGCGAGCCTCGATCGCGGCCCACTTCGGCAGGTTGATGATCTGCTCGAACTGCTCCATGTCTACACTGGCTGAGCCTTCGAGCAGCTTGGGTGCACGAAGATCGGTTAGCGCACTCGCAATCCGCTCGGCGATGCCGGACCGTCGTCGGATAGAGGATCATGGGGAAGCCAAGCGCGGGCCGAGCGTCCGACGTGTTGCGAGGTCATGGGCGGCGACCGCAAGCGACCCCGACGGGGCAGGGGGCGCGGCGACAAGCGGATCGCGGTGGTTGGCGGCCGCTGGCGGGAGGATCGGCCAGGCGATGGTGGCTTCAGCTAGCAGTAGGGCGACACTTACCAGACCAATCGCAACAAGACGGCCGATGGCAGAGTAATTGGTCAAATCAAATGGCGTGTCGATCGGTCCGGTCTGCCCGATCACCGGGGACGAGCGTCGAACAGGTTGTCGACGGTAAGCGTCGCGGCAAGGCCTGGCTCCTCGCCGGACCGACGGGCGGGCAAGACGGTATAGCGCAGCGCCAGATCCACCGTGACCCGCGGTGACAGCCGTGCCGGCACGGCAAAGCGCTCGTCGCGCAGCACGCCGACGTAATTGCCATGGACACTGCCGGCGGTAGTCATAGCTGGCGCCACCGCGCGGACATTGGCCGGCTGAAGATCACGCCGGCGAGCCGTGTTTGCGGTTGGCCGACCGACAGGATATGGTCGCAGCCGTGCGCCGGCGGGGCAAACGCTGCGCCGGTATGGTTGACCAGGGTTGGACGCGACCCGGCGACCAACGTGATGAGCCCGGCGGCGGTGGGGGGCATAAATTATCAATCCGGAATTGCCCGGATTGTTCAGCGCGCTGGCAATGCTGCGGAGAAAAGGCTCGGCGACCCGGTACGGTGCGCGTCGAACAGCTTGCCCCTTGTTCGCCTCCCGCGGTCGTGCTGCGCTTCGATGAAGTCGCGCCGAATATGCCGGTGGGGCGCACGGTAATGGTGTGCGATGCACAGACAAGGGGGCGGGCAGTGCTGGAATGGCATGTCGATCGTCTTGCTGATGTGCGCCGGATGTCGCCGTTGCTCTGCCCGCCTGAACCTGGCTTGATTGAGGCACGGGGCGATTGTTCGAAGGGCCGGATTTTTGTTTTGGCCAGGGCAAATCCGGGACAGTTTCTAAAAAATGGCCGGGCTCCATAGCCAGTTGACGGAAAGCTGAATGTCACGTCCATCCCTGCCTGGGCCAACGCCAATATAGGTTCTGCCAAATTCGTGCTTGAATGGGTGGTCTCAAGCCGCAGCGCGAACTGGCCGGGTGGGCAGCCGAGGCGCTTGCGAAACGCAGTGCTGAAGGCGCTGGTGGACTCGTAGCCTATCTCTTCTGCGATCCGCTGCAGCGTCTTGCTGCCGCGAGGCAGGGCGTCCTTTGCGATTACCATGCGCCAGCGCATTAGATACTCGATGGGCGCGCATCCCAATACGTCTCCGAACTGGGCCGAGAAGGTAGAGCGCGACATACCCGCAATGCTCGCAAGTTCAGCCACCGTCCAGTTGGCGCGGACATCGGCATGGATCGCCTGAAGCGCGCGGGCGATTGCCGGGATCTGCATTCCGCTCAACAGGCCTGCAGGTACAGCCTCGTTGCCAAGGCTGCGCCAGCGAAGCGCCTCGACCAGCAAGGCCTCCAGCATGCGCTGAATGATCAGTTCCTTGCCCGGATAATCGATGATGCATTCCTCGGCCGGGAGACCGATCAATCGTCCGAATCGCGTCGAGCGGCCTTCAGATGCCGGGATATGGATTTGCTCGGGTAGAAGCGACGGCAGGAGGGGACCGGTTTGCCCGCTCGAACGCGAAGGTCCCACCCAACGCCACGAAGTCGGGCACCCCATCGGGGTCGCCATGCCGGACGGCTTCGTCGCGCGGCGTTGCCAGCGAGAAGGCAGGCGTGGACGGGAGCAGTAGAAAATCGCCCTCGACGAGATGCATCGGCTCCTTACCCTTGAAGGTCAGCCATGCCTCCCCTGAGAGGATGATCGTAAAGCCAGGTGCGGGATGCGCGCCATAATGAACGGCCCAGCGGCCTTTTCCCGACATCGGCTTCGACACCGCAGCCCTCGGGCGCAGCAAGGCGATCATATCGCTGAGCGGATCCATATATCTGGACGATCCGTAAGTTATCATGGCCTCGTGATTATAGATCGTATGGGCCGCTCTGTCTGTCTCCTGGATGTCAAAATGAAGGAGATTGACATGTCCAAGACCATCCTCATCACCGGAACGTCGTCGGGCTACGGCAAGGCGATCACCGGGCATTTCCTCGCACAAGGTTGGAATGTGATCGCGACGATGCGGCGGCCTGAGTCGGCCGCATTCGCTGGCGATACCAGCCGCCTGCGGGTTCTGCCGCTCGCCGTCACCGACGAGGCGAGCATAGCGGCGCTGCTTGAGGCCGCCGGTTCCGTCGACGTGCTGTTGAACAATGCCGGCATCGGAGCGGTCGGGGCGTTCGAGGTGACGCCGATGGCGCTGGTCCGCCAGTTGCTGGAGACCAACACTATCGGCGTGACGGCGATGTGCCAGGCGGTCATCCCGCAGATGCGCGCGCGGCGATCGGGTATCATCGTCAACGTGACATCGAGCGTCACGCTCCGCAGTTTCCCTTTGGCAGCTGCGTACACCGCGAGCAAGCAGGCGATCGAGGGCTTCACTGGCTCGCTTTCCCATGAGCTCGCCTATTTCGATATCGCGGTGAAGTTGGTCGAGCCCGGTTACGCGCCGACCACCAACTTCGGCGCGAACGCCATCATTCCGTTCGATCAACTGCTCCCGGGCAAGTACGCCGATTTCGCCAAGCCCATCATGGAAGGATTTGCCGCGCCGGCGCTGATCACTCGGGAGAGCGATGTCGCCGAAGGAGTCTGGAACGCCGTGCATGATGCCACCGGTCGCCTTCGGTTCGCCGCCGGGCCTGATGCTGTATCGCTCGCGGAGGCGGGATGACGGCCCGTCCTATGGTGTGGCCTGGGACAAGGCGCATTCCCGTCCGGCTTTCCAAATGTCCGCTTTTACCATAAACGGGCATAGCTATCGTGGCCAGCCCGCTCAGGAAGAGCGCCCTGAAACAACCACTCATATTCATCGGTTGCCGCCGAACTGGTTGAGCGGGAGGAGATCAAACACCGTCGCGAAACCTGCTGTCGCGCTGAAGAATCGCTTCTTGGGTGACTAACCAGAAGGTGCGGCGTAGCCGCCCGTTCCAGTAGTTGGAAGGCTTGCTCTCACCGCGATCTGTACCAAGAGACGTGACGTAGACGTGATCCCGGATTTAGTGCTGAAAATTGAGGACGGGCAATGCTCTTTGATCTTCAGACCCTGCAAATTGCCGAAACACCCACCTGCTGATCCTCCAGGGACCTTGAGCTTTGGTATGACCGGCCGGTTCTCTCGAACGTAGGAGTAACAAAATGATCTGGTGCGATGCCTGACTTGCCCGAAGTGGGCACCGTTCGGCGGCTCAACCTCAACCTTCTCTATCCGCTCGACGCTATCCTTCACGCGCCCACGCTTACCGAGGCAGGACGACGCGTGAACCTTAGCCAATCTGCAATGAGCCATGCGCTGCGCCGTCTTCGCGATCATTTCGGTGACGAGCTCGTAGCGCATCAAAGTGGCGAACAGCACCTCACGCCGCTTGGGCGCGCGCTGCGGGGAGAGGTGCGCCGCGCGCTGCAAGAGGTTCATGGTGTGCTGGAATTCGCGTTGGACTTCGATCCGCGGTCGTCTACGCAGACCGTCACGATCGCCGTCTCCGAAGCAATTGAACAGATGCTGCTCGCGCCGGTGCTGCGCAGTCTCTCGCGCGAGGCTCCGCGGATGACGGTAAACCTCATCGCGCTGGGGCGCAAATCGCCGCGGCATGCGCTTGAGGAAGGGGCCGATCTTGTTCTGGTGCTGCAATCCAGTGCGGACGAGCGGTTGGAATCCCTGGCGATACTCAGCGATCATGCGTCATGCATGGTGTGGAGCGAGCATCCGGAACTCGGCAGCCAGGACCATGTTACCGAAGAGCAGTATCGCGCCGGCCGGCACATCGTAGCCAGTGGCGAGGCAACCCCGATCATTCCAAGAGATGCATTGGCAGCCGATATTCTCAATTCGCGCAGGATCTGGATACAGGCCACGTCCCAAGCGACGCTGCCCGCCATCGTCATTGAGAGCGACCTTATTGCGACAGGCAGCTCGTGGCTGTTTCAGTACTATGCGTCCACTCTGCCTCTCAAGGTGCTCGCCACACCATTCTCGACGATTGACACGCCCATCGTTGCTCAGTGGGCAAGCCATCGGCGGCGCGATCCAATGCTCGATTGGTTCCTCCAAAGACTCCTGAAACGCTAGCCCAGCCTTGGCGGAAGTGTAGGTGGGGTGGACGCCAATGCGTACCCACATTGAAGACATCAAGCGGCGTGCGCCGTGCATGAGCCAGGCAAGCGACCGGCGAAATCCGCCCCGGCTCGCGATCAGGTGCATAGAGGCGTTCGACACCGACATAGGACCGGCCTGCAGGATGCCTCGAATGTCTTGCGGTGCTCGCGTGGGCGCTCTCCCTCGCGATCGGCTCTGTAGCGGTACAGGGCCCGGCCTGGCGCCACCGACGTGGGGCAAGTGCTTGGCCTGACGGTCCAGCAATCGAGCCGCCGGCGATGAATTGCAGCGGTTTACGCGAAGGCTTCTCTGCCTCCCGGGCGCATCTGTCGCGAGCAATGGATCAGCCCGGCGACAGCCCCACGGGCTTGGCGACTCCCCCGATCGCGGTCTGGGGCTAATCATTCGGGCATCGAGAGCATTCATGCCGGGTATGAAGAGTTCGCATTTGTCCGTCACATGGCTGCAGCATAGGCTCCATGCGTTGGGATAAATCCTCCGGAGCATTGCTCGTCAGATGAGGCCGCCCGGCAGCAGGAGAACGGCCATGGTGTAGTGTCGGCGCAGCGCCGCACGACTTGGCAACAGGGTCTGTTGGACGTGCCACCCTAGCCAACGCGAGGATTCTCGCGCCGGGAGAGGTGTGCCTATGGGAGGTGTAACCATGATTGATGTTGCGGCCGGTTTGCGCTGGCTTCTGGGAACGGTCAGCGCTGGTACGATCGCCAGCGTCGCCATAGCGGCATCGCCGCCGGCGATGGCTCAAAGCGAGCAAGCGCTCGATATAGACGTTCCTGCGATGCCGCTTGGGCAGGCGCTCAAGGAGATCGCGCGCATCAGCGGCGCCAAGATTGACTTCGATCCGGATGCGGCTCGCACAGCCATCTCGAGGCGGGTACGCCATGCTCATTCCGCCCGCGATGCGGTCGCAGCCGCCACCTCCGGCTTGAACTTGACCGTCGATGTGAGCCCGGACGGTGTCATCGATGTCTATGAAGGGATCATGGTCACTGCGCGTCGCGACGAGGCGGAAACCAACACGCTCGTGCGCCAAGCCTCCACCTCGGACCGCAGCGGCCTGTCGTTGCGCGAACAGCCGCGCAATAACCAAGTGATCTCAGCCAAGACGATCCAGGATCAACAGGCCCTCAGCATCAGCGAAGTCTTGCGCAATGCGGGCGCCGTCTCGACCATCAGCAACAGCCCGGCGGGTGGCTCGACCTACTCGGTAAGAGGCTTTTCCAGCGGCGGCTTGGTCAACGGCCTGTCCAGCTCTGGCAACTTCGGCGTTTCTTCGGGCGCCAATCAGCCCATCGCCAGCATCGAACGCGTCGAAATCCTCAAAGGTCCCGATGCTTTGCTGGTGGGCTTCGACAATTTTGGCGGCAATGTGAACGTTGTAACCAAGAAGCCCGATGCCGAAGAGCGTTTGATCATGAGCATGGATGTCGGCTCGTACGGGCTGGTGCGCGGCGTGCTCGATGCCAATCAGGCAATCACCGCCAACAAGAGCGTGACCGCCAGGCTGATCGCCAGTGCGCAGACCATGGACCGAAACTATGGTGGTTACACAGGCAACAAGGACTACCTGCTGGCGCCTTCGATCCGGTTCAAGGACGGCAGGACCGACATCATTCTCGGCTTGAGCGCGTCTGACTCGACGAGCGGGCTTACACCATTCACCCTGTTCGACCCGCATACCGGTCAAATCGTAAAACGCGACCTGGGCACGCCAATTTTCTCGAGCGATCAGTCGATCAAGATCAAGACGACGCGGGTGTATGCCGACGTAACGCGCGAGTTGACACGCAACGTAACCTTCATTGCCCGTGGTCTGCACGACGACAATAAGCTGGGGCTCGATGTCTATCCATTCTATCTCGACCGGGCAGGTAACCCCACCGTCGCCGTACGCGGCTCGGGTCAGGTGGGCAAATCGGACGCTGCCGACGCATTCTTCCGCGTTCGCTTCAAACCGGCAAACTTCGTTACTGTACGCCTCAATGTCGGCTACAATTTTTCCCGAGGCTATTTCGAGCCGCGCAGTAGCGCGAGCTATGCTACAATCCGGCCGGTGCCCCTTGGCGCCAATACCACCGTTCCCGTGCCGCCACGGCCCGCCGCGACCGACCGTTCATTCCGGCTCAGCTCGCAGCAACAGGGTGTTTTCGGGCAGGCCCTGCTCGATTTCGGCAAGCTCAAGCTCCTCGGTGGGCTTCGCCGCAACTGGTACAAATCGACTTTCGAATTCTTTGGCTTCGGTGTCTTTCCGCCTGACAGGGATGCCGCGACGGTGCCCAACTTCGGTGCTGTCGTGGACCTGACCGACAACGTCTCGATCTTCGCGAATTACGTGAAGGGCTTGTCGGCAAGCACTTCGACCGACTTTGCGGGCAACCGGTTGCCGAATATCAATTCGAGGAACGAGGAGGCCGGCGTCAAGGTGGACTTGTGGAACCGTCGGGCGACAATCAACGCGTCGTACTTCGATCTTCTACAGGATAACACGCTGGTCAACGATCCGGCACACCCCGGATACTCCATCCCAGGCCCCGGACAGCGTGGACGCGGTGTCGATCTCAACATCGTCGGTCAGATCGTGCAGAATTGGACCGTTCAGGCATCTTTCACCCGGACGAGATATGCCTTCCTCAGCCCGTCAGATTTCCAGGCGGTCATTTCCAACCAGCCGCGCGATAAGTACAGCGTATACAGCAACTATCGAACACAGATCACGTCCGGGATCAGTGGCGGCTTTGGTGCCGGATTGTTCGGCCGATCCAGCTCGTACGCCGAAAATCTCGGGAAATTTGTCGTACCCGAAGCACGGCAGGTCGATGTCAATGGCTTCCTGACGATCGCTGGTTTCGAAATCAACGTGGGCGTAAGGAATGTCTTCAACCGGCGTAATTACGGCACGACCACGGTGTCTGACTTCGTGCCGGTCGACGAACCCCGCAACGTGCGTCTGACCGTCACCAAGCAGGTGTTCTGATGTCTGGCCAACGCGGTATGCCTTTCCCCTCCAATATCCAGGAGTCCCGCCGCGAGGCGGGGCTGCAACGGCCTCAGCCGCGCCGCGAGCGATGGGTGCACGCGTGGGGCCTGACGAGCCGGTACTTCCGTTCGGAGGACTGGAAAGCGGCGTGGCTTTTGATCGCCTGCTATGTCGGGCTTGAGCTCGGCACCGTCTATATCTTTCTGCTGTCCAACAACTGGCAGCGCGAATTCTTCGACACGATCGAGCAGCGCAAGGCGGGGCTGTTCCTGTCGGTCATTCTGACGTTCGTGATGATCGCGGCGCTGGAAGTCGGAGTGTCACTGATCAGCAATCTGGTGAGTTGGACCCTTTCCATGCGCTGGCGGCGCTGGTTGACGAACTGGTACATGAATCGCTGGTTCGCTCGCGATCGGTTCTATGAAATCGAACGGTTGGGAATGATCGACAACCCCGATCAGCGGATTGCCGAAGACATCAAGGCGTTCACGTCGTTCGTCCAGGGCAATTCGATCATCGGCGTGGCGATCGGTATCGTCACGAGCCTGACCAGCGCGGTCAGCTTTGGGGCGATACTGCTTCAGACATCCTCGCCGCTCGCGATCTCGTTCGGCGGACACAACATTTCGTTTCCCGGTGGCGATCTCATCTGGTTTGCGATCGTCTATGTCCTGTTCGGCTCGGTGTTCGTCACCTGGATCGGCCGACCCTACATCCGCCGCCGAATGCGTGAGCAGCACTACGAAGCGGACTTTCGCGCCGGCCTAATCCATGTGCGCCGCAACAGCGAGCAGATCGCGTTTTCGCGCACCGAGGTGGTCGAGAGACAGAACCTGCTGCAGGCGTTCGATAATATCCGGCGCAACTGGTATCGGTTGATGTGGGCCAACCTGGGTTTGAATGTCGGCACCGGCATTTACCAGCGCGTGATGGGCGTGGTGCCACTGTTCCTGACCGTGCCTAAGTTTTTCGCCAAACAGATCAGCTTTGGCCAGGTGATGGCATCGCGCGACGCGTTCACGCAGTTCACCTCGTCCCTTTCCTATTTCGTGCAGGTCTATCCAGGCCTTGCCGAGCAGATTGCGAATATCAATCGGTTGAAGGCATTGGACGATTCGCTCGACAACGAACGCCCCCGGGGGATTGCATTCACGGCCGGGGGAACGGCTGCTGATGTGGCTCTCACGGTGGAAAATCTCGAGCTTCGGCGTCCATCGGGAGAGACTCTCCTCGCGCTGCCGGACTGGACCGTGCACGAGGGTGAACGGTGGGTCATCGAAGGCCCGTCGGGGGCGGGCAAGACGACGCTGTTGCGGGCGATCGCCGGCCTGTGGCCCGATGGCGCGGGTGCCGTCAGGATGACGAACCGAGGAACCGCCATGCTGGTCCCACAGCGCCTCTACCTGCCGCTCGGCACGCTCAAGAACGCGATCTGCTTTCCGGATCGACCGGAAGACCACGACGATGCGACCATTGCGGCGCTGCTGGAGCGCGTGCGCCTGGGCATGCACTCCGATGCGATGCACGCGGTGCGCGTGTGGCAGGATGAGTTGTCACCCGGTGAGCAGCAGCGTGTCGCGCTCGCACGCATCCTTTTGCAACGCCCGAAATTCCTGGTCGTTGACGAGGCGACGAGCGCGCTCGACGCGGAAAACGCCACCTATTTTTATGAAACCGTGCTCGCCGAGGTTGCTGGCGCCACCCTCATCAGCGTGGTGCATGACGAACAACTTGCCCGCTATCACACGAACCGCCTGACCATTTGCGACGGCAATGCGCGACTGCAGCCAATCAGGATGACTTCATGAGCGAACTTCTCACTCACGGCGAACAAGAGTTGCGTGACGCTGCTGCAATGGCTGTGGAGCTTGCCGCGCGCCACGGCGTATCCGCACGCGCTTCTGCGAGCAACGACGGCTTCGCCAAAATCGAAATGCAGGCGGGCGAGGTACAGACTGCCGAGCGAAGCGGAAGCCAGTCCTTGTCACTCACGGTGTATCGCAGCGGTCAGCGCGGCTCGGCGTCCGCCGCGACGTTCGACCGCGACGCGATCGAACGCGTGGTGACCGAAGCAGTCCTCATCGCCGACCATGTCCAGCCGGACGCCGATGCCGGAATGGCGCCGCCTGAATGGCTCGCGTTCGAGGGGCCGCAACCCCATATGTTCGCCCACGGTCGGCGGGACACCGAGACGCTAATGGCCAGCGCGGGTCAACTCGACCAGGCGGCGATCGCCGTCGCCACTGCCAGCAAGGGTGCGTTGCGCGTTGGCCAGTCCGTAGCGATCGGCAGCGAAGGGATTTGGGCGCTCGCCACAAGCGACGGCTTTTGCCGCAGCAGCCGCACATCGAACGATGGCCGCTGGTGCGTCATGCTTGCACAGGACGAGAGTGGCAGCACATCGGACTATTGGCAATCACAGGAACGCAGCCCCGAAACCCTGCTGCAACCAGAGGAGATCGCCCGGCGTGCCGCCGAACGCGTACTGTCGGCACGCGGCGCAAGAAGCGTCAGAAGCAGCCGCCATCCCGTACTGTTTGACGCGAGAACATCCGCTACCCTGGTCGGCGAGCTGGCAGGTACACTCACCGGCACGACGCAGTACCGGAGAATGAGCTTCCTTGTTGAGCCCATGGGTCGCGCGATCTGCGCCTCGCACATCGATCTGACCGAGGATCCGTTCGAGCCGCTGGGGCTCGCCAGTGGTGGCTTCGATAGCGAGGGCATTGCCGGCACAACCCGGTCGATAATCAGCGGCGGCATTTGTGACGGTCTGTTCCTGTCCGCCTTCAGCGCGCGCAAGCTGGGTATGGCGCCGACCGGGAATGCCGACGGATTTTTCAACCTGCGCTTTACGAGCGCCGTGGATGGAGGAGACTGGCAAGCCATGCTGCAGCGGCTCGGCACCGGGCTGGTCGTAACCGCCTTGGAAGGTGGTTCGACTGATCCTGCAAGCGGCAACTGGACGCACGCCGTCAGAGGACTTTGGGTCGAAGGCGGCGCAATCGTCCACGCCGTGACGGATGTGACGCTGGGCGGGTCGATGCCGGCGATGCTGAACGGCATCGTCGCCGTCGGCAGCGGGGTCGAGCGGCAGGGTGCCATCCGAACAGGGCCAATCCTGATCGACGAGATGCAAATAGGAGGCAGCGCATGAACGGCGGGGAAATCGCCGTCGCGCACGTGCGCGATCGGCTTCTGGCGCCGGCACACGTCGATGAGGCCGTAATCGGCCGCGCACTTGGCGAACTGGCCGGCGGCGGCGCGGACATTGCTGACCTCTATTTCGAGGTTACGAGCGTGAGGAGTTGGCGGCTCGAGGGTGGCAGGGTCACTAACGGCAGCTTCAGCATGCGCCAGGGCGTCGGCGCTAGGGCCGCGCATGGCGCGGCAGTCAATTTTGCCCATTCGGCTGACGTGCGCGAACAACCGCTGCTGGATATTGTGCGTGCGGTGCGCACGTTGGCCCGGCATGGCGACGCGGATCGGCATCCGCGCGGGGTCGAACTGAACCGCAGGGCCAGTGCACATCCGCTCTACCTGCCAGCAGACACCGCTGCGGTTGAGGACGCTGCCGCCTGGATAGCTTTGCTGGAGCGCATCGACCAAACTGCCCGCGCGGCCGATCCAAGGATCGTGCGCATCGATGCCAACGTGCGCGCGTTCGATAGCGGCATTCTGTTCGCGAGTGCCGACGGCGAGATCGCGGCAGACATCCGCCCGTTGACCATTCTCTCAATGATGGTGGTTGCCGAGCAGAACCAAAAACGGGCACGCGGGCAGGCCGGCATAGGCAAGCGCGCGGGATTTCCTGCGTTCGATATCGCCTCGGTCGATGCGATGGTGGCAACTGCGGTGCGAATGGCGCTGCACAATCTCGAAGCTGTTCCAGCGCCTACTGGTGAAATGCCGGTGGTTCTCGGCCCAGGTTACCCTGGCGTCCTCTTTCACGAAGCCGTCGGCCATGGCCTTGAGGGCGATCATCATCGCAAGCGGCTTTCTGCTTTCGACGGCAAGGTCGGCCAGCGCATCGCCGCACCGGGCGTGACCGTGATCGACGATGGGGGCCTTCCCGGCCGCCTTGGCTCGCTGGGCATGGATGACGAGGGCACCGCGCCCAGCCGCACCGTGCTGGTGGAAGATGGCATCCTTACTGGCCTGATGCAGGACCGCCTCAACGCTGGTTTGATGAACCAGCGATCGACCGGCAATGGGCGGCGGCAATCGTATGCCGATCTGCCGCTGCCGCGGATGACCAACACGTTCCTCGCAAACGGCACCCACGATCCGGCCGATATCATTGCCTCCATCGACCGCGGCATCTACGCCACCGAGTTCGACGGTGGGCAGGTCGACATCGTCACCGGACGCTTCAACTTTACCACGATAGAGGCCTGGCTGGTCGAGAAGGGCAAGCTCGTGGCACCGGTGCAGGGCGCCACCCTGATTGGCGTAGGCCACGAAGCACTCCAGCATATCTCAATGATCGGCAACGATCTGAGCTTCGACACTGGCATGGCAACCTGCAGCAAGCAGGGGCAGTCGCTCAACGTCAGCGTGGGGCAACCGAGCGTGCGGATCGATCGCATGACTGTGGGCGGCCAAGCCAACTGAGCCTCTCTCCCCCAAAAGAAAATTCGCAGAAGGAACAGACATCATGCGCAATGTGACAGAGCACGACTTTGACGAGGTCGTCCTTAATAACCCGAAGCCCGTCCTGGTGGATTTCTGGGCACCGTGGTGCGCACCTTGCAAATCGCTTGCTCCCACTCTCGACGAATTGGCGAAGGAGTACGCCGACGAGATCGAGGTGGTGAAAATCGACATTGACGAAAATCCAACGCTCGCCGAGCGCTTCGGAGTTCGAGGCATTCCCTTGCTGATGATGGTCCAGGACGGAGCAGAACGCGCCCGCACCGTCGGCACGATCTCGCGCAGCCGGCTCGATGCGTTCGTCGAAGCCAATCTAGGTAGCCAGTGATGGGCAGCATCGCATTTGGCGGCAATCCTGCGGTCAAGCAGGAGGCTTTGGCCAGACTTCGCAGCCACATCGTTGCAGGGACATTTCTCTATGGACCGGCCTGGTCGGAGGAAGGTGTCAACGCGATCGGGGCCATTGTCGAGGCCGACGATACGCACAAGTATTCCGACATGCTGGGATACCCACTGGCACTGGCCACTGCATTGCCTTCGATCATCAATGCGATCGGCCCGCTCGACAATGCCGCGCAGTATGCCGAGGTCTGGCTGGAACGGACACCGCTTGGTGCAGACCTGTCCAAGGTCGTGTCCCAAGTCCTGGTCTCGGTCCTCGAGGAGCCGGGCGTCGCCGCGCTTACGACACAGCATGCCACCGTTGAAGCCAGTCGCAGTGCTGTCGTCGCCCTGCACCGCAGGGTGATTGAGGGCAATGAGCCCGACCGGGCGGAATGGAAATCGGTCCGCATGGCGGCAGTCGCCGCAAGCGACACGGTAACGGGTTCCCCACTGGTGCGCGCCGCAGGCGCAATTGTCGAAGCCGCTGCGTGGCCCGGCAGCATGCGCACTGTCCTGCACGACGTGCTCGGCGCCCGAGGCGGGCTGGAGACCAAGCAGCTTCTCGATGAGATTGAATGGAGCGAGGACAAGGAAAGCCAAGTTTTTCGCATCAGGGAGGCCGCCGAAAAGACCGAGCGGTACGCCGAGCTCAGCGGTTTAGACCGGGTCTATGCTCTGCTCGATGCCGATCACCCAGAGCTGGCAAAAGGGTTCCGGCAGCGAATTCAGCAGTTCGAGAAGCTCGGTGACGCGATCAGGGCAATCGGCCGACAGGTCATCGAGCTTTTGGAAAACGCACCCGTTGCGGCGGAACGCGGCGATGCCCTGCCTGCCGACCGAGCCTGAACGTCAATGAGGTCGATGAACATATGACTGCGATGAATCCTCTTCTCGACACCTTGTCCCTGCCGCGGTTCGGCGAAATCAGCCCGCAGCATGTCGCAGAGGCAATTGACAGTGTCATTGCCGATCATCGTGCTGCGGTGAGGTCGGTCGTTGCCGACAGCAACGTCAGCTTCGCCGACACCTGGTTGCCGCTGGAGCGAGCGGCCAGCGCAATTGACGGGGTTTGGTCCGTAGTTTCGCATCTTCACAATGTAGCCGATACGCCGGAAATGCGAACGGAGTATCGGAACGGCCAGCAGCGACTGGTCGATAACGCGCTGCAATACCTTCAGAACCGCGATGTGTACGACGCTCTTGTCGCGCTGACCGGCCGGCCCGATTTCCTGATGCTGAGCGAAGCAGACCGTGCCGCGGTCACCCACCAGATTCGCGACTTCAAGCTGTCGGGCGTGGGGCTCGACGAAGGCGAGCGAGCCAGGTTCGCTGCGATCTCGACCGCGATGTCCGCGCTTTCCACCGCGTTTGGCAATGCGGTGCTCGATGCCACTCAAGCGTGGTTCGAGCATGTGACCGATGAAGCGCTGCTGGCTGGCATCGGCGAGACCGACAAGGCGATGTTCGCAGACGCCGCGCGCGAACGTGGTCTCGATGGTTGGGCGATCACGCTACAGCAGCCAGGCGTCAACGCGGCCCTGACGTTTGGCGAAGATCGCGGGCTTCGTGAGCGGATTTACACATCGTTCGGCACCCGCGCTTCTGACCAAGGGCCCCATGCCGGGCAGTTCGACAACGCCAGGCGTATGTCCCGCATCCTTGAGCTTCGGCGCGAGGCGGCGGCATTGCTGGGGTTCGACAGCCCCGTAGCTTGGTCGCTTGCCACCAAGATGGCCGCGAGTGCCGACCAGGTGCTGGAGTTCCTGCGCGACCTTGCGACGCGCGCAAAGCCTGCTGCGGAGCGGGAAATCGACGAACTGCGCGCTTATGCTGCCGACGCGCTGGCAATCAGCGAACTCCAGCCATGGGATATCGACTTCGTTTCCAACCAGTTGCGGCAGGCTCGCTATTCGATCGACCAGCAAGAGGTGAAGGCCCACTTCCCGGTCGAGCGGGTGATTGCCGGCTGGCAGAATCTGCTGAAGCGACTGTTCGTTATCACGCTGGTCGAACGGATCGATGTCGTTGTCTATCATCGCGATGCCCGATATTACGACGTGGTGGATGAGAACGACCAGGTGCTCGCGGGCGTCTATCTCGATCTCCACGCGCGTCCTGGCAAGCGGGGAGGGGCGTGGATGGCGCAGGCCCGCCCGCGTCTCAATGATGGCCACGTCTCTCGCGTGCCGGTTGCTTACCTGGTCTGCAACTTCGCGCCGAAAGGCGACGAAGCGCCGTCACTTCTGTCGCACAACGAGATCGTGACTTTCCTTCACGAGACCGGACACTGCCTGCATCACCTGTTCACGCGCGTGGACAGACCAAACATTGCCGGCACCAGCGGTATTGAATGGGATGCGGTCGAACTGCCGAGTCAATTGATGGAGGATTTTGCATGGGACCGAGACGTGCTTACTGACATGTCGGGCCACTATGAAACCGGTTCCCCTTTGCCGAACCATCTGTTCGATCGACTGGTTGCGGCGCGACACTTCCTGTCCGGGATGTTCGTTGTCCGACAGATCGAGTTCGCATTGTTCGATCTGTTGCTGCATCTTGGCGGCATTGGGTCAGATCCGATGGAGGTAATCGAGGCGGTGCGTGACGAAGTGGCCGTGGTTCGTCCGCCCGCGTGGCATCGTTTTCCGCACACCTTCACTCACATTTTCGCGGGCGCCTATGCCTCGGGCTACTACAGCTACTTGTGGGCCGAAGTGCTCGCTGCCGATGGCTTTCAGCGTTTCGTCGATGCCGGACTGATCGACCCTGCCACGGCATCGTTGTTCCGCGAAGAAGTACTGGCCCGTGGCGCTAGTCGCCCGGCGGCCGACAGCTTCAGGGCTTTCCGCGGGCGGGACCCGAACCCCAAGGCGATACTCGAACGATACGGGCTTGCCAATGCAGATGCCTCGTCGCGAGCGTACAAGTCGGTCATTGGTCATGGTTGACAGCTCCGCCGCCTGTGATGCCCGTGCGTGGCGAGCAGAAGCGATCCGCAAGATCGAGGCGGACTTCAACCGCTCGGCCGACACCCACCTCATACGGCTCGACCTCCCACGCTACGCGGGCATCACGCTTTACCTCAAGGACGAGAGTAGCCACCCGACTGGCAGCCTTAAGCATCGGCTCGCGCGCTCTCTGTTTCTCTATGCATTGTGCAACGCCTGGATTGGGCCGCAAACCTGTGTCATCGAGGCTTCATCGGGGTCGACTGCCGTGAGCGAGGCCTACTTCGCGCGGATGCTTGACTTGCGGTTCATTGCAGTCGTGCCGGCGGCGACTGCTGCCCCCAAACTCGACGCGATCCGCTTCCACGGAGGGGAAATCCGTGCGGTCGATGACCCACGTACGGTCTACGACGTGGCCAGTCGCTTGGCTACGGAGACAGGGGGGCATTATCTCGACCAGTTCACCTATGCCGAACGCGCGACCGACTGGCGGGGCAACAACAATATCGCAGAAAGCATCTTTAGCCAGATGGCGGCAGAGGAGCATCCGGTGCCATCCTGGATCGTGTGCGGTGCGGGGACGGGGGGCACTTCGGCGACGATCGGTCGCTTCATCGGCTATCAGCGGCATGCCACCCAACTGTGCGTGGCAGATCCCGTCGGCTCGGTCTTCCATCAACACTATGCCGACCCTGCCGTCGTAGCTCTTCCCGAAGGGGCAGCGAGTTGCATCGAAGGCATCGGCCGCCCGCGAGTGGAGCCGAGCTTCGTCCCCTCGGTGATTGATCGTATGATCGCGGTCGAGGACGCGCACAGCATTGGCGCGATGCGCGCGATATCGAAACGCCTCGGCCGACGGGTGGGCGGCTCAACCGGCACGAATCTTGTGGCCTGTGCGCAGCTGATTGCCGAATTGGCCGCCAGCGGTCGCCAAGGCTCGATCGTCACGCTGCTATGCGATAGCGGAGAACGCTACGGATGCACGTACTATGCAGATGCCTGGCTGGCCGAACGCAATATCAGGTGGCAAGCTGCGGCCGAGCACATCGAGGCGCTTTTTGCTTGAACCAGCGAATGCGGCAACGTTCGGTAGCCCGATCGCCAAGAGCACGATCCGAAAGTTGTTGAGTGATGCCAGTATGTTGTGATGGATGTGGCGATCGTCGTCTTTGACGAGGCGTCGGAACCGGTTGCCCATGCGAAGGAGCGTTCGACGACCCATCGGCGTGGCAAAAGGATGAACTACGCTTCATGTCGGGCAGTTTGACGATCTCCAACCGTGGTTAGTTAAGGCTGAGCCTTTCCCGATTCATCTTGGCGAATGCGAATGATGCAGTGCAGCACACATTTAAAGTCGTAGAGCGGGCAACACGGTAGCGTAACGCCGCTTGATCGTCATAGAAGTAGTTGAATTTTGATGGAGAAAATGTAGATGGCAAAAAGATAATTTCCAAGCCAAATTTTGCAAATTCTTCGAGCGTTGCGATATTTTTGCAAGAGAGTCATTGGATCCCGAGCATGATCGCCGTGAATGATCGACTGAATTTCAGGTGAGATTGGGTCTTGATTGGAATACTATTCTCGAGTCGTCTTGAATGTAGCCTAAATCTCCTGGTGGGATCGTTCGCACTTTGCGGGCCTTACAGGTTTTATCAGTGTTCTTGGCCTGTGTTTCGGCGTGCAAGTGGTACCCACCTGACTCGGTGATCGGCGCCTAATCGGGGGTCTGACTCAAATTCCGTGCAATCCGGGTCATGCGGGCGCCATAAGTCTGGCCTTGAGTAGGTCGATTTTGGCGCGCCCGTACATCTGGCGCTTGATGGCCTTCAGGCGGTTGACCTTGCCCTCGACCTGACCGCTGGACCACGGCGTCGAGATCGCGGCGGCAATGGCATCCTTGTCGGCCCGACGCCAGCGGCGAACGCCGCAAGCTTGGTTTCGGCCGCCATGGCGATCCACGGATCGAGCCGTGCCTTGTCCTTTGAGCGCATCATGGCATGGAAGCGATCGAGAGCCTCGCGTGCACTGATCAGCGCTGGCACGGCCTTTTTGATCACCGCGTTGATCAGGGCGGTGTGTGCTGATCCGGTGTCGCGCTCGGTGGTCATGCTGGGCGCGATGGTCCGTGCACTCAGCCCCGCACCGCCGGTGTGGCCGAGGTTCTCGTCGCGTCGCCGGCGGGTCGCCAATTCGCTGACCATGCGCAATGAACCGCAAAACCGGATTCCTTCAGCCGCCGCCACAGTTCAGCGCCGATCCGGCAGCCTGCATTCCATTCCGCCTCGAGGGTCAGCGACCAGGCATCAAGCGAACTCTGGCGCGTGCGGAACGTGTCGTGACGCTGGCCGCGCAGGACCTTGCGGATGGTCTTGCGCGACACCCCGGTCGTGCGTGCCATGGCCCTGATCGGCACGCCTTGCCCGGCTAGATCGATAATTTGGCGGTTGAGGGCCTCGCGCAATTGGTATCCATCCCACTGGATGCGCTCGGCACGGGTCAGGGTCGCCCGATCGACCGGCCCCGTTGGCGCCAGCGCGCGCCGCAAACACGGCATTTCCGAACGCACCGCCGCCAGAAATGCTGCCGAGGCATTCTCGAACAGGTGCCAGCGGTCGGCAACCTGCTGCGCCTGCGGGGCCGCCTCGCTGGCGGCCGCACCATAACCCGGACCACGGTCGCGGCAGATAATCTCGACTTGCGGGTTCTGGCGCAGCCAGGCGATCACCGTGTCTCGCTGGCGATCGGGTAGCAAATCGATGACCTCGCGGCGCTCAAGATCGACGACGATGCTCCCGTAACTGTGGCCGCGGCGCCAGGCGAAGTCGTCGATGCCAACCACCCGCGCAGGTGGCGGCGGGACGGTGGCAGGGTCGCTGCGTCTCAGAACCCGAAGCATCGTGTCGCGCGACCAAGGTGCCGAAAGACGCGCCATCATGCGCGAACCCGGCCTACCGCCCAGAGCGACCGCCACCGCACGCACCAACGCGTCGCAACGGCCCACTCTGCGGCCGTATCGCCGGCCAACCGGCGGCGCCAACGGCTCGCTGAACGTCCGCCGTGGGCAAGCCGTGTGCGTGCACCGGAACCGTCGAACCGACAGTCGCAGTGACGGTGCTGCTGACCGGCAGATCCGAAAGCGTGCGGGCGTATCGGCTGTGGAGGGACGTCGATGGCATCGCGCAATCAGGGCAGTTCGCTCCCACCGCCGCCAAGCGGCCCGACATCTCGACAATTCCGTCGATCACAGTCCGGCTTTCCACGATCAATCCCGGTCGCCGCAGGCTACTGTCCCATGCATTCGAGGCCATCGACCTGCGCTCCTTGCTGCCCCCCAATGGAGTTGGTCGGACGCAGTGCGGGAATGTCAAATCTGCACGGAATTTGAGTCAGACCCCCTTATTGCACGCCGATCCCGGTCCCCGGTTGCGCGCCGATTGACAGGCGTGTGGGACGTCGTGCATGACGCAAGCGATCGGCTCGCTTCGCTGCGAGGCTTGATGTTGTAGCGCTCGCGGAGGCGCGCTGATAAACTCATAAGTTGCATCCTGGACGGTGATGCGTAACACAGCCTGCGCTCCAGCGCCCGCCCAAGCTGATCAAGCCTAGCCCGTGTTGATAACGTACACGACCTCACCCTCGGTTGATCTTTTTTGGTCTCGCCGATGATCATCAATAAAAGTGGGCTGGGCCCAACTCACAAAGTGATAGCGCTAGGCCCGACTGGCGCTCTTTTCGCCTACCCAGCTGTCGCGCTCAGCGAAAATCTTTTGCATCTCCGCCATGTTTTCGGTGCCCCAGGTGCATAGCGGCTCAAGCGCCAGCGCGAGGCTCTGCCCGAGCGCGGTCAGCGTGTAATCGACGCGAGGCGGCACTTCCTTATAGTCGGTCCTGAGCAACACGCCGTCCGCCTCCAGCTCCTTGAGCTGCTGGATCAACACCTTGTCGCTGACGTCGCGCACGGCGCGCTTCAGTTCCCCATAACGGGTCGGCCCGCGCAGCAGAAAGTACAAGATCAGCGGCTTCCACTTGCCTGAAATGATTCGCAGCGTCGCATCTAGCCCGCAGGTGAAACGGGGAGCGATGGACGCGGGATCGACGACGGTGGTTTCGAGCATATCGGACATTTTTTTGGGTACTTACCAAAAGGTGCATACTTGTCGATAGGTAGGAGGAGAGCCAGCTGCGTGCAACCAAAAACTGGAGGCACGTATGAACAGATTGGAAGGAAAGACCGCCATCATCACCGGAGGCGGTACGGGCATTGGCCTTGCATCGGCGAAGCGCTTCATTGCGGAGGGCGCGTTCGTCTATATCTTCGGTAGGCGGCAGGAGAAACTCGACGCCGCTATCGCCGACCTTGGCGCGAGCGCCCGCGCCATTGCCGGATCGGTGAGCGATGTCGCCGACCTCGAACGGCTATTCAATGCCGTGAAGCAGGAGCGCGGCACGCTCGATATCCTGTTCGCCAATGCCGGGACCGGTGTCCTTGTCCCGCTGGGCGAGATCACGCCTGCCCATTATGACGAGACCTTCGACGTCAATGTGAAGGGCACGATCTTCACGGTGCAGAAGGGCCTTGATCTCATGCGCGAGGGCGGCTCGATCATTCTCACCGGCTCGACCACCGGCGTGATGGGCACGCCCGCGTTCAGCATCTACAGTGCGTCGAAAGCCGCTGTTCGCAATCTCGCGCGCAGTTGGGCGCAGGACCTGCGCGGCACGGGCATCCGCGTCAACGTGCTCTCGCCTGGGCCAACCCTGACCGAACTCGCCGCCGAAGTTGTTGGCCGCGACGCCATGATCGAGATGGGCGCGACCACGCCGATCGGGCATGTCGGAGACCCGTCGGAAGTCGCGGCGGCCGCTGCGTTCTTGGCGTCTTCCGACAGCAGCTTCATGACGGGCAGCGAGCTGTTCACCGACGGCGGNATGGCTCAGATTTAAGGCTGCNTGCCAGCGGGGCGACCAGGCCGCTGCCTGTCGGTCCTCCACCGCCCNGCTGGCGACTGCGATTGCTTTTTGGATCGAAAGGTCGAGGGNCGATCACTCTGGTACGATGACCAGCTTTCCTTTTGGCGATCCCGTCTTCTCGAGTTCGGTGATCGCCGGGATCGCTTCCGATAGCCGGACGCTGCGGCCGATCGCCGGAACGAGTATGCCGCGCTCGGTGGCATCGGCGATGCCCGCGAAGCTTTCCCGCGTCGGGTTGCCGAACACCAGGTGATGGCGGGACGAGAACAAGGCGCCGGCCCATTTGGCAAAGTTGGGCACGATGTGCAGCGACATACCGGACGGCTTCAACATGACGCCGCATTGGCGCAGCGACAGAGTACCGACCGTGTCGAAGACCGCGTCGAAGCGCCGCGCGAACGCCTGGACGTCGAGCGCGCGATAGTCGGCCACCTCGTCCACGCCCAGCGCCCGGGCCGCCTCGAAGTCTGTTGCGCTGCAAGTGCCGACAACAATCGCGCCACGCATGCGCGCGATCTGCAATGCCGAACGAGCAACTGCGCCCAGGCATCCGTTGACGAACACCTCCTGGCCCTCGCGCAGCTTCGCCTTCGCGACCAGCGCGGTCCAGGCCGTCAGGCCGACAATCGTCAATGCGGCGGCTTCCTCGAACGGAACGCCGGCGGGCTTGCGCGCTATATTTTTCGCGTCGGCGACGACGTAATCAGCCATCGCGCCGGCCTTCGGGATGGGCGTGACGCCGATGATCTCGTCGCCCGGCTTGAACGCGCTCACTCCCGGTCCGACACATTCGACGACACCGGCGAAATCATGGCCCAGGCCGCGCGGGAAGCGAGACCCCGAGAGTATCTTCATTTCTCCGCGCCGGATTTTTCCATCCATCGGGTTGAATGAAGCAGCCTTGACGCGAACACGGACCTGCCCCTTCGCCGGATCGGGCAGCGGCACGTCGTCGAGCCGCAATTCTTCGGGGCCGCCATATCGCGAATATTGGATCTTCTTCATCAGCGTTGGAGCCCGTCTTTACAGCAATAGGTGCGGCTTTTCCTCGCCAGGATCATGGCCGCCGATCAGCTGGGTGGCGATGTCCGTCCGTCGCTGACGGCCAGGCGAGCCAGGCAGCGAGAAGGACCACGAACGTCACCGCCATCTCGAAATAGATTTGCGGTCCAAAGTCATCGAGGCTCTGGTCAGGCCTCAGGAATTTGGGGTCGGTCCAAGCGATGCCCGGCACGGTATATGCAGCCGCCTGCGCCCATAAGGTAAGGCCGCCTGTTATGGCCGCCGCCAGGATATTGGTCCGCCTGTCACCGGATCGACGCCAGGCGAAAAACAATGTGGCTGCAGCGCACAGGACGCCGAATGCCAATGTCTGCCCATTGTGGAATTTGGCGTGCGGCGGCCAGTCAGGATTGAAGATGTGAGTGTGGTTCCAATCCGCGGCGAAGCCGCCCACGGCGATACCGATGGCATTGGTGGTGAAGAGGCATCGCGCGACGAGAAGTCTGTTCATACAAGAGCTTTCATGGCGGCGCGCGCACCCTAGACCGCGCCCATCTTCGTTGCCCTTGACGCTAGGCACTTCCTTTCAGACGATCTATGTTCCTGCGCCCAAGCTTTGTTGGGGATCGTCCAGATGGACCCTTTGTCCGACGTCATCTCGTTCCTGCAACTGCGCAGCTACCGTGTTGGTGGCTTCGAAGCCGGCGGAGACTGGTCGGTCGGGTTCGAAGCGTACGCGGCCATCAAATGCTATGCCGTGACCCAAGGCG
>Ga0065704_10070326_pt1 | contig 32542 bp, 29 predicted proteins | sample SwiRhicommuniRL2_FD_59091 | JGI IMG/M metagenome (GOLD analysis project Ga0065704, IMG submission 59091) | Switchgrass rhizosphere bacterial communities from Rose Lake, Michigan, USA - RL2 v2 (version 2) | ecosystem: Host-associated > Plants > Roots > Rhizosphere > Soil | place: East Lansing, MI | reverse complement strand
GCGCCGCGGTTTAGCAGCTAAACCGCGTTTTCGTTCATCGCGGGCAAGCCTTGCTCCCACAAGTCCCCTTTTGACATTGACGTTACCGACCACCCTTGAGAATTAGATATGACCCACACCCCCCATTTCCCGCTCTGCGCCGTGGTCGGCGCCGATGATCTGAAACTGGCCCTGTGCCTGGCCGCGATCGATCCGAAAATCGGCGGTGTGCTGATCGAAGGGCCGCGGGGCATGGCCAAGTCCACACTGGCCCGGGGCCTGGCGGACCTGCTGGCCAGCGGTCAGTTCGTCACCTTGCCCCTCGGTGCTACCGAAGAGCGACTGGTGGGCACCCTGGACCTGGACGCGGCGCTGGGGGAAGGGCGCGCGCAGTTTTCTCCCGGCGTGTTGGCCAAGGCCGATGGTGGCGTGCTGTACGTCGATGAAGTGAACCTGCTGCCCGATCACCTGGTGGACTTGCTGCTCGATGTGGCCGCCAGCGGCATCAACCTCATCGAGCGCGACGGCATTTCCCATCGGCATCCGGCGCGCTTTGTGCTGATCGGCACCATGAATCCGGAAGAGGGCGAACTGCGCCCGCAGTTGCTCGACCGTTTTGGCCTGAACGTCGCCCTCGACGGTCACACCGCACCGACTGAGCGCGGCCAGATCATCCGACGGCGGCTGGATTTCGACAGCGATCCGCAGGCGTTCTGCGCGGCGTGGGAGACGACCCAGGCGCAGTTGCGCGAACGTTGCCAACAGGCACGCGACCGCTTGGCCGGGATCGCCCTGGATGACGCGGCGCTGGCGCAGATCACCGAGCGCTGCTTTGCCGCCGGGGTCGATGGCTTGCGCGCCGACCTGGTCTGGCTGCGGGCGGCCCGGGCCCATGCGGCTTGGCGCGGGGCTGCTGCAATTGCCGATGAAGACATCGATGCGGTCGCCGAGTTTGCCTTGCGGCACCGGCGGCGCGGGCATTCGGCACCGACACCGTCCCAGGCGCCGACCGGCGCGGAAAAAACCACTGAACCCAGCGAGGGCCAGGGCCAGTGGGGTGACCTGCCGGCCCGGGCATTGCCGACCGGTGCTCGGCGTGACGTGCCGAGCTGGCCAAAAAAGCCCTAGGCATTCGCCCCCGTTCGCCAGCGGGGGCGAATGCCAGACCCCGTGCCGGACGACTCGACCAGGGCCGCCAGGGCCGCAGCAAAGCGGCGGCCAGCGGTGCGGTGAACTGGCCGGGGACGTTGCTCAATGGCCGGCCACGTCTGCGTGAGGACCTGTGCTGGCACGCTCGCCAGCGCTCGCCCCATGAGCTGTGGCTGGTCATTGTCGATGCGTCGGCCTCGACCCGGCGTCATCGCGCCTTGAGTGACGGCAAAGGCCTGCTGGCGCAGTTGTTCGACGACGCCTATCGCCAACGGGCCCGCCTGGGGCTGTTGACGGCCAGCGGTACGCAGCCGAACTGGCAGGTGCAAGGGCTCAAGGCCTCGGCCGGTCTGCGCGACTGGCTCGATGGGCTGGGCGCCGGTGGCGGAACGCCGTTGCTGGCGGCGCTGAACGAGGCCGGGCGCTGGCTGGAGGCCCGACGCAAGCGCTACCCGGCGGAGCAGCAACGGGTCTTGGTGATGACCGATGGGCGAGTCAAGGAGGGGCTTTCACTGCCGTTGCTCGATTGCCCGTGCCTGTTGATCGACATCGAAAGAGGCCCGATTCGCCTGGGCCGGGCCCGGCAGTTGGCGGGGCGGTTGGGGGCGGAGTATCGGCATATCGATGAAACCACTTGAAATGTTCTTTGACTGTGAAGGCCTCATCGCGAGCAAGCTCGCTCCCACATTTGGTTTCGCTGTGCACACATAACTGATGAACACCACAGCCCCTGTGTGTGCGAGCTTGCTCGCGATCAGCATCGCCTCGGTCCCTGATCTGACCACCTAACCCGCATCACTACACTATGCTCAGGCAGCCCCCTCACAGGAGTGAACCATGCGCGTACTCGTCACCAACGCCCAGGACGATTTTCGGGTCAAGGCCTATGCCGGCACCAACGGCGTGCTGCTCGCCATGGACCTGGCGGAATCCCGACGCCAGGGGCTGCTGGGTTTTGCCATCGAGAAGCAGCAGGGGGACAAACCCTGGCTGTTCCTGTTCAACAGCCTGACCTTCCCCGACAAGGCCCACACCTTTCCTCAGTTCCACGCCACCCCCAGCGACAAGGCACCCTTGCAGAAATTTCGCTGGGCCGACTACGCGGTCAACCCCGGCGTGACCATGCACTACCGCGTGCACCTGGCCTACGGCAGCCCCGATGCACCGCAGTTGGGCGAATCCCTGGAGGTCACGGTCACCAGCGACGACGGGCAGCCGGCCAACCAGCGGGTCATCTTCAACCGTGCCGTGGCCGCCAGCCAGGCGTTCCAGCGCAAGTTTCCTGAAGTGGACGCGCTGATCGGCGCCAACAAGCACCTGTCCATCGATGACTGGCCCGACGCCCCGCGTCGCTGGCTGGAGAATGGCCTGTTGGGACGCCTGATCGGTTTTATCGACCGGGCGCTGGATGCCAGCTGGGCCCTGGATGTCGCCATTTATGAATACGAACTGCCGGTGATCGTCGACGCGGTGAATGCCGCCCATGCTCGCGGTGCGAAGGTGCGGGTGCTGTATCACGCCGAGCCGGGGGACGACACCACGGCGCGCAACGAAGCCAGCCTCGAGAAAATGCCAGCAGCCAACAAGCGCGGACGAGTTACCCATAACATTTTCCACGACAAGTTCATTGTGCTGAGCAAGGTGGACGGCAACGGCTCATTGCAACCGGAGGCGGTGCTGTGCGGCAGCACCAACTTCACCGCCAACGGTGTCTACCGCCAGGCCAACGTCGTTCATGTGCTGGACGACCCTCGGGTGAGCGGCAGCTACTTCCAGGTGTTCGAGCAAATCTGGGCCGAACCCCAGGACGTCGATGCCACTCGCCAGTGGCTGACCGACAACAATGCCATGGCTCCACAAGAGGCGTTGTTCGCCGGGTTCTCGCCGCGCACCGGGGAGGGCGACCTGGATCGCTTCGTCGACATCATCAAGGGCGCGCGAAAGGACCTGCTGTTCGTCACCGCCTTTGTGTTGCCCGAGCGCATCCTCGACGCGGTGCTCGGCGCACCCAATGACGACGTGCTGCGCTACGGTCTGCAAAACTCCAAGAGCCGCATCACCGGCTTTCACGCCGACCGCACCGCCGAATTCGCCGCCACCGCGCTGCTCAACACCGGCCTGGAAGGCTGGCTGCGGGAAAACATGAAAGGCCAGAAGGGCAACCTGCTGGTGCACACCAAAGCCATCGTCACCGACTTCACCAGCGACACCCCGACCATCCTCAGCGGCAGCCATAACCTGAGCGCCGCGGCGAGCAGCGGCAACGACGAGAATTACCTGATCATCCAGGGCGACACCGACCTGGCCGACCGCTACGGGCTGGAGTTGCTGCGTTTCTATGAACATTACCGCTTTCGCTACTTCGCGAAAAAACTCGCCCTCAAGCAGGTCAAGCCACTGGCGGTGGATGACAGCTGGAGTGATGACTATTACCGCGAGGGGGATTTGCGGATGTTGTCCAGGGTGAGGTTTTGCGGGCGCTGACAGTTTTAAGAGTTGTATTAGAACGCTATTGTTTAGCGCCATTCAGTACTCAAGGTCTCATTCCATGACTCGTATCGTGCTTTCTCGAGTTGTAGCCAGCATTTCTGAACTCAAGAAAAATCCGATGGGTACCGTTGCAGCGGGTGAGGGATTATCCGTAGCGATCCTGAATCGTAACGAGCCGGCTTTTTACTGCGTCCCAGCCAGAGAATACGAAGCCATGATGAATCGGCTTGAGGACATGGAGCTTGTCGCTCTGTGTCACGAGCGGGAGAACGATCCATCAATCAAGGTTGCGCTTGATGATTTATGAGCAGAAGTTCCTGTAGAAAACAGGGTTGTTCGAGTTGAGATCTTGCGGGCGTTAGGCGCAGTAGATGATCCAGTGCTAGCATAGGGCCATATATCAGCCTGGAAGCTGCCATGAATCTCTGTCACGGAACGTCCGCTTTACTTCGCGCCTGTGTCGCGATTCTGTTGTTGACCCTGGGCACTTCGGCCCTTGCCGCCAATCAACCGTGTTCCGGGCGCAAGGGCGGTATTGCCGGGTGTGACGGCGATACCTTCCTGTGCAACGACGGCTCCATCAGTGCTTCGAAGAAGTCCTGTTCCGCTGTGCTGGGGCTTCGGAACGAGGCCCGGCCGCAGTCGTTGCTCAAGTCCGCCGACGGTTGCCAATGCGGCAGTGGCAATTACTGCGTCGGCCCCCGGGGCGGGGTCTATTGCCTTACGCCTGGCGGCAGCAAGAGCTACAAGCGCAAATAGCCCAGGCACACCGCCGAACCATTGTGGGAGCGAGCTTGCTCGCGATAGCGTCAGGTCAGTCGCCATCAATATTGACTGATACACCGCCATCGCGAGCAAGCTCGCTCCCACAGGGTATTTTACAAATTCCAGAGTGGCTCCGTTTCGGTGCACCGGGGGCGCCGAATACCCGGCTTGGGGCCTTGTTACCCGTGCGTCGTGGCCCACGGTAGCAACAGTGTTCGCACGCAGATGCCACTGTGCGGGCGCCTGTTTTTCCCATCCCCCTGATTTCCTTAACTTTCCATTTTCCTCACCCACGCGCTGCAAGCCTGTGGCACACTTTCTGCTGTCTATTCCGTTGTTACATACCACGTTCCGGTATAGCGGAATAAACCCATTCTGGAGTGCTTGCCATGCAACGCCGACCTTCCTTGTTCAAAGCGTGTGTTTTTCTCTTCGCGGCCACGACGGCTGCCATGGGGGTCGCTCAGGCGGCCGACAGCAAGCTGGACAGCGTGCTGCAGCGGGGGAAATTGATCGTGGGCACGGGCAGTACCAATGCGCCGTGGCACTTCCAGGGAGCGGATGGCAAGTTGCAGGGCTTTGATATCGATATTGCGCGGATGGTCGCCAAGGGGTTGTTCAACGACCCGGAGAAAGTCGAGTTCGTGGTGCAGTCTTCCGATGCGCGCATACCCAACCTGTTGACCGACAAGGTCGACATGAGCTGCCAGTTCATCACCGTCACCGCCAGCCGCGCCCAGCAAGTGGCGTTCACCCTGCCGTACTACCGCGAAGGCGTGGGCCTGCTGCTGCCGGCCAACAGCAAGTACAAGGAAATCGAAGACCTCAAGGCCGCCGGCGACGGCGTCACCGTGGCGGTGCTGCAGAACGTCTACGCCGAGGAGCTGGTGCACCAGGCGCTGCCCAAGGCCAAGGTCGACCAGTACGACAGCGTCGACCTGATGTACCAGGCAGTGAACTCCGGTCGCGCCGATGCCGCCGCCACCGACCAGTCCTCGGTCAAGTACCTGATGGTGCAGAACCCTGGCCGCTACCGCAGCCCGGCCTATGCCTGGAGCCCGCAAACCTACGCCTGTGCGGTCAAGCGCGGCGACCAGGACTGGCTGAACTTCGTCAACACCACCTTGCATGAAGCCATGACCGGCGTGGAATTCCCCACCTATGCGGCGTCCTTCAAGCAGTGGTTCGGTGTCGAGCTGCCGTCGCCAGCGATCGGTTTCCCCGTCGAATTCAAATGACCCTGTGAGCCCGGGGCGCCACTTGCGGGCGCTCCGTCGAAGGTACTGCCGACCATGAATTATCAGTTGAACTTTGCCGCCGTCTGGCGCGATTTCGACACCCTGCTGGCGGGGCTTGGCCTGGGGCTTTCCCTGGCACTGGTGTCGATCGCCATCGGTTGCGTGATCGGCCTGGCGATGGCGTTCGCGCTGCTGAGCAAACATCGGATCTTGCGAGTGCTGGCGTCGGTGTATGTGACGGTGATCCGCAATACGCCGATCCTGGTGCTGATCCTGCTGATCTACTTCGCCTTGCCGAGCCTGGGCATCCGCCTGGACAAGCTGCCGTCGTTCGTCATCACCCTCTCGCTGTACGCCGGGGCCTACCTGACCGAAGTGTTTCGCGGCGGACTGTTGAGCATTCACAAGGGACAGCGTGAAGCCGGGCTGGCCATCGGCCTGGGCGAGTGGCAGGTGAAGGCCTACATCACCGTACCGGTGATGCTGCGCAACGTGTTGCCGGCGTTGTCGAACAACTTCATTTCGCTGTTCAAGGACACCTCCCTGGCGGCGGCGATTGCCGTGCCGGAGCTGACCTATTACGCCCGCAAGATCAACGTGGAGAGCTACCGGGTGATCGAAACCTGGCTGGTGACCACGGCCCTGTATGTCGCGGCCTGTTACCTCATTGCCATGGTGCTGCGTTATTTCGAGCAGCGCCTGGCGATCCGCCGTTAGGAGTGTCCCATGTACGAATCACCCAGTTGGTTGCATGAGTTATGGGTTGCCCGGGACACCCTGTGGGCCGGCTTCCTGACCAGTGTGCAGTGTTCGCTGCTGGCGATTGTGTTGGGCACGTTGATCGGCCTGGCCGCCGGGCTGGTGCTGACCTATGGCCGGACCTGGATGCGCGCGCCGTTTCGCTTCTATGTCGACCTGATTCGCGGCACGCCGGTGTTCGTGCTGGTGCTGGCCTGCTTCTACATGGCTCCGGCCCTGGGCTGGCAGATCGGTGCGTTCCAGGCCGGCGTGCTGGGCTTGACGCTGTTCTGCGGCTCCCACGTGGCCGAGATCGTGCGTGGGGCCTTGCAGGCGTTGCCCCGTGGGCAGATGGAGGCGAGCCAGGCCATCGGCCTGACGTTCTACCAGTCGCTGGGCTATGTGCTGTTGCCCCAGGCGTTGCGGCAGATCTTGCCGACCTGGGTCAATTCCTCCACCGAGATCGTCAAGGCCTCGACCCTGCTGTCGGTGATCGGCGTTGCCGAACTGCTGCTCAGCACCCAGCAGATCATCGCCCGGACGTTCATGACCCTGGAGTTTTACCTGTTCGCCGGGTTTCTCTTTTTCATCATCAATTACGCCATTGAATTGCTCGGGCGGCACATTGAAAAGCGGGTGGCCTTGCCATGACTGACGTTTCGAATCTCTCCAACACGGAGCTTTCCAACACAGAGCTCTCCAACACCCAGCCGCTGCTGGACATTCGCGGCTTGCGCAAACAATACGGCCCGTTGGAAGTGCTCAAGGGCGTGGACCTGAGCATGCAGCGCGGCAACGTGGTCACGCTGATCGGTTCCAGCGGTTCGGGCAAGACCACGCTGCTGCGCTGCGTCAACATGCTGGAAGAGTTCCAGGGCGGGCAGATCATGCTCGACGGCGAATCCATCGGTTACGACGACATCGACGGCAAGCGTGTGCGCCACGCCGAAAAAATCATCGCCCGGCACCGGGCCATGACCGGCATGGCTTTCCAGCAATTCAACCTGTTCCCGCATTTGACCGCGTTGCAGAACGTCACCCTGGGCCTGCTCAAAGTGAAAAAGCTGCCCAAGGACGAGGCCGTGGCCCTGGCCGAGAAATGGCTGGAGCGAGTGGGCCTGTTGGAGCGGCGCGATCACTTTCCCGGCCAGTTGTCCGGCGGCCAGCAGCAGCGCGTGGCAATCGCCCGGGCAATTGCCATGAACCCCAGCCTGATGCTGTTCGACGAAGTGACCTCGGCCCTGGACCCGGAACTGGTCGGCGAGGTGCTGAACGTGATCAAGGGCCTGGCCGAAGACGGCATGACCATGCTGCTGGTGACCCACGAAATGCGCTTTGCCTTCGAGGTCTCCGACAAGATCGTGTTCATGAACCAGGGCCGCATCGAAGAGCAGGGGCCGCCGAAGGAATTGTTCGAACGGCCACAGTCGCCACGGCTGGCAGAATTTCTCAAGAACACGCGTTTTTAATTTTCCATTCAATAAGGAGATAACCCATGAGCATTACGCGCTACGGCACCGGCAGCACCGCAGGTGGCGGTCAGCCTCGGCCATTCGCCCGCGCCGTGGAAGCCGATGGCTGGCTGCACGTGTCCGGCCAGGTGCCGGCGGTGAACGGCGAGATCATTGCCGGCGGGATCGTCGAACAGACCCACCAGACCATGAAGAACCTGGTCGCTATTCTCGAGGAGGCCGGATACGGCCTGGAAGATGTGGTGCGCTGCGGTGTGTGGCTGGAAGACCCGCGGGATTTCTGGAGTTTCAACAAGGTCTTCGGCGAGTACTTCAGCCCGGAACACGCCCCGGCCAGGGCCTGCGTGCAGGCGAGCATGATGGTCGATTGCAAGGTCGAGATCGATTGTGTGGCCTACAAGAAGAAGGCCTGAACCACGGGGGCCTTATCGCGGGCAAGCCTTGCTCCCACAAGGAAACGCATTCTTCCGTGGGAGCATGGCTTGCCCGCGATAGCGATCTATCAGGCGGCGCAGCAGTCTGGTTAAACTCCCGGCCAATTGAATGGGAACCAAAGACATGACCGAAGACACCATCAAACGCCGGGCCCGGGGATTGGATCGGGCGTTCGATATCCTCGATTTCCTCAAGGAAATCGGCCAGCCGCTGCGCCCGAACGATATTGCCAGCGGCATCGGCAGCCCCAAGTCCACGGTCTATGAACTGGTGGCGTCGCTGCTGGAGCGGCGCATCCTCGAGCCGGTGGGCAAGGACGGCCATGTCTACCTGGGCCGCCAGTTGTATTTCCTCGGGCAGGCACACCTGCGGCATTTCGACCTGAGCCGCGAGGCTGACCAGGCCTTGCAGGAGATCGTGCGCCAGACCCGGGAAACGGCGCAGATGTGCCTGCTCAACGGGCGCAAATACACCGTCGCGCTGATGAAGGAAGGCGAGCGGCATTTTCGCATTTCATCGGACATCGGGGAAAACGCGCCGATCCCGTGGACGGCGTCCGGGCGCCTGCTGCTGGCGCATTTGAGTGACCAGCAGATCGTTGACCTGATCGATCCCGACGACTTCATTTTGCCGGACGGCGAGCGCCTGCCCCTGGAGCAGTTCCTCAAGGAAATCCGCCAGGCCGGCCTCGATGGGTTTTTCTCCTTCGACAGTGTCGCCGACACCTTCACCCACTGCTTCGCCGCACCGGTCAAAGACCCGAATGGCGTGGCCATCGCCACCCTGTGCATCGTCGCCCCTCGGGCCGACGCCAAGAACAATTACGCCGACTACCGCCGGGTGCTGATCGAAAGCGCCAACCACCTGGCCCGTCGTATCAATGAATAGACAGCAACGGCACTAGCGGCCGTGTGCGAGGAGTTCGAACATGCCTTCCGCCATCCTTAATGCCGGCGTCGAGAAGGGCGCCGCCACCGTCGGCGCCCACCTGCTACGGGACGTCAGCCTGCCGGCGCTGGTGCTGCATCGCGCGGCGCTGGAGCACAACATCCGCTGGATGCAGGATTTCATCAGCAGCAGCGGTGCCGAACTGGCGCCCCACGGCAAGACCAGCATGACCCCGGCATTGTTTCGCCGGCAACTGGACGCAGGCGCCTGGGGCCTGACCCTCGCCAGCGCCGTGCAGACCCGTGCCGCTTACGCCCATGGCGTGCGCCGGGTGTTGATGGCCAACCAATTGGTGGGCACGCCGAACATGGCGCTGATTGCCGATTTGCTCGCCGACCCGGCGTTCGAATTCCACTGCCTGGTCGATCATCCGGACAACGTCGCTGCCTTGGGCGCTTACTTCGCCTCGCGCGGAGTACGGCTCAATGTGATGATTGAGTACGGCGTGGTCGGCGGTCGTTGTGGCTGCCGGACCGAAGCCGAGGTATTGGCCCTGGCCGAGGCGATCCAGGCGCAACCGGCGTTGGCGTTGACCGGCATCGAAGGCTACGAAGGGGTGATCCATGGTGACCACGCCATCAGCGGCATTCGTGCGTTCGCGGCGTCCCTGGTGCGGTTGGCGGTGCAGTTGCAGGACAACGGCGCGTTCGCCATCGACAAACCGATCATCACCGCCTCGGGGTCGGCCTGGTACGACCTGATCGCCGAATCCTTCGAAGCCCAGAATGCCCACGGGCGTTTCCTCAGCGTGCTGCGTCCCGGCAGCTACGTGGCCCATGACCATGGCATCTACAAGGAAGCGCAGTGCTGCGTGCTGGAGCGTCGCAGCGATTTGCACGAAGGCCTGCGCCCGGCGCTGGAAGTCTGGGCCCATGTGCAATCGCTGCCGGAGCCGGGTTTCGCGGTGATCGCCCTGGGCAAGCGCGACGTGGCCTACGACGCCGGCTTGCCAGTGCCGCTCAAGCGCTACCAGCCCGGTTCGGACACGGTGGCGGGTGACGATGTGAGTGGCTGCAAGGTGACGGCGGTGATGGACCAGCATGCGTTCATGACCGTGGCGGCGGGGGTTGAGTTGCGTGTGGGCGACATCATTTCGTTTGGTACTTCACACCCGTGCCTGACGTTCGACAAGTGGCGGGTGGGGTGCCTGGTGGATGAGCAGTTGCGGGTGGTCGAGAGCATGGAGACGTGTTTCTAGCCTTTAGACCGAGTCGCGGCTATCGCGGGCAAGCCTTGCTCCCACACTGATCGACTGTGAACACAAAATGGGTGTTTACCCAAAATCCCCTGTGGGAGCAAGGCTTGCCCGCGATAGCGACCTTCCAGACACCGCTGAATTATCAGGATCATCCATGAGCAACCCCAAACCCCGCATCGCCCTGATCGGCGAATGCATGATCGAACTGCAACAACGCGCCGACGGCAGCCTGCTGCAAAGCTTCGGCGGCGACACCCTGAACACGGCGGTGTACCTGGCCCGCGCCTTGGGCGACAGGGGCGCGGTGGATTACGTCACCGCCTTGGGCGACGACAGTTTCAGCGATGCCATGTGTGAAAACTGGGCCGCCGAGAACATCGGGCTGCAACGGGTCCAGCGCTTGCCTGGACGTCTGCCGGGCTTGTATTGCATCCAGACCGATGCGGCAGGTGAGCGGCGATTCCTGTACTGGCGCAACGAGGCGGCGGTGCGCGATTGTTTTACCACCCCGGCCGCCGGGCCGATCCTGGCCGCGTTGCTGGATTACGATGTGCTGTATTTCAGCGGCGTCACCCTGGCGGTGCTCGGCGAGCAGGGGCGTGGCAAACTCATCGAAACCCTGGTCGAAGCGCGTCGGCGCGGGGCGCTGGTGGTGTTCGACAATAACTTCCGGCCCCGGCTCTGGGGCTCGATCGAGGCAGCACGGGCGGCGTATCGCAGCGTCTTGCCCTATGTGGAGTTGGCGCTGCTGACCGTAGAGGACGAGCAGGCATTGTTCGGTCATGCCGACAGCGAAGCGGTGTTCGCCGCCTATGCGCAGCTTGGCACGCCCGAGGTGGTGCTCAAGCGCGGTGCCGAGGCCTGCCTGATTCGTTGCGACGGCCAGTCTTATGAAGTACCTGCCCTGCGGGTCGAGCGCGTCGTCGACACCACGGCGGCGGGGGACTCCTTCAGCGCCGCGTACCTGGCGAATCGTTTGCTGGGCGGCAGCCCGGTGGAAGCGGCCGAGGCAGGCCACCTGTTGGCGAGCCGGGTGATCCAGGTGCCGGGGGCGTTGATGCCCAGATAGAGGAGACACAGAACCTGTGGGAGCGAGCTTGCTCGCGATAGCGTCGGATCAGCCGGCATCCCTGTCGACTGACACACTGCTATCGCGAGCAAGCTCGCTCCCACAGGGGGATTGGGCGATCGTTAGTCCCGGTAGAACACCTGCACCAGGTGATACCCGAACTTGCTCTTGATCGGCCCATGCACCACCCGCAGCGGTTTCTTGAAAATCACCGCATCAATCACGCCGACCATCTGCCCCGGCCTTACTTCACCCAAATCGCCGCCGCGTTTGCCTGAAGGGCAGGTGGAGTATTTCTTGGCCAGCACATCGAAGGCTTCGCCCTTGGCGATGCGTTGCTTGAGCTGTTCGGCTTCTTCGGCGGTTTTCACCAGGATATGGCGGGCTTGGGCTTTCATTGCTGCGGTGACCTGAACGGTGCGACGGGGCGGCGATTATGCCTCAAGTCAGCTGCCATGGTTGATCATCGTCCGAATCTTGTTGGCCAGCAGATCGAGGGAGAAGGGCTTGGCGACCATGTCCATGCCCTGGTCGAGGAACCCCTGGCGTTCGGCGGCTTTCTGCGCGTAACCGGTCATGAACAGCACTTTCAACCCAGGCCGGTGCTGGCGGGCGATTTCCGCCAGTTGCCGGCCATTCATGCCCGGCAGCCCGACATCGGTCACCAGCAGGTCGATGCGCTGGTCCGATTCCAGCACGGGAAGCGCGGTCACGGCGTCCCGGGCTTCTAGGGCGGTGTAGCCCAGGGCCTGCAACAGGTCGAGCACCAGCATACGCACGGCGGGTTCATCCTCCACCAGCAACACGGTTTCCCCGGCGATGGCCGGCGGTACGACGAACGCCTCTGGCGTTTCGGGTGGTTGGGTCGGCGAAACGTGCAAGCGCGGCAGGTACAACTGCACCCGCGTGCCCTGGCCCGGCACGCTGTCGAGGTTGAGGTGCCCACCCGACTGCTGGGCAAAACCGTAGATCATCGACAAGCCCAGGCCGGTGCCCTGGCCGATGGGCTTGGTGGTGAAGAATGGATCGAAGGCCTTGGCCAGTACGGCGGGGGTCATGCCGCTACCGTTGTCGCTGACGGCGATCATCACGTAGTCCCCGGCCTTGACCGGCTCCAGGGTGTTGATGTCAGTAGCGTCGAGATAGACGTTGGCGGTTTCGACGATCAGTTCGCCGCCCTCGGGCATGGCATCGCGGGCGTTGATCACCAGGTTGAGCAGGGCGTTTTCCAACTGGCTGGCATCGGTGTTGACCGGCCACAGCTCGCTGGCCAGTTGCAGCCGCAGCACGATGTGATCGCCAGTGGTGCGGCTCAGCAGGTCTTCGAGCGAGTGCACCAGGTCATTGGCGTCCAGCGGTTTGCGGTCCAGGGACTGGCGTCGGGAAAAAGCCAGCAGCCGATGGGTCAGGGCCGCGGCGCGGTTGGCCGAGGACACCGCGGCTTCGGTGAAGCGCCCGATCTCGTCAGTGCGGCCAGCGGCGATGTAGCGTTGCATCAGGTCGAGGCTGCCGAGGATGCCGGTGAGCATATTGTTGAAGTCATGGGCAATGCCGCCCGTGAGCTGGCCCACGGCTTCCATTTTCTGCGCATGGCGCAGGGCTTCTTCGGCGCGCTCGCGTTCGAACATCTCGCTTTGCAGCCGGTGATTGGCTTCGGCCAGTTGCTGGGTACGGGCGATGACCCGTTCTTCCAGTGTTTCGTTGAGGTTGCGCAGGGCCTCCTCGGTTTTCCGGCTCTCGGTCTCGTCGATCACGAAGATGTAGAAACCGTTCACCGCACCGTCCGCCCCATGGCGAGGCAGGTAGTTGATCAGCGAATGGCGCGGGCGCCCGTCGCGATGGTCCATCTGCACGGTGAAGCTGCACGGCTGGCCGGCCAGGGCGTCGGCGATCTGTTGGGCGCGGGCGGCGTAGGCCTCTTCGCCGAGCACTTCGCGGATGGTCTTGCCGTAGAGCTCCTGCGGGGTCAGGCCGTACCAGTCCAGGTAAGCGCTGTTGTTCAGCCGGAAACGCTCTTCGCGGTCCACGTAGCTGATGAGGATCGGCATCGCATTGATGATCAACTGCAGCTCGGTCTGGCTCTGGCGCAGGGCTTGCTCGGTGCGCTTGCGTTCGGTCAGGTCCAGCGCCGCGCCAAGAAAGCGCTTGGGTCGGCCGTGGCGATCCTTGTAGCAACGGCCGCGTACGTACACCCAGCGCAACTCATCGTCGGGCTGCAGCAGTCGGTACTCCTCGGCGTATTCGGTGCCGTGGGTGATGCAGTGCTTGATGCTGCGGGCAACCATCGCCCGGTCCTCGGGGTGCACGCCTTCAAGGTAGGCACTGATGGGCAACTGGCGTGACAGGCTGGGGTCGACGCCATGCAACAGGGCGAAGTGCGCATCGGCAATAAAGCGGTCTTCGCTGATGTCCCAGTCCCAGGTGCCCAGCGCGTCGGCGGCAGCCAGGGCCAGTTGCAGGCGCTCTTCGCTTTCGTGCTGGGCCTTGAGGCTGGCCTCGGAGCGGCGTTCGAACTCCATGGCCAGGCGGCGTCGTTCGCCGGTTTCGATGGCGGTGACCAGGATGCCGGCGACGTTGCCGCTTTCGTCACGCACCGGGCTGTAGGTCAGGTCCAGCCAGACATCACAGAGACGGCCGGCGAAGGGCACGCGCCATTGCTGGTCGCGGCAGGTGTGCGTCTGGCCTTGCAACACACGGTGATAAATCCCTTCGGTCGCACTCTTGAGTTCGGGCCATGCTGTATGGGTCGGCCGGCCGAATGCCCGGGGGTGCTTGTCACCGGCCAGTCGGCCGAAGGCGTCGTTGTAGAGATGGGACAGCTGCGGTCCCCACAGCAAGGCCATCGCCATGGGCGAATGGAGCATGATGTCCACGGCGGTGCGCAGGCTCTGGGGCCAGTTCTGGGCAGTGCCCAGCGGGGTCAGGGCCCAGTCCATCTGGCTGATCAGGCGCTGTGTATCGCTGCCGGCGGGTGTCGCGTTCATCCCGCGATCCCTGGCTGTCGTGTCTGTGCCACGGCGTCGACTATCCTCAGAAGAGGGTACATGCGGGTGGGTCTGAAGGGTTTCATGTTCGGCTCAGCTTGTTTCATTGACGTCTCGCGGAAGTTTCAGTCCATGGAAATCGATCCGTTGTTGCGAATCCTGGCGAGCCAGAATGGTTCCGACCTTTACATGTCCACGGGTGCGCCACCGTGCGCGCGTTTCGAGGGCGTGATCAAGCCCTTGGGGAACGAGGCGTTCAAGGTCGGCGACATTGCCAGGCTCGCCGAGTCTCTCATGGACGCCGAACAGCGTCTTGAGTTCGATCGGGAGTTGGAAATGAACCTGGCGATCTCCCTGGCTGGCGTCGGGCGGTTCCGGGTCAATATCTTCAAGCAGCGCAATGACGTGTCCATGGTGATACGCAACGTCAAGCTGGACATTCCGCGCTTCGAAGACCTGAAACTGCCTCGGGTGCTTTTGGACACCATCATGCAGAAACAGGGGTTGATGCTGTTCGTCGGCGCCACAGGCTCGGGCAAGTCGACCTCCCTGGCGGCGCTGATCGATTACCGCAATCGCAACAGCAGCGGCCACATCATCACCATCGAGGACCCGGTGGAGTATATCCATCGGCACAAGAAATCCATCATCAATCAACGGGAAGTCGGTGTCGACACCCGCAGTTTCCATGCAGCCCTGAAAAACACCCTGCGCCAGGCGCCTGACGTGGTGCTGATCGGCGAAATTCGCGACCGGGAAACCATGGAACATGCCCTGGCGTTTGCCGACACCGGGCATCTGGTGATTTCCACCTTGCATGCCCATAACGCCAACCAGGCCCTGGACCGGGTGATCAATTTCTTTCCGGAAGAGCGTCGGCCGCAGTTGCTCAATGACCTGGGCAACAACCTCAAGGCGTTCGTCTCCCAGCGCCTGGTGCGCACCCGCACCGGCCAGCGGCGAGCGGCGGTGGAGGTCATGCTGGGCTCGCCCACGGTGGCCGACCTGATCCGGCGCAACGAGCTCGGCGAGCTCAAGGGCATCATGGAAAAGTCAGAGGAACTGGGGATGCAAACCTTCGATCAGGCGCTGTTCAACCTGGTGGTCGAAGGCGCCATCGATGAGGAAGAAGCGCTGAAAAATGCCGACTCGGCGAACAACCTGCGGTTGCGTTTGAAGTTGCATAGCGAGTCGGGGGCGGCGGCGCCACCGGCCGATCCGGCGGCGGGAGAGTGGGGGCTGGTGGATTGAGTACTTCTGTGGGAACAACACTTGTGGAAGCAAAGCCTGTGATGAGCCTGTGGGAGCAAAGCTTGCTCGCGATGAACGATGACGCGGTAGGTCTGAAAAACCGCGTTGCCTGTATCGCGAGCAAGCTTTGCTCCCACAGACCTGGCTCCCACAAGTGTTTTTGCTCCCCACAGGTCTGAGGCCTGCTCAGTTCAAGTAGCCAGCTCCGGCCGATCCCGAAACTGCTCCAAAGCCCCGGGGTTGGCCAAGGCATCGGTGTTCTTCACCACCTCGCCATGCACCACATTGCGCACCGCCAGCTCCACCACCTTGCCGCTGATGGTTCGCGGAATATCACTGACCGCGAGGATCTTCGCCGGCACATGACGCGGGGTGGTGTTGGCCCGGATGACCTGGCGGATCCGTTGCTCCAGTGCTTCATCCAGTGTCACGCCATCGCGCAGGCGCACGAACAGCACCACCCGGACATCGCCCTGCCATTGCTGGCCGATGGCGACGCAGTCCAGCACTTGCTCGACTTTTTCCACCTGCCGATAGATTTCCGCCGTGCCGATGCGCACACCGCCGGGGTTGAGCACGGCGTCGGAGCGTCCGTGGATCAGGAAGCCGCCGTGGGGCAGTTCTTCGGCGTAGTCACCTTGGGCCCACACGCCGGGAAACTGGGCGAAGTAGGAGGCGTGGAGTTTTTCCTGCCGAGGGTCGTTCCACAAGCCAATGGGCATCGCCGGGAAATGGCGGATGCACACCAACTCACCTTTTTCACCAATGACCGGGTTGCCGGTCTCGTTCCAGACCTGCACGGCCATGCCCAGGCTCTTGCCCTGCATCTCGCCCCGGCGCACCGGTGACAGTGGGTTGCCGTTGACGAAGCAGGACACAATGTCGGTGCCGCCGGACATCGAGGCCAGGCAGACATCGGCCTTGATGTCGCGGTACACGTAATCGTAGCTATGGGGCGCCAGTGCCGAACCGGTGGAGAGCAGGGTTTTCAGGCTGTCCAAACGGTGCGTCTGACGGGGTTTGAGGCCCTCGCTTTCCAGGGCGGCGAGGAATTTGGGGCTGGTGCCGAATACGCTGATGCGCTGCTGATCGATCAGGTCCAGCAAGCGCTCGGGGCCGGGGTGAAACGGCGAACCATCGTAGAGCACCACCGTGCTGCCCACGGCGAGGGCCGACACCAGCCAGTTCCACATCATCCAACCGCAGGTCGTGTAGTAGAACAGCCGATCATCGGGCCCGAGGTCGACGTGCAGGCCATGTTCCTTGACGTGTTGCAGCAGCACGCCACCGGTGCCATGGACGATGCACTTCGGCACGCCGGTGGTGCCGCTGGAATACAGGATGTACAGCGGGTGATCGAAGGGCACGCTGACGAACGCCGGTTCGCCACCGCTTTGATAAAAGTCGTTCCACAACGCGACAGCGGCCGTGGTCTTGAAGTCCTCGACGCGGGCGTCAGGCTGGGCATAAGGCAGTACGATCAATTGCTGCAATGACGGCAATCGTTCAAGGATTTCGTTGACCTTGGCTCGCTGGTCGATGATTTTCCCGGCATAGCGATAACCCGCGCAGGTGATCAACACTTTGGGCTCGATCTGGCCGAACCGGTCAATGACGCCCTGGGTGCCGAAGTCCGGTGACGAGCACGACCAGATAGCGCCCAGGCTGGTGGTGGCGAGCATGCCGACGAGGGTCTGCCAGGTGTTGGGCATGCAAGCGGCGACTCGATCGCCCTGGGTGACGCCGGCGGCTTTGAGGCTTGTTTGCAGGCCGGCGACATGGGCGGCGAGTTCGGCCCAGGTCAGTTGTTCCTGGCCGCCGTTTTCGTCGAGCGCCACCACCGCGACGGCGTCATCGCGGCGGCGCAGCAGGTGTTCGGCGAAGTTCAACGTGGCGCCAGGGAACCACTGGGCGCTGGGCATTTGCGAACCTTCCACCAATACCGCGTCGGGCGCTTGATGAAAGCGAATCTCGAAGAAATCGACAATGGCCTGCCAGAAGGCTTCGCGCTGGTCGATGCTCCAGGCGTGCAGGGTCGGGTAGTCGTGCAGTTGCAGGTGATGTCGCGCGTTGACGAACTGGCGAAAGGCGTTCATGCGCGACTGGGCGATGCGTTCGGGGCTGGGTTGCCAGAGGATGTCGGACATGGGGTGCCTCTTGTTCTTTTGTCGGGCCTGACGATCGTTCCTACGCTCTGCGTGGGAATGCCTCTGGGGACGCTCCGCGTTCCGTTCTTGGGACGCAGAGCGTCCCTGTCTGCATTCCCACGCAGAGCGTGGGAACGATCAGTATCCAGTAGAGAGGGTTATTGAGCCAACCACCCACCATCGATATTCCACGCCGCGCCGCGCACCTGGCTGCCGGCTTCGCTGCACAGGAACAGCACCAGCTCCCCCAGTTGCGGCGGGGTGACGAATTCCAGGGACGGCTGTTTCTCGGCCAACAGATCGTGCTGTGCCTGTTGCGGATCGACGCCAGCGGCAATGCGATCATCGATCTGTTTTTGCACCAGCGGCGTCAGCACCCAGCCCGGGCAGATGGCGTTGCAGGTCACGTTGCTGGTGGCGGTTTCCAGGCCGACCACTTTGGTCAGGCCGATCACCCCATGCTTGGCCGCGACATACGCCGCCTTGCCCACCGAGCCGACCTGACCGTGCACCGAGGCGACGTTGATAATCCGCCCCCAGCCCTTGGCGCGCATGCCCGGCAGGCTCAGGCGGGTGGCGTGGAACACCGAGGACAGGTTGATGGCGATGATCGAGTCCCAGCGCTCCACCGGGAAATCCTCCACGGCGGCCACGTGCTGGATCCCGGCGTTGTTCACCAGGATGTCCGCGCCGCCGAACTCGCGTTCGGCGTAGGCGAGCATATCGGCGATCTGCGCCGGGTCGCTGACGTCGGCCGGATGATGACCGACCTTGCCGCCGAACTGTTTCACCTCGGCGATCACCGCCGAGGCGTCGCCAAAACCGTTGAGGATCAGGTTGGCCCCGGCCTTGGCCAGGCTCAAGGCGATGCCCAGGCCGATGCCGCTGGTAGAACCGGTGACCAGGGCCGTCTTGCCCGAAAGAGTGGTTGTCATGGGAACCTCACACAATGCCAGTGGCGTAGAACACACCGATCACCACGAAGACCGCGAGGGTCTTGATCAGCGTAATGCAGAAAATGTCTTTGTAGGCTTCGCGGTGGGTCAGCCCGGTTACCGCCAGCAGGGTAATCACCGCGCCGTTGTGGGGCAGGGTGTCCATGCCGCCGCTGGCCATGGCGGCTACCCGGTGTAGCACTTCCAGGGGAATGTTGGCGGCGTGTGCGGCGCTGATAAAGGTTTCGGACATCGCCGCCAAAGCGATGCTCATGCCTCCCGAGGCGGAGCCGGTGATGCCCGCCAGCAGCGTGACGGTCACCGCTTCGTTGACCAGTGGGTTGGGAATGCTCTTGAGCCAGTCGGCCAGTACCAGGAAGCCCGGCAAGGATGCGATGACCGCGCCGAAGCCGTATTCCGAAGCGGTGTTCATCGCCGCCAATAAGGCGCCGCCCACGGCGCTCTTGCTGCCTTCGGCGAGTTTGCTGCGAATGGCGCGGAAACCAAACAGCAAGACCATGATGATGCCCACCAGCAACGCCGCCTGCACCGCCCAGATCGCGGTGAGCTTGGCGATGTCGCTGGTCACTGGCGTCGCCATGCCCGGCAGCGCCAGGCTGTGGGTCTTGCCATACCACTGGGGAATCCACTGGGTGAACAACAGGTTCATGAGCCCTACCGCCAACAGTGGCGAAACGGCGATCCAGGGGTTCGGCAGCTTGATGTCTTCAGCGGTTTCCGGCTCGTTGCGCAACTCGGTGCCGTAGCCTTCGCCCGTGCGCTGGGCCTTGTTACGCTGGCGTTGCAGGAACAGCATGCCGAGGCTGAACACGAAGAGCGTGCCGATCACGCCCAGCCACGGTGCGGCCCAGGCAGTGGTGTTGAAGAACGTGCTGGGGATGATGTTCTGGATCTGCGGCGTGCCGGGCAGGGCGTCCATGGTGAACGAGAACGCGCCGAGGGCGATGGTGGCCGGGATCAGGCGCTTGGGGATATTACTCTGGCGAAACATCTCGGCGGCGAACGGGTACACCGCGAACACCACGACGAACAGCGACACGCCGCCATAGGTCAGCAAGGCACAGACCAGCACGATTACCAGCATGGCCTGGCGCGTCCCCAGCAAGCGAATCGCCGCGGCGACGATGGAGCGGGAGAACCCCGACAGTTCGATCAGCTTGCCGAACACCGCGCCGAGCAGGAACACCGGGAAATACAGTTTGATGAAGCCGACCATTTTTTCCATGAACACCCCGGTGAAGGCGGGAGCGACGGCGGACGGGTCGGTGAGCAGGACGGCGCCGAGGGCGGCAATGGGGGCAAAGAGGATAACGCTGTAGCCACGGTAGGCGGCGACCATCAGCAGCGTGAGGGCTGCCAAGGCAATGATCACACTCATGGTGTGTCTCCTGGATTGTTATTGTTGTGGTGAAGCTGTGGGGAGGGCTTTAGCGAGTTTTGTGCCAGGTGTGTAACTGGCTGAAATATAAGGAAATTGTTTGGGGTTGTAGGGCGGGAATGAGAGGTTTGTCTCTGTTTTGAGATTTGTGTGGGGTGTGCAGGCCTCATCGCGAGCAAGCTCGCTCCCACAGTTGGCCGCGTATTTCAGGAGAACCCAGTCCCCCTGTGGGAGCGAGCTTGCTCGCGATGAGCGCAAAGCGCTCCAAAACCATAGGTCTATATTTTGAGAATAAAGTCTCTTTATTGAGACTCCGCAATCCCCAACGCCACCATCTTCTTGTACAACGTCGACCTCCCCAGCCCCAACCGCTCGGCCGCTTCAACCACTTTGCCCCCGCATTGCGCGAGGGTGGTTTCGATCAACTGCCGGTCGAAGCGTGCCCGGGCCTGGCTGAAAGTTTCTTGCGGCAACGGTTCCAGGCTTGGGCTTGCCGTGTGGGTTACCGGTATGAACGTGCCGATGGCGGCGCGGATGTCCGCCGCCGTGAGCACCAGATCATCGCTGAGCAGCGCGGCCCGTTCCAGCACGTTGCGCAGTTCGCGGATGTTGCCCGGCCAGGCGTGTTGCCGCAGCAGGTCGAGGGCGGCGGGGTTCAGTTCGTGCTGGCTGCGCAGTTCTTCAAGGATCGCTTCGCTCAGGGCCGGCAAATCATCCAGGCGTTCGCGCAACGGCGGGACCTGGATCGGCAGCACGTTGAGGCGGTAGTACAGGTCGGCGCGAAACTCTCCGCGCTTGATCGCCGCTTCCAGGTCCATGGAGGTGGCGGCGATTATTCGCACGTCGCTTTGCAGCACCTCATTGGAGCCCACCGGTTCGTATTCCTTTTCCTGGAGCACTCGCAGCAGTTTGCTTTGCAGCGGCAACGGCATGTCGCCGATCTCGTCGAGGAACAGCGTACCGCCTTGGGCGATCTGCAGTTTGCCGGCGCGGCCCTTGCGGTCGGCCCCGGTAAACGCCCCTGGCGCGGTGCCGAAGAATTCGGCTTCCAGCAGCGATTCAGGAATCGCCGCGCTGTTGATGCTGACGAACGCCTTGTGGGCGCGCGGCGAAGCACTGTGGATGGCCTGGGCCAGCAGTTCCTTGCCGGTGCCCGTTTCGCCGAGCAGCAGCACTGGCGAATCGGCGCTGGCGCTGCGCCGGGCACGGCGCTTGACCTCAAGGCCGGCGTTGCTGGTGCCAATGAAATGGGCAAAGTTGTACTTGGTCTGCCGCGCCCGCAGCAGCGAGCGGGTGGAGGCCAGTTCTTCCTGCATGCTCAGGTAGCGCTTGAGCATCGGGGACAGGCTGCGTAACTCATCGAACAAGGCAAAGCCGATGGCGCCGATCACCGCGCCCGCGCTGTCGTGGATCGGCAGGCGCATCACCACCAGGGGCTCCTTGGGCGTGTCCTGCATGTCCAGCAGGATCGGGCGCCCGGTGCGCACCACTTCACGCAACAGGCTGCCGGGAATCACGCTCTCGCACGCCCGGCCAATCGCCTCCTGCGCCGAGTTCAGGCCGAAGCGGCGGGCGTAGCGTTCGTTCATCCAGACGATGTTCGCGTCACGGTCGACAATCACCGTGCCTTCGCTGGACTGCTCGATGATCTCGAACAACGAACGGATCGCCAGCGTGCGGACGCGCTTGTAATCCTTGAGGCTTTCGGTGGGGTTCATGGTCGGGTCCGGATTGTGTGTTGCCTGTCAGGTCCTCATCGCGAGCAAGCTCGCTCCCACAGTTGATCTTCAGTGCGACGCAGACCACTGTGGGAGCGAGCTTGCTCGCGATGAGGGCGACACGAAGCTACGTCATGCGCCGCATTATGCCCACCCCGTATGCGCCGCCGCCAACAACTCCTTGGTATAAGGATGCTGGGGCGAGTCGAACACGTCATGGCTGGCGCCTTGCTCGACCACTTTGCCGTCCTTGATCACGATCATGTCATGGGCCAAGGCACGGATCACCGCCAGGTCGTGGCTGATGAACAGGTAGGTCAAGTCGTACTTCTCCTGGAGCTGACGGAGCAGGGCGACGACTTGTTTCTGCACGGTGCGGTCCAGTGCCGAGGTGGGTTCGTCCAGCAGAATCAACGCAGGCTTGAGCACCAGGGCCCGGGCAATGGCGATGCGCTGGCGCTGGCCGCCGGAGAACTCATGGGGGTAGCGATGACGGGTCGAAGGGTCGAGGCCGACCTCCTTGAGGGCCTGGATCACCCGGGCTTCACACTGTTCGGGGCTGGAAGGCTGGTGGACCTCGAGGCCCTCGCTGATGATCTGCTGCACCGACATGCGCGGGCTGAGGCTGCCGAACGGGTCCTGGAACACCACCTGCATCTGCTTGCGCCACGGCCGCAATGCTTTTTGCGACAGCTGATCGAGGGCCTGGCCCTGGAAGTGAATGCTGCCTTCGGATTCGATCAACCTCAGGATCGCCTGGCCGAGCGTGGACTTGCCGGAACCGGATTCGCCGACGATGCCCAGGGTCTTGCCGCGCTGGATGGACAGGCTGATACCATCCACGGCGCGCAAGTATTCCTTGCGCCGGAACAGGCCGCCGCCCAGGGGGAAACTGACGTGCAGGTCCTGTACCTGCAGCACCTCTTCGCGCTCGTCCCGGGGCAGGGCTTCGCCTTCCGGTTCGGCGTGCAGCAGCTCACAGCTGTAGGGGTGTTTCGGCGCGTTGAAGAGGGTTTCGCAGGGCGCCTGTTCGACGATTTCTCCATCCTTCATCACGCACACCCGTTGGGCGATGCTGCGCACCAGGTTCAGGTCGTGGCTGATCAATAGCATGGACATGCCAAGCCGTTGCTGCAGCGACTTGAGCAGCAGCAGAATCTTGCGCTGCACGGTCACGTCCAATGCAGTGGTCGGTTCGTCGGCAATCAACAGTTCCGGCTCGCAGGCCAGGGCCATGGCGATGATGACCCGCTGCCGCTGGCCACCGGACAGTTGATGGGGATAGGCCTTGAGTCGCTCGACGGGGTTTTGAATGCCAACCAGGGCCAGCAGCTCCAGAATGCGCTGGCGCGCGGCTTTGCCTCCCAGGCCCTTGTGCAGCATCAGCGTTTCGCCGATCTGCTTTTCGACGCTGTGCAGCGGATTCAGCGAAGTCATCGGCTCCTGGAAGATCATGGCGATCCGGTTGCCGCGCAGCTCCCGCAGGGCCGTGGTATCGGCGCTCACCAGTTCCTGGCCGCGATAGCGAATGCTGCCGGTGGTGCGGGCTTCTGTCTCGGGCAACAGTTGCAGGATCGAGTGGGCCGTCACTGACTTGCCGGAGCCGGACTCGCCCACCAGGGCCAGGCATTCGCCGGGGCGGATGTCCAGGCACAGGTTGCGCACCACCGTCTGGTCGTTGAAGGCCACGCTCAGGTCGCGGATTTCGATCAGGTTGTCGCTCATCTCAAGGTTCCGCTTCATGGCCGTTTCATGATCGTGGGTCGAACGCGTCTCGCAACGCTTCGCCGATAAACACCAGTAGAGAAAGAATCAGCGCCAGGGTGAAAAACGCCGTGAGCCCCAGCCACGGCGCTTGCAGGTTCTGCTTGCCCTGGGCAATCAATTCGCCCAGCGACGCGCTGCCGGCCGGCATGCCGAAACCGAGGAAGTCCAGGGCGGTGAGGGTGGAGATTGCCCCGGTGAGGATGAAGGGCAGGTAGCTCAGGGTGGCGTTCATCGCGTTGGGCAGGATATGCCGCACAATCACCTTGCGGTCCGACAAACCCAGGGCTCGGGCGGCCTTCACGTATTCCAGGTTGCGCCCGCGCAGGAACTCGGCGCGGACCACGTCCACCAGGGCCAGCCAGGAAAACAGCGCCATGATCCCCAGCAGCCACCAGAAGTTCGGCTCCACGAAGCCGGACAGGATGATCAGCAAGTAGAGCACCGGCAGCCCGGACCAGACTTCCAGCAAGCGTTGCCCGAGCAAATCCACCCAGCCACCGTAATAGCCCTGCAATGCACCGGCGGCGATGCCGATCAGCGCGCTGATGGCGGTCAGGGCCAGGGCGAACAGGATCGACACTCGCGCGCCGAAGATCACCCGGGCCAGCACGTCCCGGGACTGGTCATCGGTGCCCAGCCAGTTCACCGATGTGGGAGGGCTCGGGGCCGGCTGGTTGAGGTCGTAGTTGGGCGTGTCGTCGCTGAACGGAATCGGTGGAAACCACAGCCAGCCGCCGTCCTTGTGGATCAGGTTCTGCACGTAGCTGCTGCGGTAGTCGGCCTGGAACGGCAGTTGGCCACCGAATTCCTGTTCGGTATGGCGCTTGAACACCGGGAAATACAGCGAGCCCTGGTAACTGACCACCAGCGGCTTGTCATTGGCGATCAACTCGCCGCCCAGGCTCAGGATGAACAGGCCGATGAACAGCCACAGCGACCACCAGCCCCGACGGTTTTTCTTGAAGCGTTCGAAGCGCCGACGGCCCAAGGGGGAAAACTTGAACATCAGGCGTTCCTCGCGGCGAAGTCGATGCGCGGGTCCACCAGGGTGTAGCAGAGGTCGCCGATGAGTTTGATCAGCAGACCGAACAACGTGAAGATGAACAGCGAACCGAACACCACCGGATAATCCCGGGACACCGCGGCCTCGTAGCTCATGCGTCCCAGGCCGTCGAGGGAAAAAATCACCTCGATCAGCAAGGAACCGGCGAAGAACACGCTGATGAACGCCTGGGGAATACCCGATACCACCAGCAGCATCGCGTTGCGGAACACGTGGCCGTACAGCACCCGGCGTTCGCTCATGCCCTTGGCCCGCGCGGTGACCACGTACTGGCGGGTGATTTCATTGAGGAACGAGTTCTTGGTCAGGATCGTCAGGGTGGCGAAGCCACCGATCACCAGCGACGTGACCGGCAGCACCAGGTGCCAGAAGTAATCGGCGATCTTGCCCAGCGTCGACAACGACTCGAAGTTGTCCGATACCAGCCCGCGCACCGGAAACCAGTTCAGCGAGGTGCCGCCGGCGAACACCACGATCAGGAACATCGCGAAGAGGAACGCCGGCATGGCATAGCCAATGATGATCGCCGTGCTGCTCCACACATCGAACGCGGAACCGTGACGCACGGCCTTGCGAATGCCCAGGGGAATCGACACCAGGTAGGTGAGCAGCGTCGCCCAGAGACCGAGGGAAATGGTCACCGGCATTTTTTCCAGGATCAGGTCGGTGACCGTGGCACCGCGGAAGAAGCTCTTGCCGAAGTCCAGGCGAGCGTAGCTGCTGAGCATCAGCCACAGGCGTTCGTGGGCCGGTTTGTCGAAGCCGTATTGTTTCTCGATGTCCTTGATCAACTGTGGATCGAGCCCCCGGCTGGCGCGGGAACTGCCGGTCATGGTGTTGCCCGAACTGCCAATGCTGGCGCCGCCGATGCCTTGCAGGTGAGCGATGGCCTGTTCCACCGGCCCGCCCGGCGCGGCCTGTACGATGACGAAGTTCACCAGCAGGATGATCACCAGGGTCGGAATGATCAGCAGCAGGCGTCTTGCGATATAAGCCCACATCAATGCCGCCCTCCGGGTGTGCCGCGCCTGATGAGTTCGGCACGCATCTGCTCGTTGGTCAACGGTGTGCTGCTCACTTCCCACCAGCTCTCGATGGCTTCGTCATTGCTGGCCTGTACCTTCGGGATGCCGAAGCGGTTCCACCACACGGTCGAGCTGCCCGGCGGGTAATAGTTGGGGATCCAGTAGTAATTCCATTGCAGCACCCGGTCCAGTGCACGGGCGTGGTGGAGCATGTCGGCTTTGGTCGTGGCCTTGACCAGGCCGTCGATCAGGGCATCCACCGCCGGGTTCTGCAGGGCCATGTAGTTGTTGGCCCCCGGGTCGTTGGCCGCCGCCGAGCCAAAGTAGTTGTAGAGTTCCAGACCCGGCGAGGTGCTGACCGGGTAGCCGGTGATGATCATGTCGTAGTCACGGCTCATCAGGCGATTGACGTATTGGGACGCGTCGATGCGCCGGATGCTCATGTCGATGCCAATCTGCGCCAGGGTGCGCTTGTAGGGCAGCAACAGGCGATCCATACCGTTCTGGCTGTTCAGGAACGTGAAGCTCAGCGGCTCGCCCTCGGCATTCACCAGGCGGTCGCCGTCCGGTTTCCAGCCGGCCTGTTCCAGCAACGCCAGGGCTTGCAGTTGTTTGTCGCGGATCACGCCACTGCCGTCGGTTTTCGGAGCCTGGAAGACTTGAGTGAAGACTTCGTCGGGAATCTGTCCGCGCAACGGCTCGAGGATCGCCCGTTCGCCGGTATCGGGCAGTTCTCGAGCGGCGAGTTCAGTGTTGGAAAAGTAACTCTGCTGACGCACATAGACATTGCGCATCATCTGGCGATTGCTCCATTCGAAATCCCAGAGCATCGCCAGGGCCTGGCGCACACGACGATCCTGGAACTGCGGTTTCTGCAGGTTGAAGACGAAACCCTGGGCGGTCTGGGGAGCCTCGGTGGCCAGGTGGGCCTTTTGCAGGCGACCGTCGTGCAGGGCCGGGCTGTCATAGCCGATGGCATAGCCGGTGGCGGAGAACTCGCGATTGTAGTCATAGGCGCCGCCGCGCAGCACCTGGCGGGCCACATCGGTGTCGCCAAAATACTCGATGCTGAAGTGGTCGAAGTTGTAGAGGCCGCGACTGACTGGCAGGTCCTTGCCCCACCAATCGGCATTGCGCTCGAAGGTAATGCTGCGCCCGGAATCGACCTTGCTCACCCTATATGGACCGCTGCCCAGTGGCGCCTCGTAGCCACCGCCGTTGGCGAAATCGCGGGTCTTCCACCAATGTTCGGGAAGGACCGGCAAGGTGGCGATGTCCAGGGGCAGGGTGCGGCTTTCATTGTTCTTGAAGTTGAAGCGCACGGTGCGCTCGTCCTCGACCACGACGTCCTTGACCGCCGCGAACTGGGTGCGATAGCGCAGGCTGCCCTGGGTCATCAACAGCTCGAAGCTGTAGCGCACGTCCTCGGCGGTAATGGGCTTGCCATCGGCGAAGCGCGCCTTGGGGTTCAGGTAGAAGCGCAGGGACAGGCCATCGTCGGCCCGCTCCATCTTCTGCGCTACCAGGCCATAGACGGTATAGGGTTCATCCAGCGAGCGCTGGGCCAGGGGCGAATACAGCATCCCGTCGATCTGGCTGACGCCGATGCCTTTGTCGATGTAGGGCAGGATGTGGTCGAAGTGGCCGATCTCGACGGCCGAGCGGCGCAGGGTCCCGCCTTTGGGGGCCTGGGGATTGGTGTAGGCGAAGTGGCCGAAGCCTTCGGCATATTTGGCCGGTTCGCCATAGACGGTCAGGGCATGTTGCGGTGCTGCATCGACGCCGACGGCGCCTGTCAGCAGGACCACGGCAGTCAATAGCAGGGAAGGGAACGCCAGTCGCATTGTCAGCCTTAAAGCCGGGTGATCGATGACACGATTTGTACGCGAGCGGCGCGTGGATCGCCAGTCCTTATGGCGAAGGGATTTATCTGTGGGGGCAAGGCCTGTGGGAGCAAGGCTTGCCCGCGATGGCCGCGCCGCGGTCCAACAGCTAAACCGCGTTATCGTTCATCGCGGGCAAGCCTTGCTCCCACAAGGAGCCATCAGTCCTGACGGCTGGTCACTTCCAGCAGGTGGTAACCGAACTGAGTCTTGACCGGACCCTGGACCACATTGATCGGGGCGCTGAACACCACGGTATCGAATTCCTTGACCATCTGGCCCGGGCCGAACGAACCCAGGTCGCCACCCTGACGGCTGGATGGGCAGGAGGAGTTGGCCTTGGCAACTTCGGCAAAATCGGCGCCGGCTTCGATCTGGGCCTTGAGTTCGTTGCACTTGTCTTCGGTGGAAACCAGGATGTGGCGGGCAGTGGCTTTGGCCATGAGGGAAATTCCTTTCGCTGTATTTAAAGGTGTTGAGCCTACCGGATTCATTGACGGGTTGTTGTCAAAATTGCGTCAAAACCTTGGGGCCGGCGATCAAAGGCCGGCTTTGCGCAGGCGCTCGGCGTGGCGCAGGTAAAGCTCTGTGGGGTCTGTACCCTTGCATAATGTGCCGACTCCTGGATTGATGGCCTCCATATGGTCCATTGGATAGTCGGAGCGAATGACCTTGCCCAGGTGCGAACTGAAGCGTCCGACCAGGCCGTCGTTCTGCTCGGCTTCGGTGATGAAGTAGTCGGAAAAGGCGCGGCAGAAACCCTGCAAAGGCTCCGATGCTTCCCCTGTAGCCTCGGGCAACGTACCGCTCCATGAGTAGTAGCGCACGCCATTGACTCGGTCCGGGCCGTTCCCACCCCAGTGCTTCGGCAGGCCCTGGGGGTATTTGTCGTTGAAGGCGCCCACGCCCTCAGTGGTCAACGTCGCCAGCGCGGCGACGGCGGTGGGCGATAGCTGCGCCTGCCCGTCAAGCAGCGAGATGAAATCGGCGAACAGCGTGGCGACGTCTCGTGCCACATGCCCTGGCAACCGTCCGGGGGTAAGGGCCTTGCGCAGGAAGTCGGCCAGTTCGGAACCATGGTTGGGGCCGCTGACCGACGTGACCGAGGCAACTTTGTCGGGTGCCAGCGCGGCAGCATATCGAACGGCCAGCGCACCCTGGCTGTGGCCGATCAGGTTGACCCGGGCCGCACCGGTGCCGGCCAGGACCCGATCGATTTGCGCCAATAGTTGTTCGCCTCTGGCCTCGTTGCAATGGGTGGCCGACAGGTACGGGATGAACACCCGGGCACCGCCTGCGCGCAGGGCTTGTTTGATGCCATGGAAAAGTTCGAAACCGCCGATCCTGTCAAACCCGAACAACCCATGGACCAACAGGATGGGAAATTGAGTGGTTGCATTCCGTTGCATGTTCGTACCTTTTTCGAAGAGGTTCACGGTGAATTTGCGACCTCACTCTAATCCAGACCCGTAATGGACGGTGTAGGAAAAAACCGCGCTGAACCGGGGAAACCGGAATAGAAAAAGTGGGAAGAATGGGAAATCCCCCGACGGTGGCTACATGTGTAGGAGCTCTCCTATAACCCGAGTCGTTTGCAGCTACAGCTTTGAACGCCAGGGACCACCGCCGTTGTTGTCTTGTCTGGCTGTGGGTTTGCCGCGAGCAGGTTTTAATGGCCCCATCGAGCGCCGTTATGCAAACGGTGCCTTCATCCAAGGACTGGAGCCTGTACATGATCACTTACCCCTCTCTTCAACGATCCCGTTCAACTTCAGGGACAAGGCTGCCGCCACCGATCCTGGCAGCGGCCCGGGACGGGGTGATCGACCCCGCTTGGCGCAAGGCCGTCGTTACCATCAAACCTTATCCACTGATGACGTGCGGGGATGAGGTGCTGCTGCGTTGGCATGGGCTCAACAACGAGGGTGAGTCTTACCGACATGAAGTGGTCGGGTTCGTCACGGAGCGGCAAGTAGGGCGAGACGTCGTGTTCGTCGTGCGCGAACCGCATATTGCCGAGTTGGACGGTGGCTCGCTGGAGCTTTCCTACCAGGTGACGGGCAAACAGTTGCCGGCCACCCTGGTTTCGCAACACCTGCAACTGGATATCGGCGATGTATCACCGCAACTGCTGCCTGCCGTTGCCAACGACGCGGTCGGAGGCAGCCTTGATCCGAGTCGGGTGCCCGACGGAACGTGGCTGACCATTCGGCCCTACGCCAGGATGGCGGTTGGCGATCGGTTGATCTTGACGGCCAGCAAGGGTTCCAACGCGCTTTGGCGCGATGTGCTGGAAATAGAAACCCATGCGGTTGGTCGTGAGGTGTCGCTCTGGATCGATCATTCGCTGATTGCTCCCCATGTGGGACACAACCTGGCCTTGGCCTATGTCGTCAGGCGTGGACATTCGGTGCGCCGCGCCGAGCCCTTGTCATTGCGCATCGGTCCGCTACAGCGTCCTGCGTTGAAGGCGCCCAGGATTCGGGAGATGAACGACGGGTGGCTGAATGTCGACGATTTGCAAGAGGGGGTGACGATTGTCATCGATGATCCCGGGCTTGAGGCGGGCGAGCTGGTCTGGTTGCAGTGTAACGGGAACTCGTCTTATGTCCGTGAACGCGAAATCACCGAGGCCACGGCAGGCCAACCGCTCGTTTTTGTGATTCCTGCGGCGTATTGGCAGGATCAAGGTGACAGGTCGGTGGGCGTGTTCTATCAGGTTGAGCGCCTGGATGACGTCAGCCAGCGTTCCGAGTGGGTGACGGTCCAGGTTCGTTCCAGTGCGCCAGGCTAAGCGAAGCCCGGCACAACCTCGGTGGGAGCGAGCTTGCTCGCGATGACAGTGTTTCAGGCAACATTAATGCTGGCTGAACTGACGCTATCGCGAGCAAGCTCGCTCCCACAAAGGGGCCCACGCCGCCCCCTGGTTCCAGGGGAAGGTGGGTTCGGGACCTCAGGCTGGCAATTGCAGCTTGCGATGGGCTTCGCGCAGCAGCTGTTCGGTAGACCCCCAGCCCAGGCAACCATCGGTGACCGAGACGCCGTAGCGCATCGACGGGCCCAACGGCTGGCAGCCTTCGAACAGGTGGCTTTCGAGCATCATGCCGATCAGGGAACGGTTTCCTTGCAGCCGTTGCTCCAGCACGTCATTGAATACCTGCGGTTGGCGCAGCGGGTCTTTGCCGCTGTTGGCGTGGCTGCAGTCCACCATGATCCGGGCCGGTATCTTGAGGCGGGTCAGGTCATGGTGTATCTGCGTGACGCTCTGCTGGTCGTAGTTCGGCCCGCGATGACCGCCGCGCAGCACCAGGTGGGTGTCGGGGTTGCCCGCGGTCTGGATGATCGCCGGATGCCCCTGGCTGTCCACGCCGAAATGCCGGTGGGGATGGGCGGCAGAGCGCATGGCGTCGCAGGCAATGCCGACCCCGCCGTCGGTGCCGTTCTTGAACCCCACGGGCATGCCCAGGCCGCTGGCCATTTCCCGGTGGATCTGCGATTCAGTGGTGCGCGCACCAATGGCCACCCAACTGAGCAGGTCGTCGAAGTAGCTGGCGGCCATGGGTTGCAGCAGTTCGGTGGCGACAGGCAAGCCAAGCTGCAATATCTCGCGCATCAGTTCCCGGGACAAGGTCAGGCCGGCGGCCATGTCGTCGCTGCCATCCAGGCCAGGATCGTAGGCCAGGCCTTTCCAGCCTACGGTCGTGCGGGGCTTTTCCACGTAGGCGCGCATGACCAGCAGCATGCTGTCGCGCACATCATGAGCCACGCGAGCCAGGTTGGCGGCGTATTCGAGGGCGGATTTCGGGTCGTGGATCGAGCAGGGACCGACGATGACCAGCAGGCGGGAGTCCTCACCGTCGAGGATCGCGCGGATGGCCTGGCGATGGGCGCTCACTTGATGGCTCAACGCGGTGCTGAGCGGCAATTGGTGCTTGAGTTGCAACGAGCTCGGCAGACGCAGGGTCAGGGCTTCGTTGGCAGGGTTGAGCGTGGACAGCGGCAAAGCGGAGACGGACGAATTCATGATCTGGCTTCCTGGACGGGCAGCGGGTTCATTCCCGCGCGCCGGTCCTAGTGGGGTGTTCGACAATTGGCCGGATTGGCCCGCAATTGAGGCTTGCCACCGGTAGGTGACCGATCGGAGGCGGCAGGCTGTCCCGAGCGGTGGCTGGTAAATCGCCAGGCGGAAAAACTGTCGTAACGGTAATAAGTGGCGTAGTTCATGGCTCAATCCTCAAGTTGTCTGGTGTTGCAAATGTGTGGGGCCTGAAAAAACAAAACCCCCGGTCGGGAGGCCGACCGGGGGTTTGGAAAACTCTGGAAGGCGACCCGTTTAAAATGGGCGCCGGTTGGGTATCAGGCGCGCCAGTGGCTAAACCAATACCCAAAATAAAAGCTGACCGGAGTTTGCACGCTGTTCGCCCAGGCAGCCGCAACCGAGCTCGGGGCGCTGGCGGTTTGAAGCGGTGAGAGGGCGTTGAACATGGTCTGTCTCCGATGAATGGCCCTGAGCTTACTTGAGGACGGTGCGCCGGTTCAATCAGAAAATTCTATCGAGGGCATGCAATTGTTCGCCCCGGCTTGAGTCCGCTGGGCTTTATGACAAACTTCAGGTTTGCAGCGCCTCCCAAGGATGACCCATGACCGCTCCAGCCTTCGCCGCCGCCCAGTCGATCTCCATCGCGGGGGGCGTTCGTGCCAACCTCGTGCGCCATCAGTATTTCATGCAGGCGGCCGCTGAACAGGGCGTGCAGTTGCTCGTGTTTCCTGAGCTGTCGCTCACCGGCTACGAACGTGGCTTGGCGGCGGACCTGGCCATCCTGCCGGAGGATGGCGTATTGCAACCGCTGCGCGACCTGGCCCGCGAGCTCGGCCTGACGACGGTGGTG
>Ga0065704_10000329_pt1 | contig 32689 bp, 26 predicted proteins | sample SwiRhicommuniRL2_FD_59091 | JGI IMG/M metagenome (GOLD analysis project Ga0065704, IMG submission 59091) | Switchgrass rhizosphere bacterial communities from Rose Lake, Michigan, USA - RL2 v2 (version 2) | ecosystem: Host-associated > Plants > Roots > Rhizosphere > Soil | place: East Lansing, MI | reverse complement strand
GACGCCCGCCGATGCCCTGGCCGAGTCCGCGCTCGCCGCCCTGTACGGGCCGATGGGGGCGCCCCGCCTGACCGAGTGGCGCAGTGATCCACTGGGCTTGTGGCCGCAGTGGTGGCAGGCGCAGGCCGTATCCACGGGCCTGGCCCTGGATGGCGATGGCCTGCTGCGGGCGGAAGGACGTCACTGGGCCGTGCTGCAGTTCACCCTGCGCGAATCCGCGTTCAAGCTCGACGGGGAACGCCGGCTGCAGGATCTGCTGGATGGCGCGGCGTCCGCGGCGACCACCGCCGCGCCCGGGATACAGGTGCTGAAGGCGGGTGTGCCGCTGCACGCGGAATCCGCGGCCGTGCAGGCCAGCCGCGAGGTCAACACCATCGGCTGGGGGTCACTGGCGGCGGTATTGCTGCTGGTCTGGCTGGCGTTCCGTTCGCTGCGCCCGCTGCTGCTGGTGGCGCTGTCGTTGCTGGTCGGTTGCGCGGTGGCGCTGACCGTCACCGTACTGGTGTTCGGGAAGATCCATCTGCTGACGTTGATCTTCGGCGCCAGTCTGGTGGGCGTCGCGGAGGACTACGGCATCCACTGGTTCGCCTCGCGCCAGGGTGTGGCCGCCGAGCGTCGCTGGTCATTGCTGCGGCACCTGCTGCCGGGCCTGTGGCTGGCCTTGCTGACCAGTGCCATGGCCTACCTGGCGCTGGGGCTCGCGCCGTTCCCCGGGCTGCGGCAGATGGCGCTGTTCTCGGTGGTCGGGCTGACGGCCGCATTCCTAACGGTGATCCTCGGGTTTCCCTGGCTGGATGGGGGGCGCATGGGCACCACCGCGTTCTCGCGCTGGCTGGGCGGCACGCTCGCGCGATGGCCTCGACTGGCCAGCCGTCGTGCCTTTGGCGTGCTGGCGGCCGCAGTGCTGCTGGTCGCGGTACCTGGGCTGATCAAGCTGCAAGCCAACGATGACCTGCGCGGCCTGCAGTCATCGCCGCCGGCACTGATCGCGCAGCAGCGCGAAGTGGGGCGATTGCTGGGAATGCCCAGTCCGGCGCAGTTCTTCCTGGTCCAGGGGCGCGATGCCGAGCAGGTGCTGCAGCGCGAAGAACACCTCACCGCCCGGCTGCGCCAAGTGGAGCAGCAAGGCCTGGTCGGTGGCCACCGTGCATTGAGCGATTGGCTGCCGTCGCAGCGTCGGCAGGATGAGGATGCCGGGTTGACGGCCCGCGTGGAGCGCGACGTGCTGGCGCGGTTGTCGGACGTGACCGGCGAGACCGTGGCGCGTGGGGAGTTCGCTGCCGCCTCCATCGACATGGACGCTTTCCTCGCGTCGCCCGCTTCCCTGCCGGTGCGGCATCTGTGGCTCGGGCAGGTGGGGCAGGGCGTGGCGTCGGTGGTGATGGTGAACGACCTGTCCCGCCCGGACGCGCTGGACACCTTCGCCGCGCAGGCGGCGGGGCTGGACGGCGTACGTTGGGTCAATCGCACCGCCGACATCTCGCGCCTGCTCGCGCACTACCGGCGGATGATGACCGGCCTGCTGCTGGCGGGCGTGGGCGTGGTGTTCGCCGTGCTGGCGATCCGCTACCGCGGGCAGGCGTGGCGCGTGATCACGCCGACATTGCTCGCCGGCCTGCTGACGGTCGCGTTGCTGGGCTGGCTGGGCCAGCCGCTGCAGCTGTTCAACGTGCTGGCGCTGATGTTGCTGCTGGGCATGGGGATCGACTACGGCATCTTCCTGGTCGAGCACCGCGGCGACGCGAGTGCATGGCTCGCGGTCTGCGTGGGCGCGGCCAGTACGTGGCTCTCGTTCGGCCTGCTGGGCCTGTCGGCAACCCCGGCGCTGCGCGCGTTCGGTCTCACGCTGTTGTTCGGCATCGGCTTGGTATGGCTGCTTTCCCCTCTGTTCCGGCCTCCGCCGGAATCTCCCCCCTCGAACGGAAACACCTCTGCATGAAGACGGAACGCACGGAAATCCTCATCATCGGCGCGGGCCCCGCGGGCTCCGTCGCCGCGGCGATGCTGCGCCAGCAGGGACGCAAGGTGCTGATCGTCGAACGCGAGCAGTTCCCGCGCTTCTCCATCGGCGAAAGCCTGCTGCCGCAGAGCATGGAGTACATCGAGGCGGCCGGTCTGCTGCAGGACGTGGTGGAAGCCGGCTTCCAGTACAAGAATGGTGCGGCGTTCGTGCGTGGCGAGCGCACCACGGAGTTCGATTTCCGCGACAAGTTCTCGCCGGGATGGGGCACCACCTACCAGGTGCAACGCGCCGATTTCGACCACGTGCTGGCCAAGGGCGCCGAGCGCATGGGGGCGGAAGTGCGTTACCGCCATGAAGTGCTTTCCGCCGAACCCGGCCGGACGCCGCGCGTGACCGTGCGTTCGCCTGAGGGCGAGGAGTACGTCATCGAAGCCGACTTCATGCTGGATGCCAGTGGCTTCGGGCGCCTGTTGCCGCGCCTGCTGAACCTGGAGTCTCCTTCCAACTTCCCGGTGCGCGGGGCGATCTTCACCCATGTGCGCGACCACATCGCGCATGACGCCGGGTTCGACCGCAACAAGATCCTGATCACCACGCATCCCGAACACGTGGACGTCTGGTACTGGACGATCCCGTTCTCCAATGGTTGCTGCTCGCTGGGCGTGGTGGCGGAGATGGACTTCCTCAACCGCTACCAGGGCACCGAGCTCGAACGCCTGCAGGCCATCGTCGGCGAGGATCCGAACCTGACCCGCCTGCTGAAGAATGCCGAGTGGGCGGTGCTGCCGGTGCGCCAGATCACCGGTTACTCGGCGAACGTATCGTCGCTGTGGGGCCCGGGCTATGCGCTGTTGGGCAATGCGGGCGAGTTCCTCGATCCGGTGTTCTCGTCGGGCGTCACCATCGCGTTCAAGTCGGCGCAGCTGGCCAGCGAGTGCCTGGCCCGCCATTACGCGGGCGAAACCGTGGACTGGGAAGCGGATTTTTCCGTGCCGCTGCGGGGCGGCGTGCAGACCTTCCGGCGTTTCGTGGAGTCCTGGTACGCCGGTGGTTTCCAACGCATCATCTTCCACCCCGATGCACAGCCTGATATCCGCCGGATGATCTGTTCGATCCTCGCGGGCTACGCGTGGGACAGGAAGAACCCCTATGTGGCCGACACGCAGCGTCGCCTGCATGTCCTGGAGCAGCTGTGCACCGGCTGATCGCTTGCTTGCTGACGGGACTGTTGCTGGCCGCGTGCGCCACGCGTCCGGCATCGCCTGCGGTCGTGCTGCCTTCGCTGCGCCTGGCACCGGCAGCGCTTGGCCAGCAGGTCGCGCTGCAACAACGCCTCGTGTTCCGGTTCGGCGAACACGTGCGGGAGCTCGACGCGCTGCTGGAAGTCGACGCCGACGCCGTGCGGTTGGCCGTGCAGGCCATGGGCCGTACCGGCGTCCGCCTGCAATGGGACGGCACGACCTTGTCCGAAGAACGTGCGGCGTGGCTGCCTGCGGCGGTGCGGGGTGAACGCGTGCTCGACGACGTGCAGTTCAGCCTGTGGCCCGCGGACGCCGTGCGCGCCGCCTTGCCCGTGGGCTGGGAACTGGTCGAGTCCGGCGACAAACGCGAACTGCGCAAGGATGGCCACGCATGGCTGGTGCGGGAGCGCGTGGATGCGACCACGTTGCGGGTCCATAACAAGGCGGACGGCTATCATCTGACGATTGAATCGATGGCTGGCGGAGCCCCGATCCCGTGAGCGGCGACGCGATCTTCCTGAACGATCTCGGGCTGGTATGCGCACTCGGCGCAGACAAGGCGTCGGTGCGCGATGCCTTGTTTCGCGACGATGCTCCCTCGGGCGTGACACAGAACGACACCCTGGTGCCTGGCCATCGCCTCGCGATGGGTACGGTGACCACCGCGCTGCCCGCACTCGACCACCATCCGGTGCAGCTCCGCGGGCGGAACAACGCACTGCTGCGCGCCGCCTACCTGCAGATCCACGACCAGGTGCAGCAGGCGATCGAACGCCATGGGCCTGCACGCGTGGCCATTGTGGTCGGCACCAGCACCTCGGGCATAGGCGAGGCGGAGCAGGCGATGGTGCATTGGCATCGCCATCAGCAGTGGCCCGAGGGGTTCCACTACGTGCAACAGGAGATCGGTGCGCCTTCGCGTTTTCTCGCGGCCGAATCGGGCGCACGCGGACCTGCCTGGACGATCTCCACCGCGTGTTCGTCCAGCGCCAAGGCAATGGCGTCCGCGGCACGGCTGCTGCGTACCGGGCTGGTGGACGCCGTCATCACGGGAGGCGCGGATTCACTGTGCCAGTTCACGGTGCGCGGCTTCATGGCGCTGGAATCGGTGTCGCCCGAGCGATGCAATCCGTTCTCGGCGCACCGCCACGGCATCAACATCGGCGAGGGCGCCGCACTTTTCCTGATGACGCGCTCGCCCGGGCCGGTGCGGCTGGCGGGGTGGGGTGAAACCTCCGACGCTCACCACATCTCCGCGCCCGAGCCGCAGGGCATCGGCGCCATCGACGCCATTGACCAGGCGCTCGCGCGGGCCAAGCTGTCGCCGGGGCAGATCGACTACGTGAACCTGCACGGCACGGCCACGCCGCAGAACGATGCGATGGAAAGCCGCGCGGTGGCGTCAGCACTGGGGTCCGAGGTGCCGGTGAGCTCCACCAAGCCACTGACGGGCCACACGCTCGGCGCCGCGGGTGCCGTCGAAGCCGGCCTGTGCTGGCTGGCGATGGTCGACAACCCACAGCGCCGGTTGCCGCCGCACTGGTGGGATGGCGTGCCGGATCCGGCCTTGCCGCGCTTGTCCTTCGCGTCGCCCGGAAGCACCGCCAACGGCCCGCTGCGCCATGTGCTGAGCCAGTCGTTCGCATTCGGTGGCAGCAATGCGGTGCTGGTATTCGGAGCTGAGTGAATGGGTGAGTTGTACGACATCGAACGTGTGGTGCCGCACCGGGGAACGATGCGGCTGGTCGATCGCCTTGTTGCCTGGGGCGAAGACAGCGTGGCAGTGGAAGTGCGCGTGCCCGATGAAGGACCGTTCTGCCATGCGGAAGGCGTTCCCGCCTGGGTGGGGGTCGAATACATGGCGCAGGCCATCGCCGCGTGGGCGGGCTGCCACGCCCGCGCCTCCGGCCGCGAGCCGTCGATCGGCTTCCTGCTGGGAACGCGCCGCTACGAAAGCCAGGTCTCGTGGTTCCGCGCGGGCGCATTGCTTCGGGTAGAGGCAACGCGCGAGCTGCTGGGCGACAATGGGCTTGGAATGTTCAGCTGCCGCATCCTGGGGGACGGCGAAGAACTGGCAACTGCCAACGTGTCCGTGTTCGAACCGCCGGACGCGATGGCCTATCTGGAGACGACGCAGCAATGAGGGGAGACACCACCACCGGCGACGGCATGCCCGGGGAGCGCACCGTTCTGGTCACCGGCGGGAGCCGGGGCATCGGCCGGGCCATCGCGTTGCGTCTTGCGCAGGATGGTTTCGACATCGTCGTGCATTGCCGCAGCCGGGTGGAAGAAGCCGAGGCTGTCGCTGGCCAGATCCGCGACCTGGGCCGCGGAGCCCGCGTGCTGGCGTTCGACGTGGCCGACCGCAGCGCCGCCGCAGAGGCACTGGAAGCGGACATCGGAGAGCACGGCGCCTACCATGGCGTCGTCTGCAACGCCGGCATCGCGCGCGACACCGCGTTCCCGGCGATGAGTGGCGACGACTGGGATGCCGTGTTGCGCACCAACCTCGATGGTTTCTACAACGTGCTCAACCCGCTGGTCATGCCGATGGTGCGCCGGCGCAAGCCGGGCCGCATCGTGACGCTGTCGTCGGTGTCCGGACTGGTCGGCAATCGTGGCCAGGTCAACTACAGCGCGGCCAAGGCCGGCATCATCGGCGCCACCAAGGCGCTGGCACTGGAGCTGGCCAGCCGCGAGATCACCGTCAACTGCGTGGCGCCGGGCCTGATCGACACCGAGATGGTGAGTGGCGAGGTGGTGGACGAAGCGTTGAAGATGATCCCCATGAAGCGCGTCGGGCGGCCGGAGGAAGTCGCCGCCGTGGTGGCGTTCCTGATGTCGCCTCAGGCGTCGTACGTCACCCGGCAGGTGATCTCGGTCAATGGAGGGCTGGTCGGATGAGTCGCAGCGATCGACGCGTGGTGGTCACCGGCGCGGGCACGATCAGCCCGCTCGGCCACGATTGGGCCAGCGTGCACCTGCGCCTGCGCGAATGCCGCAACGCCGTGCGCCACATGCAGGACTGGGACAAGTACGAAGGCCTCAACACGCGACTGGCCGCGCCCGCCGAACCGTTCGAGTTGCCGGCGCACTACAACCGCAAGACCACGCGCAGCATGGGCCGGGTGGCCGTGATGGCCGTGCGCGCCACCGAGATGGCGCTGGAGCAGGCGGGTCTGCTCGGTCACCCTGTCCTGAAAAGCGGGCAGGTGGGCGTCTCGTACGGCTCCTCCGCGGGAAGCCACGAAGCCATCGGCGACTTCGGCCGCATGCTCAATGCGTACACCACCGAAGGCATCAACGCGACGACCTACCTGAAGATGATGAGCCACACCGCGCCGGTGAACATCGGGGTGTTCTTCGGATTGACCGGCCGCGTCTACACCACGTCCAGCGCCTGCACGTCGGGCAGCCAGGGCGTGGGCTGTGCATACGAAGCCGTGCGCAGCGGCAAACAGGTCGCGATGATCGGCGGTGGCGCGGAGCAACTGGATGCCACGGCGGCGGCGGTGTTCGATACGTTGTTCGCCACCAGCGTGCGTAACCATGAGCCCGAGCGGACGCCACGTCCGTTCGATGCCAACCGTGATGGCCTGGTGCTGGGCGAGGGCGCCTGCACGCTGGTGCTGGAGGACCTGGAGCACGCGCAGGCGCGCGGTGCGACCATCCTGGCCGAAGTCGTCGGCTATGGCACCAACAGCGACGGCCAGCATGTCACCCAGCCCAGCGCGGACACGATGGCGCAGGCCATGCGCCTGGCACTCGAAGATGCGGGGCTGAAGCCGGACGCGATCGGTTACGTCAACGCGCACGGTACGGCCACCGACCATGGCGACATCGCCGAGACCACGGCCACGGCGGCAGTGTTCGGCAGCCGCATGCCGATCAGCTCGCTGAAGAGCTACGTCGGCCACACGCTCGGGGCATGCGGCGCCTACGAGGCCTGGATCACGCTGGAGATGATGCGCGAGGGCTGGTTCGCCCCCACGCTCAACCTGGAGGAGCGCGATCCACGCTGCGCGGACCTGGACTACATCACCGGCGAAGGCCGCGAGCTGCAGACCGACTACGTGATGAACAACAACTTCGCTTTCGGCGGCATCAACACGTCGCTGATCTTCAAGCGTTGGAAAGACTGACGTCAGACATCCACAGGGGGATAGATGAAGAAGCGTTCCGTTTCGTTGCTGTTGGCGCTCGTGCTGTCAGCAGTCAGCCTGCCGGCGATGGCCGGCAAGCAGGATCCGATGGTCGTGCCGGCGTACGAGCGTGTGGAGTCCACCAACGGCATTCCGCCGAGTGCGGCACGCATCAAGGCGGCCATCATCCACGCGGGCAAGACACGTGGTTGGGCCGTCACGGACAGCGAACCCGGCCGGGTGACGTTGCGCTACGCGCCACGCACGCATGAGGTCGTGGTGGCGGTGCGTTACGACGCCAACGGCTTCAAGATCGAGTATGTCTCCAGCAGGGAGATGAACTACGAGGTCAAGCGCGATGCGCCGTGGATCCATGGGAACTACAACCGCTGGATCCGCAACCTTGCGCTCGACATCCAGAACTCCCCGGTATTCCACCAGCAGGACGGAGTGGACGCTGCCGCGGACGCCGCGCCGGTGGCTACGCCGTGATCCGCAGTAAATGGGGCCTGCTCTTCGCATTGTGCCTGGCCATGCCCGCACTGCCCGCGATCGCCGACGACGTGATCCGCACCAGCCCCAGGATCGCACTGCGCGATGGTTATGCCGGGTATCCGGAGTTCATGAAGCAATGCGACTGGACGGCCGAGCTTCCTGCGCATCTTGTCGATTACTCGCATGGCCTGGTGGAACTGACAGAGCAGGATATCGAGGCGCTACCGGGCCGCACCCTGCGCATCCGCATCATGAACATGCGCAGTGCAGACGGTGGCGGATTCTCCGGTCCCAAGTGGGCGATGATCCGAGCGGAACTGTTCCAGGACGGCAAGCTGATAGGGCAGTACCAGCCTTACCGGCAGACGATGACGCTGTTCCGGGGTGGCTGCTCGTCGTTGAGCAAGATCAGCGATGCGCTGGCGGCCGACACGGCGGCATGGCTGCGCCGCGGCGATTTCCGGATCCTGTTCGCAGACGAGCAGGCCGGGATCGAGATCGGGCCCGAGGAAGACGTGCCACCGATCCAGTGACGAGATGCGCCATGACCGGCGGTGCTGCGTTCGGCAGGCCTGCACGGCCTCCCCACGCCCGCCTCGGCATGCTTGACCATCACGGTGGCCCCGCCACCCTTTCCCCCGAAGGAGCCTGACCATGAAACGACTTCTGACTGCATCCCTGCTGACCTTGCTGGCCGTGCCGCAGGCATTCGCTGCCGACACCCGCCTCGAGCTTCCGTTGCGCGACCTGATCGACTCGCCACAGGCGAAGGCGGCGGGCATCGACGGCAGCGTGCGCTTCTTCCTGGCCGGCGAGAAGACACCGGCGGTGGTGACGCGCATGGGCGAGGACGTCACCAACAAGAAGACCAACGGCGTGGGCAAATCGGACGTGGAGTCCTGCAACTGGGTGGCGCTGTCCGCACTCAAGGCGCTGCAGGAAGGCGCCAAGGATCGCGGGGCGAATGCCGTGATCAACATCACCAGCTATTTCAAGAAGAACGAGTTCCGCAGCGCTACCAACTACGAGTGCTACGCGGGCAACATCATGAGCGGCGTTGCCTTGAAGGGCACTTACGTCACCGTCAAGTAAACGCGCGGTACCGGTGACGGCACGGCCACCCGCGGGTGGCCGTGTGCGTTTCAGTCGACGGGAAGCCGGACACGGCGCAGCCGCAGTGCATTGCCGACCACCGACGCCGAGCTCAGGCTCATCGCCAGTGCCGCCAGCATGGGCGACAGCAGCGGGCCGCCGAACAGGCCGAGCAGGCCGGCGGCGACCGGTACGCCCAATGCGTTGTAGGCGAAGGCGAAGGCCAGGTTCTGCCGCATGTTGCGCACCGTCGCTTCCGACAGCGCCTTGGCGCGTGCGATGCCGCGCAGGTCGCCCTTCACCAGCGTCACCTGCGCACTGGACATCGCCACGTCCGTGCCCGTGCCCATCGCGATGCCGACATCCGCCGCCGCGAGGGCAGGCGCATCGTTGATGCCATCCCCGGCCATCGCCACGTGGCGGCCCTCCTGCTTCAGACGCGCCACCAGTGCGGCCTTGTCGGCAGGACGCACGTCGCCGTGGACTTCGTCGATACCGAGGCGCGCGGCGACCGCCCGCGCGGTGCGCTCGCCATCGCCGGTGGCCATGACGATGCGGAGCCCGCCGTCGCGCAAGGCACGCAGGGCGTCCGGCGTACTGGCCTTGATGGGATCGGCCACCGCGATGCTGCCGGCTGGCGCGCCATCGACCGCGAGGAACATCACGCTGCCGCCTTCCTCGCGGATGCGATCGGCATGTTCCCGCAGGGCATCGAGGGATACGCCTTCTTCCTGCATCAGCACGGTATTGCCGAAAGCGACGCGATGGCCGTCGACCACGCCGCGGACACCGATGCCGCTGCTGGATTCGAAATCCTGCGCCGACGCGAGCGCCAGCCCACGCCGGCGCGCTTCCTGCACCACGGCCTGCGCCAACGGATGCTCGCTGCCGGCATCCAGGTTGGCGGCCAGCCGCAGCGCCTGGTTCTCGTCGAACGGGGCCAGCGCATGCACTGCCTGGAAGGCGGGACGGCCTTCCGTCAGGGTGCCGGTCTTGTCCACGATCAGGGTGTCGACCTTGCGCAGGGTTTCGATGGCTTCCGCATCGCGGAACAGCACGCCGGCCTGTGCGGCCCGCCCGCTGGCCACCATCACCGACATCGGCGTGGCCAGCCCCAAGGCACAGGGGCAGGCGATGATCAGCACCGATACGGCGTTGAGGACACCGTACGTCCATGACGGATCCGGGCCGAACAGGCCCCAGCCCAGCAAGGTGGCCAGTGCGGCAGCGAGCACGGCGAGCACGAACCAGAACGACACCCGGTCCGCCAGCCGCTGCATCGGTGCGCGGGTGCGCTGCGCCTGCGCGACCAGTTGCACGATCTGGGCAAGCACGCTGTCGCTGCCGACTTTTTCGGCACGTATCACCAGACTGCCAGCACCGTTGAGGGTGGCGCCGATCACGCTGTCGCCCGGCACACGCTCCACCGGCATCGGTTCGCCGGTCAGCATGGATTCGTCGATGTGCGTGCGGCCCTCCAGCACCACGCCATCCACCGGTACCTTCTCGCCCGGCCGCACGCGCAGCCGGTCGCCGACGTGCACGTGCGAGAGATCGATGTCTTCCTCATCGCCATCGTCGCGCAGGCGGCGTGCGGTCTTCGGCGCGAGCCCCAGCAGGGCGCGTATCGCGGCGGAGGTCTGCGAGCGAGCCTTCAGTTCCAGCAACTGGCCGAGCAGGGTGAGCGACACGATCACCGCCGCCGCTTCGAAGTAGACACCGACGTGGCCATGGTCGCGGAACGAGGGCGGGAACAGCTGCGGTGCCAGCACGGCGACCACGCTGTAACCGTAGGCTGCGGCCACGCCGGTACCGATCAGCGTCCACATGTTGGGGCTGCGATGGCGGATCGATTGCGCCCAGCGCTGGAAGAACGGCCATGCGGCCCACAGCACGACCGGCGTGCTGAGCGCGAATTCCAGCCAGGTGCGCACGGTGGGCGGGATAACGTCCAGGTACATGCCGCCCATGGCCAGCAGCAGCGTGGCCACGCTGAAGGGCAGCGTCCACCAGAAGCGCCGCCGGAAATCGGTCAACTCCGGATTCTCTTCCTCGTCCAGCGAGGGCAGCATGGGTTCCAGCGCCATGCCACAGAGCGGACACGTGCCCGGGCCGTCCTGCACGATCTCAGGATGCATGGGGCAGGTGTATTGCGTGCCTACAGGTACCGCCGCGGCAGCAGCGGCCGGATGCAGATAGCGTTCGGGATCGGCGACGAACTTCGTGCGGCAACCCGCAGAACAGAAATGGTAGGCCTGGCCTGCATGCTCCGCATGGTGCGAGGTGGTGAGCGGATCGACCTTCATGCCGCAGACCGGATCGATGGCGTGCGTGTCGTCGTCGGCGCGCGCCTTGGTATGGCCGCTGCAGCACGCAGGTTTCGCCGCGTGTTCCGCCGGAGGGTGGCCATGCGTGTGCGGTGCGGGGTTCATGCCTCGCCTCCCAGCGCCGTGAGGATCGGGCACTGGTCCAGTGCGCCATGCCCCGGGCACGCATCGACCAACTGGCGCAACCCGTCACGCACGCGCGTCAGCTCCGCCAGGCGTTGTTCCACGTCGACCAGCTTGTCGGTGGCGGCGGAACGGATGGCCGCCATGTCGCCGTCGTGGGCGCTGCTGAGGGCCAGCAGTTCGCGGATCTCCTCGAGCGTGAAGCCGAGCGTCTTCGCGCGGCGGATGAAATTCAGCCGCAGCACATCGTCCGCTTCGTAATGCCGGTAGCCGCTGGCACTGCGCGTGGGAGGGGGCAGCAAGCACTGCTTTTCGTAGTAGCGCACGGTGTCGATGGGGACGCCGGTGCGGCGGGACAATTGTCCGATGTTCATGCGGGAACTCCTCGAAGTGCCTGCAGTCTGCACCCTGGAGTACGCTCCAGAGTCAAGGGGTGGGACGGCATCCGTGCCGCCCCCTCGGTTCACGGCGAATGCGTGGCGTAGGGCGTGGTGCTGCCGTCGCGGTGCAGCGCGAGCACGGTGTAGGCCGGTGCGTCGACGCCTTCCACCTCCATCCCCGGCGAGCCCATCGGCATGCCGGGCAGCACGAGGCCACGGATGGCCGGCTTCTCGCGCAGCAGGCGATGGATGTCCGATGCCGGCACATGGCCTTCGACCACATAGCCCTCGATTTCGGCGGTGTGGCAGGACGCATGCTCGGGCACGATGCCCAGTCGTTCCTTCACCGGACTCATGGCGTCCTCCACACGGTCGTCCACGTCAAAGCCTTCCTTGCGCAGGTGTTCGACCCACAGATGGCAGCAGCCGCAGTAGACATCGCGATGGACGGAGATCTTCTGCGTCGCGGCTACCGCGGTCTTCTGCTGCGTTGCCGGTGCAGCCGTCGCCGCGAGGGCGCTGTCCACCGGCGCCGGCACCGCCTGCGTGCAGGCGGCGAGGGTGGTGGCGAGCAGCAGGACGGAGGCGAGGCGGGGCAGGGGCGTGTGGTATTTCATGAAGTCCTCCATCAGAACCAGACCCGGACACCCGCGACGACGCGGGTATCGCGCGTGGCTTCGCCCTCGTCGCGGCGCAGATCGGCGGTGTCGCCCAACGCGCGTTCGTGCACCACGCCGATGTAGGGTGCGAAACGGCGCGTCACTTCGTAGCGCAGGCGCAGGCCCGCTTCGATGCCGGAGATGCCGCGTCCGACGCCGTAATTGGGGTCATCCTTCGCTGCGATGTCCAGTTCCACAAGCGGCTGCAGGATCAGGCGGTTGGTGATGCGCAGCGTGTATTCGGCCTCGACGTTGGCGGCGACCTGGCCGCCCTCACCGACATAGGCCGTGGCCGACACCTCGAAACGGTACGGTGCCATGCCCTGCACGCCGAACGCTGCCCAGCTGCGTGCATCGCCGGGCTTGAAATCGTGCTTCACGCCGGCCACCACGTCCCACCACGGCGAGACGCTGCGGCCGTACAGCACTTCCAGATCGGCGCTCTCGGTGTGGCGTCCCATGCGCTCGCCCTCGCTGCGCAGCCACAGGCGGTCGGTATCGGTGCCGAACCACGCGCTGCCTTCCCATGCCTGGCCGGTGCCTTCGTCCGCATCCCAGGCTTCCAGCCGGTTGAAGGTCACCTTGTGGTTGAACGCCGGTGCATGCTGCATGGCGTGGTGGTCGATGGCGGGAAATGCAGCGGCCATGTCGTCCGCAGTGATCGCGGGAATCGGTTCGCGGGGCGCAGCGGTGATCGCCGCCGATGCTGCCTGGGACATGGCGCCGTGATCGTGATGCGCGTGATCGTCCTGCTCTGGTGTCTCCTGCGTCGCAGGCTGTGAATGGTCGTGATGCTGCGCCATGGCAGGCGCGGCCACGCCCAGCATGACGGCAACGACGGAGGCGAGGCGGAGCGGAGCAGGGATGAGGAAGGTCTTCATGCCTCGATCCTCACTTCGCGCATCATCCCGGCTTCCATGTGGTACAGCAGGTGGCAGTGGAAGGCCCACCGTCCCAGCGCATCGGCGCGGACGCGATAGCTGCGCCGCGTGCCGGGCGGCATGTCGATGGTGTGCTTGCGCAGCTGGAATGCGCCGTCCGCATCCTCCAGGTCGCTCCACACGCCATGCAGGTGGATGGGGTGCTGCATCATCGTGTCGTTGACCAGGACGATGCGCATGCGCTCGCCGTACTTGAGTCGCAGCGGGTCGGCGCTGGCGAACGGGATGCCGTCGAACGACCAGGCGAACTTCTCCATGTGGCCGGTGAGATGCAGCTCCACGGTGCGGCCCGGTTCGCGTCCGTCCGGGTCGTCGAACAGGCTGCGCATCGCGCCGTAGGTCAGCACCTGGCGCCCGTTGTCGCGCAGGCCGATGCCAGGATCGTCGAGTTTCGGTTCGCTTGCGGAGGACTGCATGTCGACCAGTGGGTTGCCCGCTTCGCTGGTCGGATGATTCGGCGCGTTCGACGTTGCGCCGTGCGCACCGTGGTCCATCGCGCCCATGTTCGCGCCGCAGCCGCCTTCGCCCATCATCGCGCCGCATCCGCCTTCCATGCCTTTCTGCGTGCCATGGCCGCCCATGTCGTGGCCCATGTCGGCCATCGTCAGCAGCGGCCGTGGATCGCGCGACGGAATCGGCGCCTCCAGCCCGTCGCGGACGGCCAGCGTGCCGCGTGCATGGCCGGTGCGGCCCATGTCCTGCGCGAAGATGGTGAAGGCGTCCTGGCCCTGCGGCTCGACGATCACGTCGAACGTTTCCGCCACCGCGATGCGGAATTCGTCCACGCTCACCGGATGGATGTACTGCCCGTCGGCGGCGACCACGGTCATCTTCAGGCCCGGGATGCGGACGTCGAAGTACGTCATCGCGCTGCCGTTGATGAAGCGCAGCAGCACCTTCTCGCCCGGTTTGAACAGGCCAGTCCAGTTGCCCGCCGGCGCCGCACCGTTCACCAGGTAGGTGTAGGTGTGCGCGTTGATATCGGAAATGTCGGTGGGCGTCATCCGCATACGCCCCCACATGCCGCGATCCTCGACCGTCTCCGCCAGTCCGTCGCGCTTCGCGTCGCGCATAAAATCCACCAGCGTGCGCTGGTAGTAGTTGTCGTGCTCCGGCATCTTCTTCATGCGCCGGTACAGGGCAGCCGGGTCCAAGTCCGTCCAGTCCGAGAGCAGCACGACGTGTTCGCGGTCGTGGTGGTAGGGCGGCGGATCGCGCGGGTCGATGATCAGTGCGCCGTACAGGCCGGCCTGCTCCTGGAACAGCGAGTGGCTGTGATACCAGTAGGTGCCGGACTGCTTCAGCTGGAAGCGGTACTGGAAGGTTTCACCCGGCGCGATGCCGTTGAAGCTCAGTCCCGGCACACCGTCCATGTTCGACGGCAGCAGGATGCCGTGCCAGTGGATCGAGGTCATGTCGCGCAGGCGGTTGCTGACGCGCACGGTGACCGTGTCGCCCTCGCGCCAGCGCAGAGTGGGAGCGGGCAGGCTGTTGTTGACGGTGATCGCGGGCCGCATGCGGCCGGTGATGTCGATCGGCATCGCGCCGATGCTCAGCGCGAAGTTGGTGCCGGTGACGAGCGCTGCACCGCCGCGACGTGCGGGCGTGCCGGCCGAGGCGGGCATGCGCGCCAGGCCGAGGCCCAGCGCGACGCTGCCGGTCGCCAGGCCGGTGACGAACTGGCGGCGTGTGGGTCGGAACGCGCCCAGGCGTCCCGGTGTGGATTCATCGTGGTTCATTGCAAGCATCCTGTGCATCGTCGGCGCGACCGACCGCTATGGCGGTGGCGTCCGTCGTGGTCGTGGATCCGGCGCGCGACACGCGCCACCGGCCCTGCGGAAAGCCGCGGGAATGCGGCGTCAGGCCGCCAGGATGGGAGGTCGGTGACGGTGCGACAGGCGTACGGATGCGTGGGCATCGGCACGGTAGGCGGGAGCTTCTGCCTGCGGATACGGCAGTGCCCCGAGCGGGGTCAGCCAGGTCAGTGCAGGCGCGTGCTGGGCACAGAAGCCGTCGCAGCTCCCTGCCTTGCAGCAATCGGGCAGGCCGGCGTCGGCGTCGTGGTGACCGGAAGAAGCGTCGCCGTCCACCGGCATCGCCATGTCCATGCCCTCGTGGCACGGTGGTGTGTCCTCGGCAGCCTGGACGGCGGCCGCCACGTCGCCCATCGCCATGCGCGTGGCGGCATGCGCGTACGCCGTGCCGTTGAGCAGCAACGCCAGGCAGAGCAGGGCACGGAGCAGGGGGGCGAACCGGGACATGCACGCATGATACGCCATGACACGTGGACGTACCTTTCCGTAGGGTGAGCTGCGCGCCGTCCGCGGTCGGCCCGCGCCACGATCGGGCAACGACACGTTATCCTTGTCGCGCAATTCAGGCATTGGGCAGCGTGGCATCCGCATGGCAGGCACGGTAACGATGGACAAGGTGCCGACAGGCGTTCCCGCAGCACACCCGCAGGATGTTTCGCGTGCACGCATCATCGTCGCCGACGTGGGCGGCACGTATGCCCGCCTCGGCTGGATCGACGCCGACGGCAGCAACGACATCCACGATTACCGTCGCTACGCCTGCGCTGAGCATCCCGATCTCGCCTCCATCCTGCACGACTATGCGGCCGGCACGCCTTGCCATGGCGCGGTCGTGGCCATCGCCGGTGTGCTGGAAGGCGACCGTCTGATCAATTCGAACCTGCCGTGGGCGGTGTCGGTGGAACAGACGCGCGTGGGTGCCGGCCTGGCCTGGGTGCAGCTGATCAACGATTTCGAAGCCGTGGCCAATGCGGTGCCGACGCTCGCGCCGGACACGCTGTCGCCGCTGACACCGCTGATGGCATCTGGAACGTCGTCGCCGGCGCTGGTGATCGGCCCGGGCACCGGGCTGGGGGCTGCGGTCTGGATCGAAGGCCAGCCACCACGGGTGTTGCCGACGGAAGTCGGCCAGGCGTCGCTGGCGGCCGGCAATGCGCTGGAGCTGGACATCGTGCGCAGGCTGTTGAGGGACCGTCCGTACCTGCACAACGAGCACGTGCTGTCCGGGCCGGGCCTGATGAATCTGTACCGCTGCCTGTGCGAACTCCGTGATGCGACGCCGGTGCATGCGGATGCCGGCGCGCTGGTCGCGGCCGCGGAATCGGATGCGTTGGCAAGGGAAACGCTGGAGACGTTCTGTGGGTGGCTGGGCAGCGTCGTCGGCGATCTGGCGATCATCTTCGGCGCCCGGGTCGTGTATCTGGCCGGCGGCGTGACCGCACACATTCCGCAGTTCCTGCACGACGGGCGCTTCCTGCAGCGCTACCTCAACAAGGGCGTGATGACCGAGCAGCTGGAACGGGTGCCGGTATGGCGGGTGGAGCATGGGCAACTGGGGCTGCTTGGGGCTGTGGCTTGGTATAGGCAGAACCGGAAGAAGTGTGTCGGTTTTCCTGATTGATAGCAGCTGGAATAACCGTTAAGAATCAGCCACATAGCGAGCAGTCTCCACGTTCGCGAGCCGTGGGTGTCGCATTTGGACACGATCTAGGGAAATTCAGCGGGCCCGGCGCCCTTTGCCGTTGGGGGAATGTGGAAGAATTCCGGTACGACCCCTTGTAGCGGTTAAATCAAGGCCGCGTATTGTGGAAAGATACCGGCTTGTATTGCTTGGGAGCGCAGAACTTGGCTATCACGCATGCGTTGCCGGTGGTTTCTCGAATGCTTCCTTCTGAATGTCAGCGAAACGCTCTGCTGACAGCACTGAGGAGTACCGCCGCAAGCACAGTGCAGCGAATGGTCCCTGACCCACGCGTACAGCGAATCGATGCTGACGCCCAGCCGGGTCGAGACCTCTCGCACCGAACGCCCCTGATCGATCACCTGCTTGGCCGCCTCGGCCTTGAACTCATCCGAATACCGCTTGCCGCTCATACACACCTCCGTGATTGCCGTAATGCACGGCTTGGAGATGTCTACTGAACGCGGGGCGATTCAGTCAGATTACTTCAGACCTTTACTGTCCCCGAAGTCCCTGCAGGACTTCCTCGACTCGCTCGGACTTGGCCGCGTACTTGCGCACGACGGCTTCCATCGCGCCCACGTCATGTGAATTCAGTTCGTGTCGCTCGAGATAGAGCGCCATGGACTGAGCTCGTAAAGCGGCTATGCGTGCGTCATCTGGAACATCGCGAGCACGCTCCACGGCAAGCATTTCGCTAATGGTCGACATCTGCCCCTGGAAGGCGGAAAGCGCCAGTTCATAAAGAAGTAGTCGCTGGTCGTCGTCCATGCTTGTCCTCTTTATCACTTCGCTGCTCGCAGCCATCGACAGGCGAGGGAAGTCCACTGCTCACCAAGAAATGGTTTTAAGAAACCAATATATGTTTTATTGGTAAGTCATTGACTTGAAGTGGATTTTTCGACTGAGAAAGTGTATCAAGGGGCGTCTTAAATCGACGGAGAACCCTCTATGACCTAGCGGTGCAGGATCGTCTCCTGAGGCTAGAAAAGCGAAGGCCCGAGCGGGCGTGCTCGAGCCTTCAGTCATCACCGGTTGATCCGCCGATTGACCTAGCCTGCGCCCACTTTTTCCCGTCGTCAAGAGGGCAGGGGGCTTGCGCGCCGCGGGGTCGGGATACCGACCATGCCAAACCGCTCACGTCTGAATTCACCGATCGCTGCACTCCGTCTGGCTCCAGGCGTCATGGCCGTTTGGCAGGGGCGCGCTGTCCGCATTACCGCCGTACGAAGTCTCTCCGAGATTCAGTTTTGTGTCCTCGGTACAGCTGAGTATGTATGGGGCAGTGCAGAGGAGCTCTCCGCTCCTGTTGCCGAGCTCAAGCCCAAGGCGCTGGTCCATCCGCAGGATGCCGACCCGTTGCTGGAGCGCGATGCCATGGCATGGCATGACGCACTGGGCACGTTGCCCCTGCGCGCAAGCACGTCACAAATTGGGGTGGTCGCTGCCCGGATGGGCGTCGACCGGCGAACCGTTTTACGCCGACGCGCCCTTTACTTGGCCGATCCCTCGCCAAACTCGCAATTGCGAGGCTTGCCCGGGCCGGCACCGGGTTCTCGGCGGCTGCCCTCGGCCGTCGAAGCGGTGATTAATCAAGCCATTCATGACATCTATCTCACACGGCAACGATGTCCGGTCTCCGTCGTATTGCTCCATGTACGGATGCTGTGCGAGCAGAGCGGGCTCGAGCCCGTCAGTCGCAAGGCAGTTGAAGCTCGCATTCGCGCAGTGGACCCCATGTTCGCCGCCAGGAAGCGCCTAGGTCCGGAGCTCGCGTTGGCGGTCCAGGCTCCGTCCGTAAAAGGGGTTACTACCCATCGGGCCCTGCAGTTGGTGCAGATCGATCATGCGATCATCGATCTCGTTGTCGTTAGCCCCGATACGCGACTACCCATCGGACGGCCATGGATCACGTTGGCGATCGATGTGCACACGCGCTGCGTGGTGGGCTACTACTTGAGCATGGACGAGCCGACACAAACCTCCGTGGCGATGTGTCTGGCCCATGCCTGCCTGCCCAAAGACGCCTGGCTGCGTCGCTTGGACCTGAAAGGGGATTACCCCATCTTTGGCAAATTCGAGGCCGTCAGCTGGGATAACGCACGCACGTTTCGCACTCAAGGTATCGAGGCCCAGTGCCAACGGTACGGGATCGAGGTCGTTCTCAGACCCGTGAGAAAGCCGCACTACGGAGCCTACATTGAGCGTTTGATCGGCACCCTGATGGGCAAGATCCACCTGCTACCGGGTACGACATTCTCCAATCCCCAGCAACGCAAGGACTACGACTCCGAACGTCATGCGGTCATGACGTTGGCGGATCTAGCCAAATGGATCGGGCATGAAATCGTCGACGTCTATCACCACACGCCGCATCGGGGCTTAGGCGGGCTCACGCCGCGGGCCAAGTGGGATGCGGCATGGACACAAGCTGACGGCACGGTCACGTTACCACCGCTGATCGCCGACCCGCGCCACTTCATGGTTGGCCTGCTTCCTCGCGAAGAGCGCTCAGTGACGCGCGAAGGAATTTCCCTTCATGGTTTGCGCTATTGGGATCCGGCTATTGCACAACTTATCAACAATAAGCAGCGCTACTACGTCCACTTCAATCATGGGGATCTGACCAAGGTCTACCTGCACTACCAAGGCGACTACATCGACGTCCCCCTGATTGATCGCACGCGTCCGCCGTTTACTTGGGATGAGCTCAAAGAAGCCAAGCGGGCGCTGGCCAAGACCGGCGCCCCGCGTGCAAAGGAAGCGGTGGTGTTCGCGGCCATTACCGAGCAACGTCAGATCCAAGACAACGCCGCCGCGACGTCCAAACGGGCGCGGTTGAAGAAGGCACGTCGACCCGAGACGCCCAGTGTGACACCTAAGTCCACGCCGGTGGACTACACGTTGCCATTGAAGCCGCTCAATCTGGACGAGGCCAACGACCTATGACTGCGCCAGCGCATCTGCTTCCTGAGACGGCGGCGCTGCTGTCGTTGAGCCCGCGCCAACGGTGTCTCAGCATGCGTCAGCAAAAGTTCGTGCCCTACCCAGCGGGTATGGCCGCCCTGCGCTGGCTCCGCTACCACTATGATTTTGAGGCCGGGCGAGACCGCCCGCAAAGCCTGCATCTTATGGGTGCGCCCGGGATTGGCAAGTCACGGGTTCTGACCCACTACGCCGCGCTGCATGCCGTCAGCGAAGCGGACAGGGACAGCGATGGTCACCTCCAGCGTCCAGTGGTTCTTCTTGAAATGCCGTCGTCCGGCGATTTTCGGGCTTTTTGCAACGAACTGATGGCCACCTGTATTCCTGGCTTTCGAGCCCAGACCGCGGCCACCTACTTACAACGCGTGGGCCCGGCGCTTCGGCAGTGCGGGGTCAAGCAGTTGTTGATCGATGAAGCCGGCAATCTGCTCAATGGCGGTAAACATGCGCAGCAGCATTGCCTATCGTTGCTGAAGTCCGTCACCAACCAGGGCATCACAGTATGCATTGCCACCACTGAGAACATGCGCGCTGTCCTTGCCGCAGACGACCAGCTGTTATCGCGCTTCACCCGCGTCGTGTTGCCTGAGTGGACCGAATCCCAGGATCTGCGCCAGTTTCTGCTGGGCATCGAAGCGCAGTTGCCGCTGCCTGAGCCATCCAACCTCGCTCGGATGGAGATTGTACGGTGGTTGATGGCCCGCGGTCTTACCGTGACCTCGCCGTTGCTCAAGCTGCTACGCGAAGCTGCCACGTTGGCGATTGTGGCAGGCGAGCCGTGCATTACCTTGGCACGGCTGGAGCAGGCGGCAGCCGGTGAGTTGCCCCCGGACCTCGGGCTCGCGTAATGGACTTTTCCCTCCTGCCGTATTGGCCCGTTGCGATGCCCGGAGAAAGCAAGCAGTCCTGGATGGAGGCTGTGCTGGAAGGCCTGCCGATTATCGAGCGCGATGGCTGGGAGATGATTGCCGCTAAGCGGTTAGAGCCCGAGCGCCCCGACCGAGGAGAAGCTTGGCGCGGTTTGCCACCACAGCTGGGAGACATTGCTGCAATTCCCCCTGCGTGGCGTGTGGCTCCTCAACGACGACACATCTATTGTCCCCAGTGCTACCTCGACCAAGCAGGGCACAGGCGCTGGCCGGTCTGTAGCGCCTGGCTGGATGTGCGTCAGCTTCGCTGCCTGACGCACGGAGGTTTACTGGTGTACCAGAACCCACGGCTGGGGGTAGATGAGGGTTTGCGGCGTTGTGCGGACGTACCAGAGATGGCTGCGTTATGTGACTGGGCGGCGCAATGGATTAGGCTCGATCGCGTGGGGATCCGAAAAGCGCGCTATGAGTGTCACTGGCGGCGGGACTTAGTCCACTTGATCTGTCGCAACTGGACGCCAGCACGCTGCCATTCGGCGGCAGGCTTGGGCGCTTGGGAATTGACCCAGTGGGGCTGGCCGCGCGAGCACCCCGGTGGCCGATTGGACGCAGGCTACCCAGGCCGGCTAGGAGACCTTCCTCCGAAGGAGCGGATAGGGGGCCTATTGCTGGCCTTCCGATGTTGGCAGATGTTCCGCAAGCAACCCGTTCCCATCCCGCCTTTGCCGCGTGCGGCTTGGATGTGGCTAGCCAAGCGATGGATTAGGCGTTTGGAGGGTAGCGCGCGGAAAGAATTTACGGCGCAGAGTATGAATTTGATCAAGCATTCGCAGTAGGTGGCCAAGCACCAGAGACCAACTGACCTGCGCGACAACTTGGATTGTAATGGTCAGGAAGGTCGACATAAGCGGCGCAGGGGAGGGGTACTGATTAGGGATCGTTATCGAGGGTAGGGGACATGGCAGCTTCCGATCCAAAGAGGTAGCCGATCTGACGCGACGTCTCCGGCGGCCCTCAGGCAATCGCGAGTGCGCCTTCGGCTGGTGGCGGACGTGTCCAACTGGCTGGCTGTATGTAGCGGAGCACATCGGGGATACGCGATCAGGGATGGCATCGGCTGATTGTGCGATAGTCTGCGCCACGGCTGTTCCCACCGACAGGCGCGCCCGGTGCGCGTTGGGAGAAATGGATGTTTCGCACGTTAGTCGGTTCCCTTGCGGTCCTGTTGCTGCCCGTGGTCGCCCATGCTGGTGGGCCCGTACCAGAGGTCACTGCGTTTCGGTTGAGCCCCTCGGATGGATGGGCACCGGGTCGGCAGCCGCCGAAACAGCCTCGGCTGGATGTGCCGACACATTTGCTGGGCTCACCCCCCGAAGTAGTGGCCGACCTTTACTGGAACTCGCTTTCGCGCGGTAGTGACGGGTGTACCGTTGCGGGCACGGTGCCATTGCGGCTAACCGCCGCCGAGATGGGTGGAGTGGCGGACCAGACCTGGAGAGCGCAGCTCTCGTTGTTGGGTAACGACGCGTGGCCAGACATAGTGCTTCTGCTGGCGCGTGCATCCGGCTTGGTTTGTGAAACATCTTCCGGGCTGATGCCCTTGGGGACGTACTGCCGCGACAGGCCGTTGGTATTCTCGTTGGTGCCGCGTCGCCAAAGATGATGCGGATTGCAGAAGTAGACCTAGATGTCAGTGGCTAAGATCAAGCGGCGGTGCCCCGCCATCTTCTTGCCTCGATCTCAGGTCAGTGATCTGTACAACTGCTTTGGCAGGCGGCGTGCATTCTTGATCAGCGTTGACCACGGTTCGTGAAGATCAATATCAGAATCGATATGTCGCGGCCAAGGTGAAGTAGCGCCCGTAAACGTCGTCGACCGCTATGTTGTAGCCGCCAGTGTAGAAACGATAATCCACGGGACGTCTGTCAAGCAGATTGCTGACGCCAACTGAGTATGACCAGCCTCCCGGTCCTGTGTAGCGGGTATTAAGGCCCCAGAGTGTCGCTGCTGGGTTCGTGCACCTATCAGAATCGCGATTTTCCTTGGGGCATGCCTTTCCGGCGGGATAGGCATGCAAAGAGCCAAAATGGCGCATGGTCAACGCCGCAGTCCAGTGGCCGTATCGCCATTGCACGTTGCCCAATAAGGTCAGCTTGGGTGTGTCATGGCCTGCATGATCGACGGCTTTGGGTTGGATGATGCTCGAAGCGGTGTATCGACTGAGATAGTGTGCCGCCAAGTGGAAGCTGAACTCTCCCAATTCGTCGTGCCGCAGCAGATAGTTCGATTCGAACTCCCATCCTCGTGTTTCGGACCTTCCGATGTTGGCCAGGTAGCGGTTGGCGCGATAAAGCACGCCATTGGCGTCGCGGATCAGACCTTCTGGGAAAAGAGATGGGTAGCGGAAAGCATCCGCGATGCCGAACTCGTCGGTGCGCGAAACTTGGTAGCGATCCAGACTGGCACTGAAGGCGTGTGTCGGGGCCCACGCCACGCCGAGGGTCACGCTGCGTGAAAACTCCGCGCGCAGATGAGGGTTGTCGCCCACGCCATACTCCACCCGACATCGATCCGAGCCAACCCGGATGCAGGGCAATAGCTGTGGCGTGGCGCGCATGGTTGCGTTGTCGATGAATTCGTCAAACGGCACACGCACGTCGTTCAAGCCGGGCGCTCGATAGCCTTTGCCGAGACTGGCGCGCGCTAGAAACGACCGGCTCGGGGTCCACTTGAAGCCGAGTCGTGGAGACGTGTTGGACCGGAAACCGCGATGATGGTCGAGACGAACGGCAAAGTCAGCCTGTAGCGTCTGGTGCAGTGGCAAGTTGAGTTCGGTGAAGACAGCGGAATCGCGAGCATGAAGATTGTACGGCTCAATGCCATGCGAACCGAGAGCAAGACCGCCGTTGACTTGCAGTGGATCTGGAATGCTCCGCCGTCGGACGGAGTGATGCGTAATTCCAACTACCACCTGTGCGGTCGTGCCAAAGGCGTCAAACAGCGAGCGATTCGATGTGGCCTCAAGCGTGTCGACTGAATAGTATCCGGCGGGATGGAGAGACCCGCGCATCGCGCTCATGACCTCCGTATTGTCCGACCCATTGATGCGGACACGATTGATGTTCTCGTCGACCTTATCCCGCAGGAAAACATTGTTGATGGTGCTGTGAACCCGGCTCTCGCTGTGGGATAGTGCGACGTTCCAGTTCCATCCGTGAGCAAAACCCTCTAGGCCAATCGACAGATCATTGGTGATGCTGGTGGTGTGGTTTCGAGGAATCCCAAATTCATAGAAGGCGTAGTAGATATCCGAGTTTGGGATGGGAGAAGTTGCGTAGTCCGGATGGGACGGCTGTATGCTGAAAACGCCGAAAATAGGCGAGTACTGAAGTGTCTGTTCGCTCTGAGTGCGCAGGCCAGAAAAATACAGTGATAGTGAACTGCCCAGCTCCTGGTCCCACCGGACATACAGGGACTTGTTGTGCACTCCGGGCTGCAGGGTTCGATATCTTGCGGAGTCCAAGCGACAATGAGGAGAGTCTGGGTCGTTCCCTGTCGCTTGGCATTGCGGAAGTGGAAGTAGGGGGACGCCCATTGGGGTCGCGAACCCAATAAATACGCGGTCGTCCGGCAATCCGAATCGGGAGCGATCGTTGGTGTGCCATCTGCGGCGACCGCCTTCGAGCTCGTCTTGCGAAAGCAAGTTCGCCGCGAGCAACAGATTTCCACCTGATCGTGTCCGCGTTCCGAAGATCACGGAGGTTTGGCGGGCTTGGGCATCTGCCCGCTGGGAGACGCCAAGGCGTGATGAAATTTCGCCTCCCTCATAGTCCTTCTTCAGGATGATATTGATGGTGCCGGCCATTGCGTCTGCCCCATAAATCGCAGAGGCACCGCCGCGCAGAATCTCAATGCGATCAATGAAACTCAAAGGAATACTATTCAGATCGACGAGTCCGCCGAGATCGCTGGATGCGAGTCCGAATGAGGACATGCGCTTGCCGTCCAGCAAATAAAGCGTTGCCCTAGGCCCTAGAGAATAGAGACTGGCGCCAGATGCAACTACCGTTGGGTAGTACCTTCCTTCGCTGGCCACGGTGATGGGGTGATGGCTCACGAGGCCGGGGCGCTCGCTCAATAGATCGTAGAGCGTTTTCTGCCCACTACGCTCAATTTCGTCCGCCGTTATCAAGGTCACAGGGACGGACAATTCCAGGGAGGGTTGCGGAATGCGCGTACCGGTAACGTCGACCGTGGCGAGATCGGTCACGCTGGCCTCAACAGTCGCCTCCGTCTGACTGACGGGAAGGTTGGCCTCACGAACTTGATTCTTCGCGCTCCGCAGAAGGTAGGTGTTAGCGTTCACCGCGACCGCCGCCAAGCCGTGCTCCGCAAGCAGTCGGGCGAGCCCGCCGACCAAGGTGTGATTACCCCGCAAGCCGGCGCTGTACTTGCCGCGCACCAGCATGGGCGAGTAAAGCAATTGGATATTCGATTGATTGGCAAAACTCTGCAGGGCTTCGTCCAGCATGCCTGCACTTATCTCATAGCGGGATGACGCGGCAGAATTGACCGGTCCCGCGATGGCGCTTTGAATGGTAATAGCCAGGAACGTCAGAACGAACAGACGCGCCAGGCTGAACTTGAGGGACTCACGATACATAGTCGTGACGCGGCGCTTGCCGCAGGGCCTGATCGGCATAGTCGACAGTGCTCCCCAGCACCTATTGTTTAGATGCGGACAACTCGATTTGATTTCCGTCGACGGATTTCGCCTCTAGACCCCAACCCTGGCGCAAGGTGGCCAGCAGCGCCGACTGGTCGCCCGCATTGAATACGCCGCTGACCCGGATCTCTCCCAGCTCGCTCTGGGATAGAACCAGTTGGTTATGGGAGTATCGATTGAACTCGGCTATCAAGTCCGCAAGGCGTTCTTCTTTGAATACCAGCCGCCCCTGCGTCCAGCTCTCCGTGACATTGCGTTCAATGCTTTTGGGGGATCCGAGCTTGCCATCTACGTCATAGGCCAGTTGTTGCAATGGATGCAGCTCAATGGCATGACGGGGGTGATTGCCTTTCGTATTCACGATGACACGCCCTTCCAGCAGGGCAACGACAGTACTCTCATCCTGTCGTTCCACTTGGAAAACGGTGCCCAGTGCACGAATGCTACCGATCCCCGAGGTCACCACGAACGGCCGATTACCGTCGTGCGCGACGCTGGCTTGCACACGGCCCCTTAATAGGATGATGCGGCGCTGCGAAGGTTCGTAAGCCACTTGAACTAGCGTGTTGGTATCCAGAACCAACGCGGATCCGTCCGGCAGATCGACATGGCGCTGTTTCCCTATCTCGGTCGCATACGGGGTGAGCGGGACGTTCCGGAAATCAGCAAGAAGCCAGAGCCCGCCGCCCACGGCCAACACCAGGGCGGCGGCCCAGGCCAAGGGACGATGCCAGGTTCGCTTGCGTCGCGTCGTCGGCATGCGGGCGGTCGGGCGAGGTTCCGCGCTACGCAGCGCCGAATCTACCTCTAGTGCGCCGGCCAACTGGTGAATGCGTTCAACCTCGGCGTAGTCGAGCGCATTCTGAGAAGACACGGCCAGCCAGTCCTCGAAGGCGGCATGGTCAGACGCGTCGCAATCAGGTGATAGCAAGCGTGCCAGCCAACCTTCAGCCGAATCGGGAAAGTTCTGAAGAGAAGGTGTCGCGGTGTTCATGGGAGCTGCCCGGGTACGCCCAGGGGGCGTGTTTGATTGGAGAGCAGCTTCCTTAGTGAGGAGAGTGCCTTCCCGATATGCTTCTCAACCGCCTTGACGGAGATGCCGCAATGCTTGGAGATTTGGCTGTAACTCATCCCTTCGATACGGTTGAGTAGGTAGATCTCCCTACAGCGTTCCGGAAGAAGGCTGATGGCGGCTTGGACACGCGCGAGTTCTTCCCGGCTCTCCGCCCATTGTTCTGGTCGCGGCATCTCGTCCTGGATGTCATGCGCCTGGAGACCCATATCAGACAGGGATGTCTGACATAGGCCGGATTGCCGTCGCCGGGAGTCGTGGAGCGCGTTGAGCGCAATCCGGTACAGCAGCGGCTTCAGGGCTTCGACCGGAAAATCGCGATAACGTGTCAGTTTGTAGAGGCTTTCCTGCGCAATGTCCTGGGCATCGTCAAGCGAAATCCCGCGGCCGCGCAAAAAACTGATCAGCATCGGGCGATGCTCGCCCAGAAATCGCTCGAAGGGCTGGTGGCTGATCCTCGCGTCTAAAGTGGCACTCATTTGGCCCGCCCGCAGAAGGAAGTCGCCTTTGTGACTGATTCTAACCAGCCTCCATAGTAATTTCACTAACCGTAGGGACTGGCAGCCGCTCCGGATTTAAGCTTGGCGGGGGCGACGATCACGCAGCGATGATGGGTGGAAGTGGCGCCCATAGCGTGTCCAAATGCGGTTTTTAGCGAATCCGGCTGTTGATGATGGCTTGCCGGATAGCAACACTCACCCCGTATTCACGCGTCTCCGGAAATCCGTTCCTTCTGCTGTGTTGGCTGGATGGACGGTAGGGAGGTGGGGGCTGTTCTGCGTTTCCAAGGAGAAAGGGATGTAGTCTGCCTCCAGCAGACGGTAAAGGTGTTTGGGCAGAATTGTGAGTATCAATCACAAATCGTGATGTCTGTCACCCATGCCTCGTTGGGCTTCGACACCGTGAACTGGCGTTGCAGCAGGTTTGGGATCAAAGCATGCGGCTTGGCAACTGGGATATGAGGTATGCGATAGTCGTGTAGTGCCTGGACGCCGTTCTCGCGCATGAGTCGGGCAACCCTGTGCTTGCGGCAGGTTTCGCCGCGTTCGCGCAGATCCAGAAATACCCTGGGAGCGCCATAGATCGCGTGACTGGCTGTGAATGACGCTCGGATGAGGCGTAGCAGACGCGCGTCCTCGTGGGCTCGGTCGGACACCGGATGATCGAGCCAAGCGTAGTAACCTGCACGAGCAACGCCGAGCAGCAGACACATCATCTGAACGCTGAACTCATTCCGATGCGACTCAATGAACTGATAAGCCCGCCGCGTCCGGCTTGGAAGCTTCTTTGAAGACATGGTGATTGCCTCCCGCTGATTGCATGGATGCTAGACCCTGTCCGCAAGATGCTGGTAACTCCAAAGTACACCTTCAGGGAGGGGGGAGACGGTGCACCGGTCTGGGGATGGCATAACGAAGGCCAAGCCCTTTCTTTGCGTCTCGATGCCGAGCGGAGCGCTCCTGCATGCTTGTTCGCCCCGGTCCGTGTCCGCACCAGGCCATAGGCGGGATATGGGCGGCCAGACCGTAGTAAATGGCCCGTGGGCTCGATCTTCACCAGGCCACAGAGCTCATCGCCTTCTGTCTGTTCTGAAATGGTCGGCCATGCAATGGGCGTTCATCCATCTCGGTCGCTGAAGGAGGTAGGGAGGAAGCAGCGGGTCTGCGTTTAGCTAGTAGCGAAGTAGGCGAAGGCAGTGGAACCATGGACTTAGAGATACGCGTACGCCTCGCGCGTCAGCGTGCGGGAATGACACAAAGTCAGTTGGCAGAGCGGATCGGCGTGACGCGCGGCGCGGTAGCGAACTGGGAGATCAGCAAGCGTCCCAAGCCTAGCGTAAGCAACCTCATTGAGATTGCGGTAGCAACGGGCGTCTCATTCGAGTGGCTGGCTACCGGCCGCGGCGAGATGGCGCTTGCTGAGTAGGGTGGATCCTCTGCTCTGGGCAACGAACTGTTCGTGTATGGCCAGGTAACCGTCGGCCGGTCCAACGATGACGCAGGCGGCAACCACGGGGTGTGCGGCAGGGTGGCGGTGCGTAGGGGCCGCTAACCGCCGGGTCAGGCGGCCATCTCATGGTGCGGATCCCTTGTCGCGCGGTTATGCAAGTTTTCGATCCGGGTACAGCGGGGTCCGCAGCGGACGCCAGCGCGTGCCCGTATCGGAGCGATGTGGGCTTCGGTGGCGTCGCTGATGGTTCAGTATTCTGAGTGCGGAGGGTTCCAGTAGTTGGTGCTGGTTCGGTCCTCGCAGTCGGACCGATCACATGTAGATGTCCAACTGAACCGACGGCCTCAAGCGCGTCGTTCCAGACGATCGCCGCTTGGCTGGTAACCATTTGCGCCGCCATGGGACGGGCAGCGCCCCGCAGTCGAACGTTCGAATTTGGCTCGGCGTGGCAGGGAATCTTAAAGGTCTCCGCGCCCGGGCAGATTCCGGCAGGTCGAAGTCGCGGCCTCATCCATGTCTTGCGGACGATCGCGTGCGATCGCCATCGGTGAGATTGATGCCAGTCGCTGCTTCGGCCTGGCGGCGTCCGGGTGTGTGAATGATCCGGGTCCTATCCCTTCCCGTGTGCCCGCCTCGGGATCAGACGACATGCTTCCACCCTGGAGTCCTTGGACGCTCCGGCAAAGAGCCTGCGGTCGCCCGGCCCGGCTGATTTCCATGCCCCTCCTTGTCGCCGATCGCCTGTGGTGGCGCAAGCGCCCGTGGAAGCTCGAGCATGCGCCGTGTAGTGCGCAACAGTCGCGAGCTCGTCAACGCGGGTCGAAAGGCGTCTTCGCTATGCCGTAGGCCCCGGTTCGCGTTCCGAGGGGTACTCGTGCCGATGGTGCGGGAGATTCGCGACTACGCGCGTCTGGGGGTAGGGGGGGGCGGCCGATTCCGCGTTACAGATCACAAGGACTCCATTGGAGACAAGTCGTCAACGGAGGAGATGGTGCCGCGTAATGGTCCAAGCCGAGCGCGGACAGTCTGCTTGCGGTGGCAGCCGCGACAGGGTTCGTTCGAGCGCTAGCGATCGGCCGGAAGAAATCTCGCGTCTGGAGTAAGAGGGGCGACTTTGCTGGTGATTATCGATCACAAAATGTGATGCAAGTAGCAAATCTTCATCCGGCGCGGTTAGCATTTTCGAGTGGCAATGGCCTTTCCATGGGGAGGCCTTGCGTTCGGGCGTTCGGCTTTTTTGCGTGGCGATCGGAAGACGTGTCGCTGGCGTAAAGGGGGGCTGGTCGCCCAATCATTGGGGATAGTTCTGCGTGTTGCCTAACTCTAAGATCACGGCGCTGCTGCGCCGTATTTCGCGTGGCGTGGTTGTGGGCTGGTTTGTGTTCGCTGCAGCGTCAGCGAGCGCGCAAACCGTCAGCAACACGGCGACTGTCTCCCCTCCGGCGGGGACGTCCGATCCCACATGCAACGTCACAAGTCCGTCTTGCAACAGCGCCTCGGATACCGACACGGTTCTGTACGGGCTCGCCTTGGGCAAGCAGTGGTCGGCGGGGGCCACTGGCAGCACGGTTGCTTTGACCATTGGCGGCGCGGGTGTCGTCAATGCAGCGGCCGGCAGTTCCACTGCGCCCAGCACGACCGCTAACGCGAGCGCCAATGCTCCTGGCGGCACCTCGATCACGCTGACGGAAGTCTTCTCGGTTGGCAGCGTGACCGATTACGCGGTCACGCTAAGCTGCAACGGCACCCCTGTGCCGGTCACTATCGATGTTGGCAACAACTCCGTAACGGCGGTCTTCACCACGCCCGCCACGGGCAATGTCGCATGCTCGTACTCGAATAGCTTGGCGTCCTACAGTTTCTGCCCGGCACCGGCTGGTAGCGCCACTTCCAATGCGATCTACAGCGTCGGCGCTGGTGGCAACATTCGTCGTCTGGAAGTCGGTGCCGCCAGCGACGCGGTCGTCACCCAGCTGGCGCTTCCGGCGACTCTTACGACCGATCTCAATGCCTTGATGATCGACCAGTCCCGGGACCGCATGTTGGTGCATACCCCCGGGACCTTGTGGGCCTACGACGCTGCAAATGGCGGCTGGTATACGGCCACTACCACGGGCGTCAACGCGAATTACCCGCGCGGCGGCATTGATGCCAACGGTGTGGGCTATCTGATTGAAAGCTCGCCCACTCCGGGAGTCGTTCGGATCCAGGCCAACGCCACCGGCTTTGGCTACGCCGCCACGCCATATGGCAACCTGACTTACGATGTCGCGCCCACCAATTATGCGTCTGGCGACATTTCGTTCGACGCCAACGGCATCGGCTGGCTGGTAGCTGGCGCGGATATCTACAGGATCGATTTCAGCAGCGCCAATCCGATCGCCGTGCGACAGGCGCGTCCGCTGATCAATGGCCAGCCCGTGAGTTGGAGCTGGGCTGGCATGGCGTTCGCCGAAAACGGGCAGATGTATCTGGGCCGAAACGACCAGGTAAACGCCTACTATGCCTACAATCCCGGCACCGGCACGCTGACGCAGGTGGCGAGCGGCGCGGTGGGCCAAGCGCGCGATATGGCTTCGTGCGCCTTCCCGCAGCAGACGGATCCCGATCTGTCCGTGGTCAAGACGCTGGCTCAGGTCAATGGCGTGAACTACGCCGGTGGCCCGGTCGCGGCGGGCGACACGCTGACCTACGCCATCACGATCAGCAACGCCGGCACCGCAGTCGGCACGATGTATCCGAATGGCGTGGTTGAATCTGTACCGGCCAACACCACGTATGTGGCCGCGGGTAATACTTTCAGCCAGGCATCCGGCGCCAACTGGACCATCGGCAGTGTCATTAACGTGCCGGGCGGCGGCAGTGTCGTGCTGAACTTTGTGGTGCAAATCCTCGACCCGTTGCCTGCGGGCGTCACCAACGTTGCCAACAGTGTCGCTTTCCCGCCTGGCGGTCTGATCGATTGCAGTGAGGCTGGCAACGTCTGTTCGGTGACCACGCCCGTATCGGTGATCGACGCGGTGGATGACACGTACACCGGCGTCAACGGTGCGACGGGCAACGCCAACGTGGGCAACGCGTACACCAACGACACGTTGAACGGGCAGCCGATCACGGATGTGTCGCTGATCAGCGGTACGGTGACGACGCCGGCGACGCCGATCAATGGCGGCCCGGTGCCGGCCCTGGATACGGCCACGGGCGTGGTGAGCGTGCCGGCGGGCACGCCGGCGGGCAGTTACACGATCACGTACCAGATCTGCGAGGTGTTGAACCCAACCAACTGCGATACGGCCACCATCACGGTGACGGTGGAGATGGCGGTGATCGACGCGGCGGACGACACGTCGCCATCGATCAGCGGCAGCACGGGCGGCACGACGCCGTCGGTGCTGGTCAACGACACGCTGAACAGTCAGCCGGTGGATCCGTCTGACGTGACGCTGACGCCGGGGACCAGCCCGAACCCGGGTCTGACGATGAATCCGGACGGCACCATCGCGGTGGCGCCGGGCACGCCGGCGGGTACGTACACGTATCCGTACCAGATCTGCGAGGTGCTGAACCCGACCAACTGCGACAGCGCCAATGCGACGGTGGTGGTGGAGGNGCCGTCGCAGACGTTGGTCAAGGCGCTGACCGGTAATGCCGATGGTGATGCCAGCGGCACGGTGAGCGTGGGCGACGTGCTGACCTACACGGTCACGATGACCAACACGGGCAACACGNCCCTGGCTAACGTGNTGGTGAGCGATGCGCTGATCACCCCGAACAGCACCACCTGCGCCAGCGTGGCGCCGGGTGCGACCTGCCANCTGGTGGGTACGTACACGGTGACCCAGGCCGACGCCGATGCGGGCAACATCCGCAACACGGCGGTGGTGACCAGTCCGGTCTGTCCGGTGGGCAGCACCGATCCGGCGTGCACGACGACGATCGACACCCCGGTGCCGCAGACGCCGTCGCAGACGTTGGTCAAGGCGCTGACCGGTAATGCCGATGGTGATGCCAGCGGCACGGTGAGCGTGGGCGACGTGCTGACCTACACGGTCACGATGACCAACACAGGCAACACGACCCTGGCTAACGTGGTGATGAGCGATGCGCTGATCACCCCGAACAGCACCACCTGCCCGAATGTGGCGCCGGGTGCGACCTGCCAGCTGGTGGGTACGTACACGGTGACCCAGGCCGACGCCGATGCGGGCAACATCCGCAACACGGCGGTG
>Ga0065704_10070324_pt1 | contig 32729 bp, 24 predicted proteins | sample SwiRhicommuniRL2_FD_59091 | JGI IMG/M metagenome (GOLD analysis project Ga0065704, IMG submission 59091) | Switchgrass rhizosphere bacterial communities from Rose Lake, Michigan, USA - RL2 v2 (version 2) | ecosystem: Host-associated > Plants > Roots > Rhizosphere > Soil | place: East Lansing, MI | reverse complement strand
AGCGCCGCCGCGCCGGCGGCGCGCACCCGCGAGCAGGACGAGGCGCAGGACAGCGGCTTCGGCCAGGCGGTCAAGGACGCGGTGTTCGGCACCAAGCGCCGCCAGGGCATGCTGGAAACCATGGCCAAGCAGACCTCGCGCACCATCGGCAACCGCATCGGCCAGCAGATCGTCCGCGGCATCTTCGGCAGCATCTTCGGCGGCAAGCGCTGAGCGCGGCGAATCGAACTACGGTCTGCATGGCGCCTGCGCGGATGCGTCCACGATGCGGTGCTTGCTGCGGGAGCGGCGCGACGGAGGTCTATCACGCGCGGAGCGCGACCGTTCCAGTCCGCGTCATGCGCGCCCCTCGTTGATCTGCGGGTTTTCCTCGCGCTCCATTTCGTTTGCTGCATTGCAAGATCAGCGGTCGACACTGGGGTCGCGTACCGCTGCGGCCAGCACGTCATGCCCCCGATGAAAATCGCCTCGAACGCCGGCCGGCGCGCGATCTCGAGTAAATCCGCATTATTCGAAGTCTGTGGCTGGACTGAACGCAATCGCCTTACCGGCACGCCCCGCTTGACGCACCCAACTCCGACTGCTAGAACGACAGCGCCTGAATTAGTCTATTTGGGCAAGACGGAAGACGCTTAATTCACCAGGATTGGTTTCGTTACAGTCGAGAAAAGGATGTCGGACGATTTGTTCCGCAAGGAAGCCGTAGAGTCGCAACGCAGCGGACTACTGGGGAATATATTTTTCCAGGCCCCGCGATTGGGCTGGGTATTCTTTGGCATCGGCGCAGCGACCATCGTCGCGATTTTCGCGTTTCTGTTCTTCGGTCACTACACGCGCCGCCAGACGATCGAAGGAACACTGGTGCCCAGCACCGGACTGCTGGTACAGACCACGCCCGCCGCTGGCGTGATCGGACGCGTGCTGGTGCGCGAAGGCGAACGCGTGCACGCCGGGCAGCCGCTCATCGAGATCTCGCTCAAGCAGGAAAGCGCGCTGCTGGGCGACACGCAGCAACGCATCGCGGATCAGCTCGACGTCAAGCAAAGCCGCCTGCATTCGGACCTGGCCGAACAGCAACGCATCTCGCAGCAACAGCAGCGGGATCTACGGGTGCAACTGGAGATGCTGCGCGAGCAGGTCGCCCAGAAGCAGACGCAGACCGAGCTGCAGCAGCAACGCGCGGACAACTCCATGGCGCTGTACAAGCAATGGTCCGGCGTGGCGGAAGACGGGATCATCAGCAAGGTGCAGCTGGCGCAGCAACGGGACATCGCGCTGCAGAACCTGTCTCAGCTCAACGACCTGAAGAGCCAGGTGCTGCAGTTGAAGCAGCAAGCGGAGCAAGTGAGCGCAGAGCTGACCCAACTGCCCTCCTCCGCTGCGCGCCAGCGCAACGAGACCGAACGCCAGCTCGCCGACGTCAGGCAGTCGATGGCGAGCAATGCCGCGCAGAGTTCGGCCCTGGTTCGCGCCTCCGCCGACGGCATCGTCGCGAACGTGCTGATCCACCCAGGCCAGGCCATCAAGGAACAGCAATCGCTGTTGACCGTGCTTGCGGCCGACACCACGCTGCGGGCCGAGCTGTGGATGCCCTCGCAGGCCATTGGCTTCGTGCGCCCGGGCAAACCCGTGCTGATCCGGTACCGCGCCTTTCCCTATCAGAAATTCGGCCAGTACCTGGGCCGCATAGAATCGGTGTCGCGCAGCGCCACCTCACCCAGCGAGATCAGCGCCCTGCTGGGCCAGCAAATCGCCGAACCGCGCTACCGCGTGGAGGTGGCGTTGGACCATCAGCAGGTCGACGCGTACGGACGCAAGGAGCCGCTCAAGCCCGGCATGACCCTGGAGGCGAGCGTCCTGCTGGATCGGCGCCGCCTGATCGAATGGCTGTTCGAGCCGCTGTACGAATTCGCTCCCGGCGTGCACGGCGATCGGATCGCGGACCGGGGCGCAGCCCGATGATGGAGGCCGCGGCTCTGCCGAGCTGGAACCAGCGGCGCGCACTGCCGCTGGTGCTGCAGACCGAAACCGCCGAGTGCGGGCTGGCCTGCCTGGCGATGATCGGCTGCTTCCACGGACATGAAGTGGACCTGGTCAGCCTCAGGCACCGCTTCAGCACATCGATGCAAGGCGTCCACCTGGCCAGGCTCATCGAGATCGCCGATGCGCTCGGCTTCGAGTCGCGCCCGCTGCGGGTGGAACTGGAGGACCTGCCGCAGGCCCAACTGCCATGCATCCTGCATTGGGACTTGAATCACTTCGTGGTTCTCAAGCGCGTCTCCCGCCGCGGGCTGGACATCCATGATCCGGCGCATGGCCGACGCTTCGTGCCCATCAAGGAAGCGGGCAAGCACTTCACCGGCATCCTGCTCGAACTGACCCCGGGGCACGACTTCACCATCGTGCGCGAGCGGCAACACATCCCGCTGCAAGCGCTCACCGGCCGCTTGGTGGGTTTGCCGAAAGTGCTCGTGCAGGTTCTGGGGCTGGCATTGGCGATCGAGCTGCTGACGCTCATCCTTCCGTTCCAGATGCAGTGGACCCTGGACCAGGTCATGCTGTCGGCGGATCGCAGCCTGCTGTTGCTGATGACATTCGGCTTCCTTGCGATCGTCGTGCTCTCCGCCGGCCTGAGCATCGCCCGCGCCTGGATCATCAGTTGGCTCGGCGCGACCTTGAACACGCAGTGGATCGGCAATCTCTTCAGCCATCTGCTGAAGCTGCCCATGGACTTCTTCGAAAAGCGGCAGATGGGCGACCTGCTTTCCCGCTTTTCCTCCATCCATGCGATACAGAACACGCTGACCGGCAGCTTCATCGAGGCCGTGCTCGATGGCGTCATGGGCGCCCTGGCCCTGGCCGTCCTGTTCCTGTACAGCGCCGAACTCACGCTCCTGGTGCTGGCGGCCGTGATGACCTACGTGGCGATGCGCTGGATCATGTATCGCAAGCTGTGGCGACTCAACGAGGAGCAACTGGTCTACTGGGCGCGGCAACAGAGCGAACTGATGGAGTCGGTGCGGGGCGTGCAAGCCATCAAGCTCGCCAACAAGCAGAGCCAGCGGCGCGCGCGCCTGGCCAACGCCACCTTGGCCGCCAACCAGAGGGAAATGCAGGCGCAGCGAATCACCCTGATCTTCGGCGTGCTCAACCGCAGTGTCTTCTCGATCCAGCGGGTGCTGCTGCTGTCGCTGGGCGCCTACCTGGCCCTGAAGGGACAATTCTCGGTCGGCATGCTGGTCGCCTATCTCGCCTACGCGGACCAGTTCGCGACCAAGGCCAACAGCCTGATCGACAAGATCGTCGATTTCCGCATGTTGCGCCTGCACGCCGAACGCATTTCGGACGTGGCGCTGGCGGCGCCGGAAAAACACACGCAGAGCAGCTACAGCGGCCCGGAGCCGGACGCGCGGATCACGGTGAAGGGACTGGGCTTCCGCTACTCGCAGGGAGACCCGTGGCTGTTCCGCGATCTGAACCTGGAATTGCGTGCAGGCGAGTCGGTGGCGGTCGTCGGACCCAGCGGCTACGGAAAGAGCACGCTGGCCAAGCTCCTGGTGGGCTTGCTCGAACCCAGCGAAGGCTGCATCGAGATCGACGGGATCGACATCCGGCGATTCGGCCTGGACAACTACCGCCGCCTGCTGGGGGTGGTCATGCAGGACGACTCGCTGTTCGCGGGCAGCGTCGCCGCCAACATCGCGCTCTTCGACGATGCGGCGCAGATGGACGCGATCGTGGCCGCCGCGACGCTGGCCGATATCCACCGCGACGTCATGGCGATGCCGATGGGATACGAGTCGTTGATCGGCGACATGGGCGCCGCCCTGTCCGGCGGGCAGCGGCAACGCCTGATTCTGGCGCGCGCGCTGTACCGCCAGCCGAGGATCCTGGTGCTGGATGAGGCAACCAGTCACCTGGACGTCAAGACCGAGCAGACCATCAACCGGGCGGTCTGCGGCATGCGCATGACCCGCATCATGTTCGCGCATCGCCCCGAGACCATTGCCAGCGCCGATCGCGTCGTCGACATGGAACAGCTTGCGGGGGCGCGCAATGCATGACGAACGCGGCGACGACATCGCGTCCAGGCGTCTGGCCGGCACTCCGAGTCGTGGGGTACCGCTGCCCGGCACCGAAGCGGCACCGAGGCGACCGGCGTGGGCGACGACGCAGAACCGTACAAGCGCAAACAGAACTGTTGCTGGGCCGTCGCGGCATCCGTTTCGCGGAGCTTTTGTCGCGACGCCGCTTGCTTGGGCCCTGCCAAGGCAGTCCCAGCGGCAATTCAAAACGGAAGATTTCGCTATTTGACAAGGAGTGGGGTGACCCATGCGCGCAGAGGATGCAAGCGGCGGTACGAGACCGGAAGCCAGCGAACGCGATGGCAGCGCCGGTGTCGCCTCTGGACGGGCGACCAGGAATGTATTGATTCACACCGTCCACAACGACTTCCATGCGACCGTCGTCGCACACGCCCTGGGCCTGCGCGGACACCGGGTCATTCGCTGGATCGGGCAGGACTATCCGGAGCGCATCACGGGCAGCGTGTCCTTCATGGACGACCAGGTCGGCATCCGGTTCTCGGTGGACGAGGCGGCATTCACACCGCCCCAGGTCGACGTCGTCTGGTTTCGCAGACACGCGACGCCGGTGGCGCCTTCCTTCATCGATCGGCGCGACGTCGATTTCGTGACCGATGAATTGCAGATCGCCGATACGGCGCATGCGCGGCTGTTCGACCACGCGTTCTGGATCAACAGCACACGCGCGTCGGCTGCCTGCGATGTCAAGACGACCCAGTTGATGGTGGCCAAAGCGGTAGGAATGACCCTGCCTCGCACCCTCGTCAGCAACGACCCGAAGGACATCCGGGCGTTTCTTTCGCGGGGAGAAGCCTGCATCTACAAGCCATTGAGCGGCCACACCTGGACCGAGGGAGGTCGGACGCGCAAGACGTATACGGCCGAAGTCACGCTCGAGCACCTCCCCGCCGATCCGATCCTGCAGGCCACTCCCGGCATCTTCCAGCAGAAGGTGCGCAAGTCCTACGAAGTCCGGGTGCAGTTCTTCGGCGCCTTCTATGCCGGAGTGAAGATCGAGTCCTCCAGTTTGAGGGCGGGCGATCTGGATTGGCGTATCGATCAGGACACCATCGCATCCTGCCAGCCTGCGGTGCTGCCGACGCACGTGTACGCCGGTTGCAGAGACATGATGCGACGACTCGGCATCGTCAGTGGCGGCTTCGACTTCATCGTCGACGACCGCGGCCAGTGGATCTTCATGGAAGTGAACGAGGCCGGGCAATTCCTGTTCATCGAGTCGTGGTGCGAGCAACTACCGCTGCTCGATGCGTTTTGCCAGTTCATCGAGAAGGCCGATGCGGAGTTCGAGTACACGCCGACTCCGACGCCGCTGACGCTCAAGGCGGCCTGCGCCTCGGCCGAGCAGGCTGGGGTTCTGAGCAAGCACAAATGAGCCAAACGCCCCATCCATCCCGGATTTCCGGCAGGCGGCGCCGATCGCGGCGCGCGTGCCGGACAACAGTCGTGTGGCAACGCCACGCGAGAACGTGCGGTAGCTTCCGCACATAACCAAGGAGAAGCAAAAATGTTTGCGAAGAAGAACGATAAGGACGCTTCAATCCAGTCGAACGGCCGTGTGCTCGGCCAGCTGCTGTCGCGCGAGGAGACGCAACGCGTCGGCGGCGGAGCGGGCCCGACCGATATCTGGGCGGACGAGAACAAGTGCACGCCGCAGCGCGATGGCGTAGGCAACAACCCTCAGCCCAACGGCTGAGATGAAGCAAGCCCTGCCCGGCCACGATTCGCTGTAGCCGGGCCAGGGTGCCACTTCCGGTCGCTTCGCGGCCGGAAGTGGCACTTCTACGACAAGCGGCTCATCTGGTACCCAGGACGGCGATGGACACGAAACACCCGCGGCGGATCCTTCTTTCCGCCTGCCTTCTCTTTCAGGCCAGCGCGCTGTCTGCCGCGCCTGCTTCCGATTCGAATACCTACGTGGAGTTCCTGTGGTCGCGACCATCGCCCGATGCGCTCGCGCGCCAGGAAACCCGGGGCTTCCTGCTGGGAAACAGCGACCACCGGGTCTGCGTGGCCGCCATCAATCCGCCGCCAGGCGGCGTCGCATCCTTGCGCATCGACGTGGTGGACGCGGCGGGCAAGCTCGCCTCCCGGCAAGACCACGACGACTTCCGCGGAGCCAAGCAGTGCTACCCCGCCGAGCTGGGGACGACTGGCCGGCCGGGAGAATGGACGTTCAACATCTATATCAACCAGGCACTGGCCGCGACCAAGCAAATCGAGGTGGCAAGGAGCCTGGAGACAGCGACGTTCTACGCGCCGTCCTTGACCCCGTATGTCCTGGGCCGCCCCAATTACGACGCCACCCTTGACCCGGACAAATTCGTCGGGCGCCTGGTGTGGATCATGAGTGTCGACAAGCGCGGCACCGTCACCAGGGTGGACATCGAATCAACCGAGGGCGTCGGGGCCGTGATGCGGGATCGTGCGATCGCGGCAGGCTACATGTCGTTGTTTCCGCCGGATCCATCGCGCGCCGAGGGCGCAACCTATCGCCGCGAACTGAACTTCGATCGGGACTGAAGGCGACAGGCCGCAACGAACATCGCGCGACGTTGCTCCACTGCGCGTGCGCCTCGCGGCGAGCAGCAGCATGTACCGCGCGCCAACGGCTGCGGCAGACGACCTTCGATCCAGGCAAAGATGGTCGCAGGCGCAAGAACCAACAGCAATCCGCTAGGCCAGCAATCCCTGCAGTTTGGCGTACTGCAGCAGCATGATCGTCTTGGCGTCGGCGATCTCGCCAGAGCCGATCATCGCCAACGCGGTGTCGAGCGGCAGTTCCAGCACCTCGATCTCCTCGCCCTCGGCGGCGATACCGCCGCCCGTGCCGACCTTGTCGCGATCGAAATACTCGCCGACGAAAAAGTACAGCCGCTCGGTGACCGACCCCGGGCTCATGAACGCCTCGAACACCTTGCGCACGTTCTCGATCCGGTAGCCGGTCTCCTCTTCGGTCTCCTTGCGGATGCAGGTCTGCGGATCGTCCCGATCCAGCAGCCCGGCGCAGGCTTCGATCAGCATGCCGTCGGGATTGCCGTTGAGCAGTGTGGGCAGCCGGAACTGCCGGGTCAGCATCACCGTGCCCTTGGCACGGCTGTAGAGCAGGATGGTGGCGCCGTTGCCGCGATCGTAGGCTTCGCGCGAAAGGGTTTGCCAACTGCCGTCGTTGCGCTGGAAATCGAAGGTCACCTTGCGCAACACGTACCAGTTGTCGGACAACACGTCGATCTGGCCGAGGCGAACGCGCGGGTTGCCGGTGGCGGATGAATGCAAGCGATGCTCCATGGCGTGGAAGGAACAGCCGTGGCGGCACGCACAGCAAACGCTGCTGATGCTACCCACGGCGGAGCGAGCATTGTACGTGCGAGCACCACAGGGCATTGGACTACCTAGCCACGCGCAACACGCAGCGCAGCGGCGGCTCCCTCCCGGCGTGACGCCGACCACCATTGCACCACCGCGCGAATGCCGCGTCTCGGGGTGTACCCGCCGGATTGGCGGCGCGCTGGCGTTGGCGCGGCACCGCATCGAGCGGCACCTCGCTCGCCGGCAGCATGCCCTGCTCCGCTCGCCCACGTCCACGCCTGCTCCCGCTCCCGCGCAGGCGCAGGCGCAGGCGCAGGCGCCCCGATTGCACGCCCGCCCGGCCGCCTTCACAATCGGCACACATTGAACGCAGGGGGCGTCATGGAAGACCGTCGTCGTGCCGGCGCAAGCCGCGCGCACCGCAACACACCCGCACCTTTCTGGACCCGCACCCGGGCCATCGCGCTGTATCCGCTGCGCGGCGGCGCGCTGTTCGCGCTGATCGCGCTGTCCCTGTGCCGCCTGCTGGGGATGCTGCCGGGCATCGGCTGGATCCTCGCCATCATCACCGCCCTGGCGATCTACAAGTACGCCTTCGAGATCCTGCGGCATACCGCCGACGGCTACATGGACGCGCCGGAGCGCGGCTTCGACATCGGCGACGGCGTGGTCCTGCGCTTGCTGGCGATGATCATCGTGCTCGCCGCGCTGGTGGTCGTGGTCGCCGTGCTGGCCGGCAAGCTCGCCGCCGTGCTGCTGGCCCTGGCCCTGGTCCTGCTGCAGCCCGGCATGCTGATTTCGCTGGCCATGGACGGCAGCTTGCGGCGGGCGCTCAATCCGGCCGTGTCGATCAGCCTGGCGCTGCGCATCGGCTGGCCGTATCTGGCCGCGTTCGGCCTGCTGTTCGTGATCCAGGCCAGCGCGACGGGCGCCGCCGAGCGGCTGGAGCGCTATCTGCCGCCGGTGCTGAGCGACCTGGCGGTCGGCGTGGTGATGATCTGGGGGCTGTTCGCCACCTTCCACCTGATGGGCTATCTGGTCTACCAGTACCACGAGGCGCTGGGCTACGACCCCGCCAGCATCGACGACGGCCCCCGCCGCCACGACCCGGACCAGCGCTCGCTCGACGAGGCCGAGCAACTGGTGCGCGACGGCCACACCACCGACGCGCTGCAGCTGCTGCGTGGCGAGGTGCGCACCCGCGCGGTGAGCCTGGCGGTGCACGAGCTGTACCAGCGCCTGTTGCGCGGCAACGGGCGCGCCGACGACCTGCGCGAGCACACCCGCCAGTACATCAACCGCCTGCTGCAGGAAAAGCAGGAACGGCGAGCGCTGGCGCTGCTGCGCGAAGCGCTCGACAGCGACCCCGACTTCGTCCCGCTGCTGCCCGAGCAGGCGACGATGCTGGCCGAGCGCGCGCAACTGTCCGGGCAGTTCAAACTGTCCCTGGACACCCTGCGCGCCGCGCTGCGCGCCTGGCCCAGGGCGGACGCATTCGGCGCGTGGTCGCTCAACGCCGCGCTGCTGGCGGCCGAACGCTTCAGCGACGACGCGCAGGCGCGCACGCTGCTGCAGGACGCGCTCGCGCGCTGCGAGGACGAGACCCAGCGCGGCAAGCTGCAGGCGGCGCTGAAGGCGCTGACGATCGCGCCGGTCTGACGCCAGCCGAGGTCGGCAGCATCACGCCCGACACGGGCGCTCAGGCGTTGTCGAGCAGGAAACGCGCCTTGTCCGCCTGCGGCAGATCCGGGTAGCGCTCGATCACCGTCTGCAGCAGGCGCTGGCGTTCGGAGGCGGACTGGCGCTCGCCGTGGCCCAGCGCCAGCCGGAACCAGTGCTGCGCCTGCTCGGCGCGCGGCGATGCCGCGGCATCGATCGCGAGCAGGACTTCGGCGTCGCGCAACAGGCCCTGCGCCAGCCAGCGGTCGAACAGCAGGCTCCGCGTCGCCGCGTCCACGGCGATGCCGCCGGCAACGCAGTCGCCCAGGACCGCCGCCTGCGCCTGCGCTTCCTGCGCGGTGGCCGTCGGCAGGCGCAGCAGCTCGATCGCGCGCGCCTGCGCCGCGCGCGCATCGCCGGCATTGCGCGCCACCCGATAACGCGCCTGCGCCAGGTCGAAGCGCCGTGGCTGCTCGGCGGCGAGCTGGTCCAGCAATGCGGCGGCCTCGCGGTTCTCCAGCCGGCCCAGATGCCGTTGCGCCCGCTCCCAGCGATCGTCCGCGGCGCCCGCGGGTTGCTCGCGCATGAAGTCCTCGCGGGTCTGCCCGGTGGCCACCAGCACCGCGCCGAGCGAGGCGCCGACCACCAGGCCGCCGGCATGCGCATCGAAGCCGATCCCGGCGTCGCCATTGGCCAGCAGGTTGTACAGCTCCCAGCCCAGCCACGCCGGCAGCAAGGCGATCGCCGGGCCGCGCACGTAGTCGAACACCACCGCGAACCAGTAGAAGAAGCGCACCGGCCGCCGCCCCCAGACCACGCAGAACGCGCCCATCAGCGCGGCGATGGCGCCGGACGCGCCCAGTCCGCCGCCGGCCTCGCCCCAGCGCCACCACAGGCTGACCGCGCTGGCGCCGAAGCCGCCGAGCAGATAGACCAGTAGGAACCGCCAGCCCCCGATCGCCCCTTCCAGCAGGGTCCCGAGCACCACCAGGAACAGCATGTTGCCGAACAGATGCAGCGCGTCGCCGTGCAGGAACGTCGCCGACAGCATCCGCGCCGGCGACCATTCGGAACTGCGCTGCAGATGGCGCAGGGTGAACACGCGCTCCAGCAGCGCGTCGTAGCGCGCGCGCAGCGGCGCCCAGGCCTGCTGCGCGTCCGGGTCCTCGAACGCCTCGCCGCTGCGCAGCGCGCGTGCGAAGCGCACATCGTTCACGGTGGCCGTGCCGACGAATGCCGCCTGCCGGCCCTCCGGTATCCGTTCGAACGCCGCCAGCGCGTCCCGCTGTCCGCTGCGCCGCAGGTAGTGCGCGTAGGCCGGCACCTCGACGCTGCCGAGGCCGGAATCGAGGTAGTAACGCTGCGCCTGCTGCAACGGCACGGCATCCTGGCGCTGCCAACCGACATAGATCGCCGCGTTGAGCAGCACCAGCAGCAGCGTGACCAGCGGAAAATTCTCCCGCGACAGCGGCTTGTGCAGCGGCAGGATCAACATCGCGCGACGTCCATGTGGTGGCGGCGCCAGCTTCGGCCATCGCCCGGCGGTGCGCAAGCCGGGCGCACGCGCTAGCATCGCCACCCGTTCCGCCGCACGACACCCCGATGAGCCGCTGGCGCCCCCCTGCCGAGAAGAGTACCGCCCTGATCACCGCCGAAGGCCACGCCCGGCTCAAGGCCGAGCTGGACGAGCTGTGGCGCGTGCGCCGCCCGGACGTGGTCAAGGCGCTGGCGGCGGCCGCGGCCGAGGGCGATCGCTCGGAGAACGCCGAGTACACCTACCGCAAGAAGCAGTTGGGCGAGATCGACCGCCGCGTGCGCTATCTCAGCAAGCGCCTGGAAGCGTTGCGCGTGGTCGACACCGCGCCGTCCGATCCGCAGGCCGTGTTCTTCGGCGCGCGGGTCGAGCTGGAGGACGCCGACAGCGGCGAGTTGGTGCGCTATCGCATCGTCGGCCCGGACGAGACCGATGCCGGGCGTGGCTGGATCAGCATCGATTCGCCGCTGGCGCGGGCGCTGTTGAAGAAGCGCGTCGACGACGAGGTCGAGGCGCAGCTGCCCGGCGGCCGCCACAGTTTCGTGGTGGTGTCGGTGGACTACGCCGGCGGCTGAGCCGTCGCATCGGCGCGACCGCTGCCGGTCCGCCGCGGCAGCGGCCATGGCGCATCGGTGGCGTCGGCCGCGTGATGCCGGATGCGCTCCCAGGCAGCGGATCGCGCGCAGCCGCGGCTTCCGCATGCCATGGCCGCGACACGGAATCGCCTCCCATCCCGCATGCCGCGCTCGTGCCTACCGCCAGCCCGTGTTAACCGGCCTTCGCAGCCAACGTGGATAATCGGCGCCTCCCCCTCCTGCAGGAATTCCTCCATGGGCCACTGGACCACTCTCGATACCGCGCACGGCCAGGTCACCGCCTGGCATGCCCTGCCCGAAGGCGCCCCGCGCGGCGGCCTGGTGATCATCCAGGAGATCTTCGGCGTCAATGCCTACGTCCGCGAGGTCGCCGACTTCTACGCCACGCAAGGCTACGAGGTGCTCGCCCCGGGCCTGTTCGACCTGGTGGAAAAGGACGTGCAACTGGAGTACGACCAGGACGGCGTGCGCAAGGGCCTGGACCTGGTCGGCGCGCTCGGCTTGGACAAGGCGCTGGACGTGGTGCAGGCCGCGGCGCAGGCGCTGGCGCCGGCCGGCAAGGTCGGCACCCTCGGCTACTGCTGGGGCGGCAGCGTGGCGCTGCTGGCGGCGCTGCGGCTGGGCCTGCCGTCGGTGAGCTATTACGGCGGGCGCAACACCCAGTTCCTCGACGAGACGCCCAAGGCGCCGGTGCTGTTCCACTTCGGCGCGCAGGACAGCAGCATTCCGCCGGAGGCGGTGCAGCAGCATCGCGAGAAGCTGCCGCAGATGCAGACCTTCGTGTATCCGGCCGGGCACGGATTCGACCGCCACGTCGATCCGAACCACCACGACGCCGACAGCGCCGACAGCGCGCGCCAGCGCAGTCTCGCCTTCCTCGCCGAACACCTGCGCTGAGCGCCGCCGATGTCCGGGTTCGTGCTCGATCCGCGGCTGCAGGCCGACAGTGCGTTCGTCGCCGACGGCCCGCTGTCGCAGGTCCGGCTGATGGACGATGCGCGCTTCCCGTGGCTGCTGCTGGTGCCGCGCGTGGCCGGCGCCAGCGAATGGATCGACCTGGACGGCGCGCAGCAGCGCCTATTGCTGGCCGAGATCAACCAGGTCTCGCAACTGCTGCGCGTCGAACCGGGCGTGCAGAAACTCAACCTCGGCGCGTTGGGCAACATCGTGCGGCAGTTGCACGTGCATCTGATCGGCCGCCACGCGGGCGATGCGGCCTGGCCCGGCCCGGTGTGGGGCAGCGGCGCGGCGCAGCGGCTGGACGCCGCCGTCCTGCAGACCCGTGTTGCGGCGTGGCGACAGCGGCTACGATAGGCGCCCTTTCAGCGGAACCCGCGCCTCCATGAAATCCAATGTGATCGCCGCCATCGTGCTGATCGTGATCGGCCTGGTGTTCCTGGCCAACAACCTCGGCTGGACCAATCTCAGCCTGGGCCGGCTGATCGCCACGTGGTGGCCGGCGATCCTGGTGGCGGTCGGCGTCGGCATGCTGTTCGGGCGCGGCAAGTAGGGGGTGCCAGGATTGGGGATTGGATCCGGTCCCCTTCTGCCGCCCGCCGCTTGCGCCATGCGATCGGCCTCAAGCGCCGGGTCGGGATCTCGCCCGGGCTGATGGGGTCGCGCCGTTACCCGCGTTCAACGGCGGGCGTTGACCACCTGGGTGCCGGCGATGAGGTCGTGCAGGCAGCGCTGGTCCTTGCGGAAGATGAACAGCGCATCGACCGCCCCGTAGAAACCGCCGACCACCGGCACGATCGAGATCAGATGGGTCGGCAGGTAGCGCTTCGAGATCAGGTGCCACAGCGATGGCTGCGCACCATCCAGACCGACGATACGGATCGACATGACCTTCTTGCCCCAGGTCTGCCCGGTCTTGGCCAGCGGATAGGCCTGCACCGCCACGAACAGCGCGAAGCCCGCCGCCGCATAAGCAAGGGTGGTCAGGAACGGGACCTGCCCACCGCCGCGCGCCGCATCCATGATCACGCTCAAGTACCCGGTGAACACGAAAATCGGCGCCGCGAAGACCAGCGCGATCAGGCCATCGATCAGCGCCGCCGCCAGGCGCTCGCCGCGTCCGGCCAGGACATGGCTGCCGTCCACCGCCAACGGCGGCGCCGCCAGCGGCGCTTCCGGGGCCTGGTAGGGATTGGGATGGTTCATTGCGCGCTCCTTGTGCTCTTTGGGTGATCAGGTCTTGGGCAGGGTGACGCCGGTCTGGCCCTGGTACTTGCCGCCGCGGTCCTTGTAGCTGGTCTCGCAGACGTCGTCGGCGTCGGACTGGAAGAACAGCATCTGCGCCACGCCTTCGTTGGCGTAGATGCGCGCCGGCAGCGGCGTGGTGTTGCTGAACTCCAGGGTGACGTGGCCTTCCCATTCCGGCTCCAGCGGGGTCACGTTGACGATGATGCCGCAGCGCGCGTAGGTGCTCTTGCCCAGGCACACCACCAGGGTGTCGCGCGGGATGCGGAAGAACTCCACCGTGCGCGCCAGGGCGAAGCTGTTGGGCGGGATGATGCACTCGTCGGCCTCGATGTCCACGAAGCTCTTCGGGTCGAAGTGCTTGGGGTCGACGATGGTCGAGTTGATGTTGGTGAACACCTTGAACTCGCGCGAGCAGCGCACGTCGTAGCCATAGCTGGAGGTGCCGTAGCTGACGATGCGCTCGCCGTTGACCTGCTTCACCTGGCCCGGTTCGTAGGGCGCGATCATGCCGTGCTGCTCGGACATGCGGCGGATCCAGCGGTCGCTCTTGATGCTCATGGGTCGTCCTGGTGCCTGTGGCGGCGGACCGGAACACCCGCCCGCCGGGAGCGCGACCGACGCCGGGGCGGGCCGCGATGACCGGCGATTCTAGCCGGTCGCGGCGCGTTCGCGCAGTGGCGCCCCGCTCAGAGCAGCGCGGAGGAAATCGGGATCGCCGCGCGCGGCCGCTTGCGCAGTTCCTCGGCCAGGCGCTGCGCGGTCGCCAGATAGGCCTGCGCCGCGGCCGAGTCCGGGGCCGCGGCGACGATCGGGGTGCCGGCGTCGCCCTGCTCGCGGATCGCGATCGCCAGCGGCAGCGAGCCCAGCAACGGCACCCCGTACTGCTGCGCCATGCGCTGGCCGCCGCCTTCGCCGAACAGATGCTCGACGTGGCCGCACTGGCTGCAGGTGTGCACGGCCATGTTCTCGACGATGCCCAGCACCGGCACCTCGACCTTCTCGAACATCTTCAGCGCCTTCTTCGCATCCAGCGTGGCGATGTCCTGCGGGGTGGTGACGATCACCGCGCCGGCCACCGGGATCTTCTGCGCCAGGGTCAGCTGGATGTCGCCGGTGCCTGGCGGCAGGTCGATCAGCAGGTAGTCCAGGTCGTCCCACAGCGTATCGGTGAACAACTGGGTCAGCGCCGAGGTCGCCATCGGTCCGCGCCAGATCATCGGCGTGTCCTGGTCCACCAGCAGCCCGATCGACATCGCCTCGATGCCGAATGCGCGCATCGGCTCGATCGACTTGTTGTCGGGGCTGTCCGGGCGCCCGCTCAGGCCGAGCATGGCCGGCACGCTGGGGCCATAGACGTCGGCATCCAGCACCCCGACCCGCGCGCCCTGGCGCTGCAGGGCCAGCGCCAGGTTCACCGCGGTGGTGGACTTGCCCACCCCGCCCTTGCCGGAGCCGACGGCGATGACATTGCGGATCCGCGGCAGCGGCGACAGGTTGGGCTGGACGGCGTGGGCGGGGATGCGGGGGCGGTCGGTCATGGGAACTCGTCAACAGAAAAGGGCGAACATCCGCGCAAGGCGCTGGCACGTCGCATGCGGGCACGGCCAGGCAAGCGCTGTCCGCGTCGGGGCCACGACTATACAAGGGCGGCAGCGGCGGCCGAGCCTATCCGCCAGGCGCTGCAACTGGGCGTGCCGTCGAAATGGCGATCGCCGCCAGCGACGAGAAGGCGGACGCCCCATTCGGGCGCCAACCGCATCGGGCCGATCGTCACCATCGCGCTGCATGAGCTGGCGGCGACGCGGCCGCTACCCCATCGCACGCCATGCCGGCTCCGCCGCAAGCCGCGCGCCACCGTGCTGCGCCGCCGTAATCCAGCGCGCGTCCGGCGGCGTGCCGTCTTGTGCGAGATGAGCTGAAGTGAGGCTGGGATTCGGGATTCGGGATTCGGGATTCGGGATTCGTCAAGGCGACCACCCGCGATCCAGCAGCCGCGCAAAACCCTGCTTCTGCCACTCCCCAATCCCGAATCCCCACTCCCGGCCCCAGCAGGACAAAAGTCACTTCTTGGCGGCCGCGCTCGCGCGTAGAGTGCGCGCGTATCGTGTTCTGATATATTCACAAAACGTTCATTTTGCGCGCCTGCGCAGCGGTTCCGTTCGTTCATCACTTGGGGAATGTTGCATGACAAGAATTCACTCGGCGCGGCATTGGAGCCTCGCCATGGGGGTCGCCGCGTTGTTGGCGAGCATGGCGGCGCAGGCCATCGCGCCGATTCCGATCGAGGACCTGGCGCGCCTGCCGGCGCTGCAGTCGGTCACGATGAGTCCCGACGGCAAGCACATCGTGGGCCTGATCCCGTCGCCGCAGAATCCGGACGAAACGGCGCTGGCCACCTGGGATACCTCGGCCCTGTCCAAGGGACCCACCGTGGTCACCCCGTCCGGCGACAAGATGAAGTTCATTTCCGCGTTCGCGCTGAAGTCGGACAAGATCCTGACGGTCGCGCGCCAGGAATGGACCGGGCGCCTGGGCGGTTGCGGCGAAGGCAATTCCACCGGCGCCACCCGCACCTTCGTCTCCAAGACCTACCTCACCGGCGACGACCAGAAGGACTTCAAGGAAGCGTTCGCCGACAACGCGCGCAAGCTCGGCGTCAGCGCCGACACGCAGCTGTGCCTGGAGCTGAGCGGTACCGCATCGCTGGTGGACATGCTGCCGCTGGATCCGGACCGGGTGATCATCCAGCAGCTGAGCGAGGTCAGCCTGTCCTCCAGCTACTACCTGTACAACCTCAAGACCGGGCAGACCGAACTCCTGTTCCGCGGCGACTCGCGCGCGGTGCCGGCGCTGTTCGACCACCGCACCGGCAAGGTGCTGGCCAAGCAGCAGATCGAAGGAACCGGCGGCGACTACGAACAGCAGGTCCTGCTGCTCGACCCGAAGTCGGGACAGTTCTCCGTGCATGCGCCGCTGACCACCAAGATCACGGCGCGCAACGTGGTGGACGTGCTGGGCATCGACGACGCGACCGGCAAGTACTACATCCTGACCGACCAGTTCTCCGACAAGGCGCAGGTGCGTCTGTACGATCCGGCGCAGCGCAAGTACGACGCCGATCCGGTGGTCGCCGATCAGAACTTCTCCATCGCCGGGCTGATCTTCGGCACGCAACCGAGCAACTTCAACAAGGTCGTCGGCTTCACCGTGGACGGGCCCTCGCGCCAGTCCGTGTACGTGGACCCGGCCCTGAAGTCGATCCAGGACAGCCTGAAAAAGGCCTTGCCGGGGCAAAGCATCACGCTGGGCTCCTATACCGACGACCTGTCCAAGGTGTTCTTCACCGCGCAGAGCGCCGACCAGCCGCCCAGCTACCACGTGCTGATCGACAAGAAGACCGTCACCCCGCTGGGAAGCTCCAGGCCGTGGATCGGCAAGGACGGCTTCGCCGTGGAAGAGCGCTGGGTCACCTACACCGCGCGCGACGGACGCAAGATCCCGGCCATCCTCGACCTGCCGGCCGGCTGGAAGCAGGGCGATCCGCCCGGCCCGGCGGTCATCAATCCGCACGGCGGCCCGTGGGCGCGCGACTACACGGGCTGGGACGTGTCCGGCTGGGTGCCGCTGCTGACCTCGCGCGGTTATGCGGTGCTGCGTCCGCAGTACCGCGGCAGCCAGGGCCTGGGCCGCGACCTGTGGGTTGCCGGCGACCGCGAGTGGGGCCAGAAGATGTCCGACGACAACGACGACGGCGCCGCGTGGCTGGTCTCCGAGGGCTATGCGTCCAAGGACCGGATCGCGATCTTCGGCTACTCCTATGGCGGCTTCGCCGCGGCCGCGGCCACCGTGCGCAAGCCATCGCCCTACCAGTGCGCCATCGCCGGCGCGCCGGTCACCAACCTGGGCCGGCTCAGCACCTCCTGGAGCGACAACCGCCTGCAACGCATCCTGCAGGGCTCGACCTTGAAGGGCATGGATCCGATGCAGAACACCGCCAACGCCACGATTCCGGTGCTGCTGTTCGTCGGCGACCGCGACGTGCGCACGCCGTCGTTCCACGCCAAGGATTTCTACGAGGCGGTCAAGGGCGTCGTCCCGGCCAAGTTCGCCCTGATCCCGGACCAGCCGCACAGCCTGCCCTGGTACCCGCGCCAACAGCGGCAGACCCTGGCCCTGATCCAGGACTTCCTGAAGAACGATTGCGGCCCTGGCGGCCTGTGAAACCGGTGGCACCCGCCGTTCTCCGGAACAGCGCGGCGTCAGCCTCGCCTCCCAGCGGCACGCTGGGAGTGCCCCTCCCGGCGCATGCCAACGCATGCGCCGGAAGCATGTGCGCCACGCGCGAATGCGCAATGGCCAGGCGCCGATGAGGCGCTGACGACGCCCTCGGCGACCAGATCCAGCGCCGCACCCACCGTTGGCCTCGACATGAACGGCACCCAGCCCGGCTCGCCCCGGCCTCGCCGACGGGCGCCTGTGCGCAACCGCGTCTTCCGCCGATGACGGACGGCATAGCGCCCAGTGCCGCGCATGCCGTCGAAGGCGACGCGTGCCGGGCCGCTTCCATTGCTGTCCAGGCGCTGATCGCGCTCGCACTGTGCCACTCGCGGCTGCACGACGCATCGCGATGCGAAAAACCGTATCCACCGAGTCGCCCGTGAGCGAAGCACGCCTGATCCAGTAGCCACCGGGGCACGCGCAGACACCGGTGTTGCAACACCGCATCGGCGATCGGGAAGTGCAATTCGCCGGTCCTGACACACGCCAGCCGCCTCGCAGACTTCCGCAAGACGGGCACAAACCATTGAAAATAAAGGTTTTCGAACGACACCCTGGGTAGTAGGCGTACAGCACCAATGTCACGCAGGCATGACGCGAATTTTCTTGTTCAGCGGATGTTGCATACATGGCGCATCAGCAGTACATTCGCTTAACCAGGCTGTAACAACTGCTTCACTTCTATTGAATTCGGGGAGTTAGAAAGGAATGAGCAAGTCCACCAACTACGGATTGCGGCGGCTGCCGCTGGCTATTGCCGTGATCGCCGCGCTGCAAGCGGCACCCGCTTTTGCACAAGACAGTCTGGCGGGCGACGACGCCCAGTCCGACAACAAGGCCGCCGCCAAGTCCGAGGCGACCAAGACCAAGGAGCTGGACGCCATTTCGGTGACCGGCTCGCTGCTCAAGCGCCCCGAGTACGAGACCACCTCGCCGGTCCAGGTGATCTCGATCGACAAGAGCATTTCCGCCGGCAAGTTCGATGTCGCCGACTTCCTGCAGACCTCGTCCGCCGCCGCCAGCTCCACCCAGATCAACAACCAGTTCGGCGGCTTCGTCGTCGAAGGCGGCACCGGCGTGCAGACCGTGTCGCTGCGCGGCCTCGGCGCCAACCGCACGCTGATCCTGCTCGATGGCCAGCGCCCGGGTCCGGCCGGCACGCGCGGCCAGGTCGGCTCGTTCGACCTGAACGTCATCCCCAAGGTCATCCTGCAGCGCATCGAAATCGTCAAGGACGGCTCCTCGTCCATCTACGGCTCCGACGCGGTCGCCGGCGCGGTGAACCTGATCACCCGCAAGAGCATCGACAAGCCGATCATGGACTACTCCATGAGCGTGCCGCAGCACGGCGGCGGCGAGCAGTTCTCGGCCTCGTTCGCGGCCGGCAAGGACTTCAGCAGCGGCAGCATCATCGGCGCGGTCCAGTGGGATCGGCTGAATGCCCTGGAGTACGGCGATCGCGACTTCCTGCGTTGCGCCCAGGACCGCATCTGGGGCACCGACGGCAAGCGCATCGACCGCGAGGACCGCTCGATCCTCGCTGGCACCAAGCTGGGAGGGTGTTCGACTGGCAACCTCTACGCCAACACCATCATAAATTACTTTAACGCAGGCATCCGCTACATTCCGTCACCGGATGGCCGGACCGTGGGTCCGTTCCCTGGCTACCGCCCGCGCCCTAATCCATCCAGGAATTACTTGAACTCGCCGCAGGCCTATTACGAGGACGTGCAGAACTTCGATTTCTTCAACACCACGCAAGCCATCAACCAGCGCGAACGCATCAGCCTGTACGGCGCCAGTGACTTCGGCTTCGACAGCTTCAACTGGAAGACGCAGTGGCTGTACAACCGCCGCGAGACCACTACGCACGGTTATAGGCAGTTCTTCCCGGCCGTCTTCAACGAGACGGATGGAAACTATTACCAGCCGATCATGCCGTACCGCGACGACCAGAAGGTCACCGTCGACTACTTCTACGGCAGCACCAAGTTCGACGGCGCCTTCAAGGGCACCGACAGCTGGACCTGGGAAATCAACGCCAGCTACTCTCGTTCGGACGGCGATTACACCCACAATGACATTCAGACCTCCCGCACGGGCGATCTATCGCGTGTCGACGGCGACGCTCCCGTGAACTACTTCGATCCGGGTTACCTCAGCGGCGAGCGCATGCGTGAGCTGGAGAACTACATCGGGGTCAACACCAAGGGCAACACCACCTACGACCAGGCCATCGTCAATGCCGTCGTCACCGGCAACCTGTTCGCGCTCCCCGCGGGCGACGTTGGCGCTGCCTTCGGCGTCGAGTACCGGCACACCAAGATCGACGACCAGCCCGACGCGCTGACCAAGGCGGGCGATATCTGGGGTTACAGCTCGGCGCAGGAGACCAAGGGCACGGACAACGTCCGCGAAGCCTTCGTGGAATTCGACGTGCCGCTGCTCAAGAACAAGCCCGGTATCGAGTCGCTGTCGGTCAACCTGTCCGGCCGCGCGTTCAAGTACAACTCCGTCGCCGATTCGGACGAGGTGTGGAAGGCCGGCCTGAACTGGCAGATCATTCCGTCCCTGCGCGTGCGCGGCAGCATCGGCACCTCGTATCGTGCGCCGGGCCTGTACGAGCTATACCTGGGCGATCAGACCGGCTACAAAGCGCAGACGGCGATCGATCCTTGCATCCTGTGGGGCGATAGCACCAACAGTTTCATCCTGCAGAACTGCGCGGCAGCCGGCATTCCCTCGAACTACGCAGGCGGCGGCGGATCGGCGACGATCTACAGCCAGGGCGGCAAGGGCGACCTGACGCCGGAAACCTCCAAGGCCAAGACCCTCGGCCTGGTGTGGACGCCGGAGTTCGCCAACCTGAGCGTGGCGCTGGATTACTTCGACTACAACGTCCGCGGCGAAATCGCGCAGCTCGACGAGTACGACATCATCAACGGCTGCTACGGCTCGGCGGTGTATCCGAACGCGTTCTGCGACCAGTTCATCCGCAACAGCCCGACCGATCCGTCCTCGCCGAACACCATCACCACCATCTACAACAAGTACATCAACATCAACCGCGAGCGTACCCGCGGCTACGACTTGCAGATGAACTACGACAGCGACTTCTCCTTCGGCAAGCTGTCGCTGGAGGCGCAGGTCACGTACACGATGGAAGACGTGATGCAGCTGTTCGACAGCGCGGCGGAGAGCGGCCTCACCAATAGCGATCAGGTGGGCTACATCGGCCGGCCGAAGACGGTCGGCGTGCTGTCGGCGGACCTGAAGCGTGGCGACTGGACTTTCAGCTACCAGGCCAGCTACGTCAGCAGCACCCACAATCGCGATCTCGATCCGACCTATACTTACGCCGGCTATCAAAACGCGGCACGCGACATCAAGGCCGGCTGGCAGGTTCTGCACAACGCGTCGGTTGCCTACGAACAGGGCGACTGGGGCATCATGGTCGGCGTGCGCAACCTGTTCGACAAGGCGCCGGACCTGGTCTCCACCGGTGTCGACAACCGCTACGGCAACACGCCGATCAGCGCGTCGCAGTACGACTGGTACGGCCGCACGGTCTTCGCCCGCGTGCAGTACAAGTTCTAAGCAGTCGTTTTGCAGTAATCGAAGGGGCGGCCATTGGCCGCCCCTTTTTGTTTGAACGCCGCGCCAGAAAGGCGCGGAAAGCGCATGCACGCGATGGCGTCGCCGCGAGCCGGCGAACGACGCTGAGAATTTGAAGGGGCGGAGAGCGCGGCATGGATCGTCTCGTGAGAAAGACGACACCACGGAACGCGGCGCCGGATCAGGGCAGCTAGCCGCATCGGCGCGTCGGCACGCGTGCATGCAGCACTGGCGAACGTCAACGATCAGCCACCATCATGCTTTTGCCGTTGGACCGCCCTACCCCGGCCTGCACCCGCTGCGTGCGCCTGACGCACAGTCGCCGGCTTCCGGCGTCGAACGACCCTACCTTCCCAGCAGCGCCATCGCCGCGTTGTGTCCGGGCGCGCCGGTCACGCCGCCGCCCGGGTGGGTGCCGGAGCCGCACAGGAACAACCCCGGGATCGCGCCCTTGTAGTTGGCCTGCCCGAGCATCGGCCGGGCGCTGAACAACTGGTTGAGGCTCAGCGCGCCATGGAAGATGTCGCCGCCGACCAGGCCGAACGTCCGCTCCAGGTCCAGCGGGGTCAGCGCCTGCCGGCCCAGCACCGAGGCGGCGAAGCCCGGCGCGTAGCGCTCGACGGTGGCGACCATCAGATCGGCGACCTCGTCGCGGTGCGCGTCCCAACTGCGCCCATCGGGCAACTGTGGCGCCACGTGCTGGCAGAACAGGCTGGCCACGTGCTGTCCCGGCGGCGCCAACGTGGCGTCCAGGGTGCTGGGGATCAGCAGTTCGACAACCGGTTCGCGCGACCAGCCGTGCGCACGCGCATCGCGGTAGGCGCGGTCCATGTAGTCCAGGCTAGGCGCCAGGATGATGCCGGCGGTGAGGTGGTCGCCCGGGCCCGGCAGCGCGCGGAAGTCCGGCAGCCGCGACAGCGCCACGTTCATCCGGAAGGTGCCCGAGCCGCAGCGCCAGTGCGCCATGCGTTCGCGGGTCGCGGCCGGCACGTGCGCCGGGTCGAGCAGGCGTTCGTACAGCAGCTTGGGATTGACGTTGGCGACCACGTGGCGCGCGTACACGCGTTCGCCCTGCTCGGTGAGCACGCCGACCGCGCGCCCGTCCTCGACCAGGATCTCGCGCACGCCGGCGTCGGTGCGGATCTGCGCGCCCGCGGCGCGCGCGGCGCCGGTCATCGCCTGGGTGATCGCGCCCATGCCGCCCAGCGCATGGCCCCAGGCGCCCTTGACCCCGTTGCTCTCGCCGAACACGTGATGCAGCAGCACGTAGGCCGAACCGGGCGTGTACGGACTGGCGTAGTTGCCGACGATGCCGTCGAAACCGAACAAGGCCTTGACCGGATCGCTCTCGAACCAGCGCTCCAGGTACTCGGCGGCGGAAATCGTGAACAGATCGAGCAGCTCCTGGCGCAGGCCGGCGCCGAGCGCATGCAGGCGGCGGCCCAGGCGGCCGGCGCGCAGCAGTTCCGGCAGCGCCTGCACCCAGCCGCCGTCGGTGACGTTCGGCGGCGCCTGCAACGCCAGCGCGCGCAACACGTCGGCGATCCGCTCCAACTGCGCCTCGTAGGCCGGCAGGCGTTCGGCGTCGCGGACCGAGAACTTCGCCACCTGCGCCTGGGTCAGGCCGGCGCCGGCCAGCAGGTAGCGATCGTCCGGCAACGGCACGAAGTTGTTGCAACGGCGCGGCACGATGCGCAGGCCGTGCCCGGCCAGGTCGAGATCGGCGATCACCTTGGGCTGCAGCAGCGACACGGTGTAGGACGCCACCGAATTGCGGAAGCCGGGATGGAATTCTTCGGTGACCGCGGCGCCGCCGACCACGCCGCGCCGTTCCAGCACCGTGACCTTCCAGCCGGCACGCGCCAGGTAGGCGGCGCAGACCAGGCCGTTGTGGCCGGCGCCGACGATCACCGCATCGCAGGAGGAGTCGCGCTTCATCGTGCGGATCATAGGGCAGTCCAGGAGTAGCCGGATCGCGACCGCCGACGCCACGTTGCGGGGCATCGCGCGCCGACGCCGGCGACGAGGCGCCCGACAGGCTGCATCAGGCGGCCTAGCGCCGCGACCCAGGCCGACCACGGGCCGACCGATCGCCCCCGGCCCATGACCTTCGACACCCCTGAAACCCGAGGCAGCGGCGTACAGTCTCGCCACGGCCTCCGGGCCATCCCGTATCCACGCTGGCTTGGAGTTTCCTTGTGACCTTTCGCAATCCCCAGATGCTGCTGTTGACCCTGGCCGTGAGCGCCGCGCTGAGCGGCTGCAACAAGCCCGACGCGGCGGCGCCCGCCACCGACACCGCCAAGACCGAGGCCGCCGCGCCGGCGGCCGCGCCGTCCGAACTGAAGCTCGACGCGAGCAAGCTGCCGGCCTACAACGCGTTCGGCATCAACGACCTGGACGCCGGCAAGAACGCCTGCGACGACTTCAACGGCTACGTCAACGGCAAGTGGCTGGCCGCCAACGAGATCCCCAAGGACCGCAGCAGCTGGGGCGCGTTCTCGATCCTGGACGAGCGCTCGGTGGCCGTGCAGCACCAGCTCGCCGAGCAGGCCGCCAGCGCCGCCAATGCGCAGGGCGTGGACAAGATCGTCGGCGACTTCTGGGCCTCGGGCATGGACGAAGCCAAGGTCAATGCGCAGGGCATCGAACCGCTGAAGGCCGACCTGGCCGCGATCGACGGCCTCAAGGACGGCCCGGCGGTGGCCGAGTACCTGCGCCAGAGCGCGGCCAAGGGCGAGAACGGCCTGTTCGGCTTCGGCGCCGAGGCCGATTTCAAGAATTCGTCGATGAACATGGCCTACGCGATGCAGGCCGGCCTGGGCCTGCCGGACCGCGGCTACTATTTCGACGCCGACAAGAAGGACAAGCTGCAGGCCTACCAGGCGCACGTGGCCAAGGTGCTGGAGCTGTCCGGCGTGCCGGCCGCCGACGCGGCCAAGCAGGCGCAGGACGTGGTGGCGCTGGAGACGCGCCTGGCCAAGGTTTCCAAGTCGAGCGAGGAGATGTCGCGCGACGCCGAACTGGCCTACAACCCGATCACCCCGGCCGAGGCCGACAAGCTGACCCCGAACTTCCCCTGGACCAAGTTCTTCGAGTCGCAGGGCGTGGCGGTGCCGGAGAAGTTCTCGCTGGCGATCCCCGCCTTCCACCAGGAAGTGAGCAAGGCGCTGGGCGACACCGATGCCGCGGTGTGGCGCGCCTACCTGCGCTTCCACACCGTCGATAGCGCCTCGCCGTATCTCAGCGATGCCTTCGCGCAGGAGAACTTCGCCTTCTACGGCAAGGAACTCAACGGCCAGGCCGAGATGAAGCCGCGCTGGAAGCGCGTGCTCGGCAGCATCGAGGACGGCGCCGGCGAGGCGATGGGCCAGATGTACGTCAAGGTCGCGTTCTCGCCCGACGCCAAGGCCAAGATGCAGCAGTTGGTGGACAACCTGCGCCAGGCGCTGAAGGCGCGGATCGAGAACCTGACCTGGATGAGCGACGAGACCAAGGCCAAGGCGATCGCCAAGTGGGAGACATTCACGCCCAAGATCGGCTACCCGGACAAGTGGCGCGACTACAGCGGCCTGAGCACCCAGCGCGACAGCTACCTGGACAACGTGCGCGCCGCCACCGCGTTCAACTACAAGTACAACCTGAGCAAGATCGGCAAGCCGGTGGACAAGACCGAGTGGGGCATGACCCCGCAGACGGTCAACGCCTACTACAACCCGCTGCAGAACGAGATCGTGTTCCCGGCGGCGATCCTGCAGCCGCCGTTCTTCGACCCCAACGCCGACGACGCGTTCAACTACGGCGGCATCGGCGCGGTGATCGGCCACGAGATGACCCACGGCTACGACGACCAGGGCGCGCGCTTCGGGCCGACCGGCAACTTCGAGAACTGGTGGACCCCGGCCGACGCCAAGAAGTTCTCCGCGCTCACCGGCAAGCTGGTCAAGCAGTTCGACGAGTACAAGGTGGACGGCAAGCCGGTCAACGGCAAGCTGACCCTGGGCGAGAACATCGCCGACCTGGGCGGCCTGACCACCGCCTACGACGCGATGAAGAAGGCCACCGAGGGCAAGGAGGATCCGAAGGTGGGCGGCATGAGCCGCGACCAGAACTTCTTCCTCAACTGGGCCACCGTGTGGCGCACCAAGTACACCCCGCAGAACGCGATGGTGCGCCTGACCACCGACCCGCACGCCCCGGCGCAGTTCCGCGCGATGGGCGCGCCGTCGAACCTGCCGGCGTTCGCCGCGGCGTTCCAGTGCAAGGCCGGCTCGCCGATGGTGCGCAGCGGCGACAAGCAGGTGGTGATCTGGTAACAGCGCGGCGTCGCTGCGAGGAAAAGGCCCGGCATGTCCGGGCCGTTTCTTTTGGTGCCGCGGCTGCCGACGTGGCGGGCGCCCATCCAGAACCAGCCGCCGCGGCACGCAGCGCTGCACCCGAGGTCGGCGGTGCGCGGCGCGTCACCAACGCGGAGTGGCGGCATCGCCAGGCGCCACCATCTGAACCGGTTGCCGCGGCATCGCCACGGCGTGGTCACAGCTGCGCACCGCGGCTTGTTAAACTCCGCCGACTTCAATCCCGACCCGGATTCGCTCCCGATGCCCAATGCCCGTCCGCTTGCCCTCGCCGTCGCCCTCGGCCTGATCGCCCTCGCCTCCGCCGCCGATGCCGCGCCCAAGAAGAAGCGTGCCGCCGCCAAGGCGCCCGTGGTCAGCCCCGCCTGCGCCGATTTCTACGACTACGCCAACGCCGACTGGCTCAAGAGCAACCCGCTGCCGCAGTCCGGCGCGGTGACCGCGCTGGGGCAACTGTCCGAGCGCGCGCAGCAACAGCAGCGCGACCTGCTCGACGCGGCGATGCGCGCGCCGCAGAACGACGTGCAGAAGGCGCTGGGCGATTTCTGGGCCAGCGGCCTGGACGAAGCGGCGGTGGAGAAGGACGGCTCGACCCCGATCGCGCCGCTGCTCGGCCGCATCGACGCGATCAAGAAGGCCAAGGACGTGCCGGCCTCGATCGCGGCGCTGCACCAGATCGGCATCCCGGTCGCGTTCAACTTCGGCGCCGACGTCGATCTCAAGGCGCTGGACCGCCACATCGGCTACTTCATGCAGGGCGGCATGGGCCTGCCCGACCCGGCCTTCTACACCCGCACCGACGCCGACACCGTCGCGCTGATGGGCCGCTACCGCACCTACGTCAAGCAGATCCTGACCCTGACCGGCACTCCGGCCGACCGGCTCGAGGCCGACGCGCAGTCGGTGCTGCAGATCGAGACGGCGCTGGCGCGCAGCGCCAAGTCGCTGGCCGGCATCAACAACCCGTTCAACAACTACGCGCCCATCTCCACCAAGGACCTGAACAAGCAGTACCGCAACCTCAAGCTGGACGCGTTCCTGAAGGCGCAGGGCGTCAACGACGACCTGGTGTCGCTGGCCGATCCGGAGATGTTCCAGCAGCTCGACGGCATGATCGTCAGCATCAAGCCCGAGCAATGGAAGGCCTACCTGCGCTGGCGCGTGGGCGATGCGATGGCGCCGTACCTGTCCAAGAGCTTCCGCGACGCCAGCTTCGAGTTCCGTGGCCGCGTGCTGGGCGGCCAGGCCCAGCAGCCGCAGCGTTGGACGCAGGTGCTGGACGCGATCAACGTCGCCGCCGGCCCGATGCTGGGCCGCGAGTATGTCGGCCGCTATCTCACCGCCGATGCCCGCCGCCAGGCCGAGAGCATCGCCGACCAGGTGCGCGACACGCAGATCGCCGCGCTCAAGCGCAGCACCTGGCTGAGCGAGCCGGCGCGCGCCGAGGCGCAGGCCAAGCTGGCCGCGCTGAAGATCGAAGTCGGCGCGCCGCGCCGCGACCTGGACTACAGCGTGCAGCCGATGGGCCGCGGCAGCTTCGGCGGCAACATGCTGATCGCCTCCACCTGGCGCCACCGCGAGGAAATGAAGCGCATCGGCAAGGGCAATGCCGACCGCCGCTGGGACGTGCTGCCGCAGCAACCGGCGCTGACCTACGACCTGGCGCAGAACCGCCTGATCGTCACCGCCGCGGTGCTGCAGCCGCCGGTGTTCGCCGTCGGCGGCGATGCCGCCGCGCTGTACGGCAGCTACGGCGCGCTGGTCGCGCACGAACTGATGGGCGCGATCGACAGCAAGGGCAGCCAGGTCGACGCCAAGGGCGAGCTGCGCAACTGGTGGACGCCGGAGGACAAGAGCGCGTGGAACGCGCTGGGCGCGCGCGCCGCGGCCCAGTACGGCGCCTACGACTTCCCGGGCGTCAAGGGCGCCAAGGTCAACGGCCCGCTGACCCAGGAACAGGACCTGACCGACATCGGCAGCGTCGAGCTGGCCTGGCAGGCCTACGCCGCCGCCCAACCGGCGGCCGGCGATGCCGGCAAGCAGGCGTTCTACAAGGCCTGGGCCAACCTGTGGGCGCAGCAGCTGGCGCCGAACGAAGCGGTGCAGCGCGTCACCGCCGACGTGCACGCGCCGGGCCGCTGGCGCGCCAACGGCCCGCTGGCCAACCTGCCGTCCTTCGCCGCCACCTTCACCTGCAAGGCCGGGCAGCCGATGGTGCGCAGCGACGCCGAGCAGATCCACGTCTGGCCGTAAGCGCCGTTCGCCACGCAGTGCATGCACGACGGCGCGGGCAACCGCGCCGTCGTCGCATCTGCCTAACCGGCACCGCGAGAAACCTTGCTTTGGAATCTACGCGACAGGAGATCGCCGGCGCGTGCCGTGTTTTCTGTCGCGGCCGAAGCCGCTCTACAGGGGCGGCTCATGCATTCTGTAGGAGCGGCTTCAGCCGCGACAGCACGATGAAGCGATCACGATGCCACTGCGCCAGGGAACCGAGCGCATCGACGCCAGCCCCTTCCTCATGGCGCAGCGGCACCCGCTACGCCCAGCGCAACTCTCGGCGCAGACACCGCCAACCGGTCGAACCGGAAGATCACCTCTCCGACGGATGCCCTCAGCGCACGATCCGCGGCCGCGGCGGCTTGCGCTTGCCGAACGGCGGCTGCCCGCGCCAGTAGCGGATCATCAGCCAGCCGAACAGCATGCCGCCCAGATGCGCGAAATGCGCCACGCCCGGCTGCCAGCCGGTGAACCCCATGATCAGTTCCAGCGCGCCGAACACGATCACGAAGGTGCGCGCCTTCATCGGGATCGGCGGGAACAGCAGCATCACCCGCTGGTTCGGGAACAGCATGCCGAACGCCAGCAGCAGGCCGAAGATGCCGCCGGAGGCGCCCAGGGTCGGATACGGCGCGCCGCCGTTGCTGAGCGTCCACCAGCCGACCAGCAACTGGCACAGGCCGGCGCCGGCCACGCACACCAGGTAGTAGGTCAGGAAGCGCTTGTTGCCCCAGGTCAGCTCCAGCGGTCCGCCGAACATGTACAGCGCCAGCATGTTGAACAGCAGGTGGGAAAAACCGCCATGCAGGAAGCCGTAGGTCAGCAATTGCCAGGGCTGGAAATTCTGCGCCGGCGAGAACGCGTCGAAGGCGCCGATCGGCCACAGCATGAACGGCATGAACGTCTCGTAGCCCAGCAGAAAGTCCTGCTGCAGCAGGAACAGCACGACGTTGGCGATCAGCAACGCTTTGGTGACGGGCGGAAGTCTGGGGAACATGAGCGTGTCCGTGGCAACTGTCCGCATCATAGCCGCTCGCTATTGCGGACCCCATAACGCCGCGTCGAGGTCGCGCGCCGGCGTTGGGGCGCGCTTCACCCGTCCGCCCTGCACTGCCACGCCTTCGGCGCGCAGCCGCTGGCATTGCTCGCGGAAGCCGCGCGAGCCCTCCGGGAAGGCGATGCGGCCGTCGCTGCGCAACACCCGGTGCCAGGGCAGCGCCGGGTCCTGGTTGCCGCCGAGAAGGCGCGCGACCAGCCGCGCTCGCCCCGGCAGGCCGGCCAGCATCGCCACTTCGCCATAGCCGCGCACCTGGCCGGGCGGGATCGCGCGGATCGTCGCCAGGATCCTGGCCTGCGCCGCAGCCGCGGTGTCGGCCGCCGCGGAGGGACCGCGCCCGCTCATGCCGGCGCCGCCCGCGGCGCGCGCGACACCATCAGCACGCCGCCCAGCACCAGCACGGTGCCGGCGATCTGCCACGGTCCCATCGCCTCGCCGAGCAGCAGCACGCTGAGCACGATGGTCGACACCGGACCGAGCATGCCGATCTGCGACGCCCGCCCCGAGCCGATCCGGCGCACCGCCAGCATCGTCGCCAGCACCGGCACCGCGGTGCACGCGGTGCCGTTGAGCAACGACAGCCAGTACACCGGGTGCGGCAACGCCAGCGCCTGCAGCGGCCGCAGCAACAGGAACTGGGCGATGCACAGCACGCAGGCGACCAGGCTGGCGTAGGCGGTCAGCCGTACCGCGCCGATCCGCGCCACCATCTGCCCGCTGCCGACCAGATACGCGGCGTAGGCCAGCGCGCTGCCGAACACCAGCGCGCTGCCCCAGGCGGTGCGCGCGCCGCCGACCTGCAGGTCGTGGCCGAAGGCGAGCAGCACGCCGAGATAGCTCAGCGCCAGCGCCCACACCTGGCGGCGCTGCGGGCGGCGGCGATACGCCAGCACCCCGATCAGCAGCACCAGGGTCGGGGTCAGGTACAGGATCAGCCGTTCCAGCGTGGCGGTGATGTAGGCCAGCCCCAGGAAGTCGAGGTAGCTGGCCAGGTAGTAGCCGAGCACGCCGAGCACGCAGATCCGCCACAGGTCGCCGCGCTGCAGCGGCGGCGCGCGCCGCGCCGCCCACAGCGCCATCGCCGCGAAGCACGGCAACGCCACCAGCATGCGCAGCGCCAGCAGCGTCACCGCGTCCACGCCGTAGCGGTAGCCGAGCTTGACGATGATCGCCTTGCCGGAAAACGCGATGGCGCCGCCGGCGGCGAGCAGCACGCCGCCCAGGTCGGCATGCGCCGTCGCCAGCGGCGCGGCGGCGGTGCGTTCGGCCCCGCTCATCGCGGACCGCCACCGGAGCGAAAACGAAAATGGGCATCGTGCATGCCCACCATTCTACGGCGGGCGCGCACCGCGCCCCGGGTTGCTGCGCTTAGCCCCTCTCCCACCGGCGACCGAAGGGAGTCCCCGTGGGAGAGAGGGGTTGGACTGAGGGTCCGGCGCGAAGCGTCTCGTGGATTGGATGCACGAGGCTTGCGCCCCACTCAGCCGGTCCTTCGGGCCACCGTTCTCCCATGCAAACGCCATCGCAGCGCGGCGCGCAGGAGCGGCAGGCAGACCCGATAAGGCGATGGGCGGTCGAACCGCCCTCACCGTGCCGACGTCACAGCCACTGCGTATGCAGCGCCGCTGCAACGTCGCGCATCCCAGCGCCTCAGCGCATCAGCACCACTTCCTCGGCCGAGGTCGGATGGATCGCCACGGTCTCCTCCAGTTGGCGCTTGGTCACGCCCAGCTTCAGCGCCACCGCGAATCCCTGCAGGATCTCGTCGGCGCCGTCGCCGAGCAGATGGAAGCCCACCACCCGTTCGTCGGCGCCGGCGCAGACCAGCTTGAACAGGCTGCGCTGCGGCGAATCGGCCAATGCGTGCAGCATCGGCCGGAAGTTGCTGCGGTACACCGTCACCGCCTCGCCGTAGCGTTCCCGCGCCTGCTCCTCGCCGAGCCCGACCTGGCCCAGCGGCGGATGCGAGAACACCACGCTGGGCACGTTCTCGTAGTCCAGCCGCGCCTGCGGCCGGTCGCCGAAGAGGCGGTCCATGAGCTTGCGTCCGGCGGCGATCGCCACCGGGGTCAGGCCGACCTTGCCGGCCACGTCGCCGATCGCGTACAGCCCCGGCACGTCGGTGTTCTGGTAGTCGTCGACCAGTACCTCGCTCTTGTCGCCCAGGCGCACGCCCAGTTCCTCCAGGCCGATGCCGCGGCTGTTCGGACGGCGCCCGATCGCGAAGAACACCTGGTCCACCGCCGCGGCCGGCTGGCCGTCCGCGCCGACCACCTGCACGCCGTCCTCGCCGCGGCGCAGGGCGCTGGCGCGATAGCCGAAATGCAGGCGCACGCCCTGGTGGCGCAGGTTCTCGCCGAGCTGCCGCGCCAGTTCGGCGTCGAAGCGCTCCAGCAGGCGTTCGCCCTGCACGTACAGGTCCACGCGACTGCCCAGCGCCTGCAGCAGGCCGGCCAGTTCCACCGCGATGTAGCCGCCGCCGATGATCGCCACCCGCGCCGGCGCCTCGCACAGGTTGAAGAAGTCGTCCGAGACCAGGCCCAGCTCGGCGCCCTCGATGGACGGGCGCAGCGGGTGCGCGCCGGTGGCGATCAGCACATGGCGCGCGCTGACCCGCACGCCGTCGCCGCATTCGACGGTCTGCGCATCCAGCAAGCGGCCGCGCTGCGGAATCAGCACCACGCCGTCGGCGTCCAGGCGCCGCCGGTAGCTGCCATGGATGTTGCCGATGTAGCCCTGGCGATGCGCCACCAGTTCCGGCCACGACAGCGTGGCCTCGGGAATCGCGAAGCCGACGCCGCGCGCCAGATCGATGCGCCCGACCAGGTCGGCCGCCAGCCACATCACTTTCTTCGGCACGCAGCCGACGTTGACGCAGGTGCCGCCCAGCGCATTGGGCTCCAGGATCGCCACGCGCGCACCGAGTGCGGCGGCGCGGAACGCGGCAGCCAGGCCGCCGGAACCGCCGCCGAGTACCAGCAGGTCGTAGTCGTAGGGCGCGGCGCTCACCGGCGCCGCTCCCGGCCGTCTCGCGTGCGATCGATCGCGGGCGGCTGCCCGCCCATCAGGTGGGCCATCGGAATGTCCTGTCGCGTGGTGGATGCGGAGGGCGAGCATGCCATGGCCGGTGGCGCGCCCCCCGTGAGGACGTCGCCGCGCGCACCGGGCTTCGGCGCCGAACGGCCACCCGCCATCGCGGCACTCGCGGCGGCAGGCGGATGCCGGTGCCCGGCATCACGCCGCGGGACGCCGCGCTCATCGCGCCACGTCGGCAGGCGCATCGCGACGGCGCATCGGCTGCCAGCGCAGGTAGCTGGCCGAGCGCCACAGCCATTCCGCCGGGCCGAAGCGGAAATGCCGCAACCACAGCTGCGACAGCGCCACCTGCAGCGCGAACAGCGCGCACGCGAACGGGATCTGCCAGGCCCGCGGCAGGCGTTCGAAATAGCCCAGGCCGTAACCGTAGAAGAGCGTGGTGCACACCAGCGACTGCAGCAGGTAGTTGCTCAACGCCATGCGCCCGGCCGGCGCCAGCCAGCGCAGCGCCGGGGTGAAGCGCAGCACCCACGCCGCATAGCCCAGGGCCATCATGCCGCTGGCCAGCGTGGCCAGCGCGAACGCCGCGCCCAGGCGCAGATCCAGCCGCGCCGGATCCATCCACGGCTCCATCAGGAAACTCACCAGCATCAGCGCCGCGCCCACCGGCAGCACGCCCCAGCGCAGCGCCGCCAGCAGGCG
>Ga0065704_10000332_pt1 | contig 32777 bp, 26 predicted proteins | sample SwiRhicommuniRL2_FD_59091 | JGI IMG/M metagenome (GOLD analysis project Ga0065704, IMG submission 59091) | Switchgrass rhizosphere bacterial communities from Rose Lake, Michigan, USA - RL2 v2 (version 2) | ecosystem: Host-associated > Plants > Roots > Rhizosphere > Soil | place: East Lansing, MI | reverse complement strand
GCCTAGAGCATCCAGGGCTGGACCAGGCGAACGGAGCGAACCTGCCACTGCCCGTCCACTTTCTCATAGCGGTCTTCGCTCCAGCCATAGCCGTGACTGTGCCGCTCACCCTTGACCCACAAGGGATAGAGGAAATGCTCCTGCGCCCACATTGCGGTGGCGCTGTCGGCAGAGAGTATCTCGATCTCGGGCAGGAAATTGAGATGCAGGCTGGGTTCTTCGTCAAAGCGGCCGCCGACATAGGCGACGAAAGCATCGCGCCCCACGATCGGGGGTTTGCCATTGGACGATGAGAGATCCAGGCTGATGTCCGCGTGCAGCAGCGGGCGCAGATCGTCCCACAGCTTCATGTCGATGAAGCGACAATAGCGGGCGCGCAGCAGCTTGATTTCCTCGATCGCGACCAACCGCGCGACGGCGGCGGCAAGGCTTTGCGTGTCTTGTTGCATCTAGGCCTCCTGCGGCTTGCCATGATAGAACGTGAAATGGCGGCTGAAGAATTTCCACGCGCCATCCTCGCGCCGGACCACGTCGTCATAGCGGCCGCAAAAGCCGCCCGCCTTGCCGCGATGATAGGTCGTCGCCATCACGCAGGCGCAGCGCGCTTCATCCCCCTCGATGGTGATCGAAAGGTTGCCCGTGACCGGCACGGTCTTGCCCGGTTCGAGCGAATGGCTGAAGAATTCGCGCAGCACCTCTCGCCCGGTGACGGCATTCTTGCCGGCATAAAACGTGCCGTCGATCGTGAACAGATCGGCCAGGGGGACATTTTCGGCAGCGGCGGCATGGAGAGCATATCGCCCCACCAGCTCGGTAATCGCGGCACGGTCCTCCAGGTACTGTAGGCGTGCAGCAAGGTCGTTACGCTCGGTCATGCACTTGCTTTCTCAATTGAGTAGGGAACGGGCGCTATCCTCGTGGATCATGTCTGCCGCCTTTTCGGCAATCATGATCGTGGGCGCATTGGTGTTGGCAGATGGCATCGATGGCATGACCGATGCGTCAACGACGCGAAGCCCGGCGATGCCATGAACGCGCAGGCGGGGATCGACCACCGCCATGGGGTCCGTGCCCATGCGGCAGCTGCCCGCAACATGATAGGCGCTGAACGCCGCGCGCCGGATATAGGTTTCCAGCGCGGCATCGTCGGCGATGTCGGGTCCTGGTGCCGTTTCGCCGACCACGACATCGGCGATCGCGTGCTGTGCCATGATGCGGCGCGTCAGCTTCACCCCTTCGACGATCACATGCATGTCTTCCGGGTCCGTGAGGAAGTTCAAAAGGAATTCCGGATTGACCGAAGCATCCGGGCTGACGAGGTGAGTCCGGCCCCGGCTGCGGGGGCGGCAGGGGCAGACCGCAATGCTCATGCCGGGCCGGTCGTCGGGCTTGAATGTCTTGCTCTTGGGATCGCTGCTGAACGGGCGCGCCATGAACTGCAGGTCCGGCGAAGCAGCGTCGCGCCGCACATAGGCAAATCCCGACACCATGCCTGGCGTCATCGTCAGCACGCCGGAGCGGGACAGGTAGAACTTGGCGATCTCGCGCAGGAGCCGCCAGCCCTGTGCATCCTGATTGCCCGATGCGATGTTGCGCAAGCGATACGCCACCGAGAGCGCGACATGGTCCTGCAGGTTCTCTCCCACGCCGGGCAGGTCTAGAACTACAGGAATACCCAGTTGCCCAAGCCGTTCGCCCTGCCCCACGCCCGACAGTTCGAGCAGCTGGGGCGATTTGAGCGCACCGGCCGCCAGGATCACTTCGCGCGCGCGGCTTTCATGGCGTTCGTTGCCCCGGCGCCAGGCAACGCCAACGGCGCGCTTGCCCTCGAACAGGACGCGCTCGACAAAGGCGTGGGTTTCCAGTTTCAGGTTGGACCGGCCCAACGCCGGATGCAGGAACGCTGTTGCCGTGCTGCACCGCTTGCCCCGCCGCAACGTCGAATAAGCGGTTGCAATGCCTTCGGGATCGGGCAGGTTGTAATCGTCGGTGGCAGGCAGCCCCGCTTCCACCGACGCGGCGATGAAACGTTCGAGCACCGGCGCGCGGTAGGGCGAACGCTCAACGCTGAGCGGCCCACCCTTTGCATGATTGGCGCTGGCCTCATCGCCGAAATCCTCGGACCGCAAGTAGTAGGGAAAGACGCTGGACCAATCCCAACCGGTGCAGCCAGCTTGCGCCCAGCCATCGAAATCGGCGCGATGCCCACGGACATAGATCAGCCCGTTGATCGAACTGGATCCCCCCAGCACCTTGCCTTTGAAATGCGGCAGCACGCGGCCATCGAGCCCGGGCTCGGGCAGCGAGACATGGCCCCAATCGCTGTCCGGCCGGCCCAACAGCTTCACGAATCCGGCGGGAATATGAATGAACGGGTGGCGATCCTGCCCGCCCGCCTCCAGCAGCAGCACGCGCGATCCCTTGGCCGACAGCCGGTTGGCGAGCACGCAACCGGCCGACCCCGCCCCGACGATGACATAGTCCCAGTCGATCGTATCGACCATCCTCACCCATCCTTTATTCCTATGTAGGAATTGGCTAACCTTATGGATAGGTCAGGTCAACCGGTCTTGTCGGCAATACAAGGGGCAAGGTGAGAGCGCGCCGCGGCAAGGATGGGCACTGGGCAATTATGCGCCCAGCGCGCGCCCTTCTGCCGCCGCCTGGCGCAGTTCGGCACAGACCGGAAAGCCCTGGGCATCGAGATAGGCCACGATTTGCGCCAGGCCCTGTTCTTCGCCCCACTGGATCGGGCCGCCCGTGGCAGCGGGCCAGCCATAGCCCGCGACCACGGCGACATCGATGTCCGAGGCGCGCTGGACCACGCCTTCCTCGATCAGCCGCGCACCTTCGTTGACCACCGGATAGAGCAGTCGCTTGAGCAGTTCCCCTTCGCCCAGCGCCTGCTTCTCCACACCGGCGTGGGCCGCAAAGTCGGCGATGATGTCCTGCGCCGCCGTCGAAGCAGAGGGCTTGCGCTGATCGTCATAGTCGTAATAGCCGCCGCCGCTTTTCTGGCCCAGGCGGCCGGCGGCCACGAAATCGCCCATCAGCGTGCGCGCATCGCTGTCACGGCCCATCACATCCAGGCCGACAAGGTCGAACATCTGAAACTGCCCCATGGGAAAACCATAGTCGGTCAGCGCCTGGTCGATTTCCGCAACGCTTCTGCCCTGCAGCAGCAGGGTTTCGGCTGCAACGCGGCGCACGTCCATAACGCGGTTGGCGATGAAGCCGTGGCACACGCGGCTCACCACCGCCGTCTTGCCCAGCTTCCTGGCAAGCGCCATGGCCGTTACCAGCGCCCGATCCGAAGTCTTGGCGCCGCGCACCACCTCCAGCAGCTTCATCACGTTGGCCGGCGAGAAGAAATGCAGGCCCAGCACGTCCTGTGGCCGCTGCGTTGCCGCCGCGATGGTGTCGATATCGAGGAAGCTGGTGTTGCTGGCCAGCAGCGCACCCGGCTTCATGATCGCGTCCAGGCGGCCGAAGATGTCCTGCTTGACCGCCATGCTTTCGAACACGGCCTCGATCACGAGGTCAGCACTGGCAAGCGCCGCGAAATCGAGCGTGGGGTGGAGCAGTGCCATGCGCTGTTCCACCTGGTCTTGCGTCATCCGGCCCTTGCGGGCGGTCGCTTCGTAATTCTTGCGAATGGTGGCCACGCCGCGATCGAGCGCGTCCTGCCGGGCTTCCACCAGCGTGACGGGAATGCCGACGTTGAGGAAATTCATGGCGATGCCGCCGCCCATCGTGCCCGCGCCGATGACGCCCGCCGTGGCAACGGCAACGGCCGGCACGTCCTTGGCGATCCCCACCAGCTTGCCGGCCTCGCGCTCGGCAAAGAAGATGTGGCGCAGCGCCCGCGATTCCGCGCCGGCCATCAGCCGGTCGAAGATTTCGCGCTCCTGGACAAGGCCTTCGTCGAATGGCGTCGTCAACGCCAGTTCGATCGCTTGCGCGCAGCCCCGCATCGCGGCGGACCTGGACGCCTTGGCTTTGGCCATCGCCGCGTTCAGCGCTGGCGCGTCGGATACCCTGGGTGCCTCGTCCTTCAGGCGGCGGAGCGGCGCGCCCGCATCGGCCAGTTCGCGGGCATAGGCCACGGCATCTGCGGCCAAATCGCCGCCCGTCACCTTGTCGAACAGACCATTCGCCAGGGCTTCCCTGGCCCCCACCGGCTTGCCACTGGTGATCAGCGCAAAGGCCGCGCCCGCATCCATCGCGCGTGGCCCGCGCTGCGTTCCGCCGGCGCCCGGCAGCAGGCCCAGCCCGATTTCGGGAAAGCCCGCCTTCGCGCTCTCTGCCGCGATGCGATAATGCGCGCCCAGCGCCACTTCCAGGCCGCCGCCCAGAACGGTGCCGTGGATCGCCGCGACGACGATCTTCGGGATATCCTCCAGCACGGCAACGACCTCGTTGAGATCGGGCGCGTCGAACGGCCGGCCAAATTCGGTAATGTCCGCGCCGGCAAAGAACGTGCGCCCCGCGCAGCGCAGCACGATGGCATCGACATCGCTGCGCGTGGCCAGTTCCTGCACATTGGCCACGATCGCCTTGCGCACCGCCAGGCCCAGCGCGTTGACCGGCGGAGAATCGATGACGATTGTCGCGATGCCGCGCTCGATGGTGGTTTGCGCCAGTGCGGTCATGTCGGTCCTCGTGGAAATCAGGAGTTCAGGATTGGCCGGTAAAGGCAGGTTTGCGCTTGCCCAGGAAGGCGGCGATGCCTTCCTTGCCATCGTCGCCCGCCGATGCGCTCACGATGTTGCGCGATTCCCGTTCGAGATGGGTTTCGAGCGTCTCGCCATAGGCGGCCAGCAGCAATTCGCGGCTGCGGGCAAAGGCCTTGGTCGGGCCATGGGCCAGCTTGTGCGCGATGGCACGGGCCGCCCCGTCCAGTTCCGCATCGGGCACCACTTGCGTGACCAGGCCGGCGGCCAGCGCCTCGTCAGCGGTCAGGCGGCTGTTCATCAGGATCATTTCCTGCGCCTTGCGCAGGCCGACCAGGCGCGGCAGCAGCCAGCTTGCGCCGCCATCGGGCGTCAGCCCAATGCCGGTATAGGCCAATGTGAACTGCGCCGCTTCACCGGCGATCACGATGTCGGCCAGCATGGCAAGGCTGAACCCGGCGCCGGCGGCAAAGCCCTGGATCGCCGTGACCAGCGGCTTGTCCATCCGCGCAAACCGCGCCACTGCCGCGTGCAAGTAGGCCGTTTCCTCGGAAAGGAGGTGCGGCGCCTTGTCACCGGCCCCGGAAAAGGCACCGACATCGCCGCCGGCGCTGAACAGCTTGCCTTCCGAGCGCAGCAGCACGGCGCGAATGGCACTGTCGTTGTCGCACGCGATCGACACCTGCATCAGCTCGCGCGCCATGACGACATCGATGGCGTTGCCCACCTGCGGGCGGTGCAAGGTCACGATTGCGACGGCGCCGTCGTGTTCGAATTTCAGCGTTTCGTAAGTCTGGGTCATCAAGCCACCTGTGCGATTATCCGTTGCGCCTGCACCAGGTGCGGGCGATCGATCATCTTGCCGTCGAGTTTCAGAGCGCCGACGCCCGGATGGGCGGCAAAGGCCGCGATCACGGCGCGCGCGTGATCCACTTCCGCCGCTGTTGGCGTGAAGCCGGCATTGATCGTGGCCACTTGCGCGGGATGGATCGCCATCATGCCGGTAAAGCCGTCGCGCCGCGCCCGGGCGACATAGTCGGCGAGCGCCTCGGGCGCATCGATCCGGGGAAAGACGGTCTCGATCGCCTGCGTGCCGGCGGCATGGGCACCGAACAGCGTCAGGCTGCGAACCAGTTCATAGGGCGCCGTGTAGCGTCCGTCCTCCTCGCGCGAGGTTGCCGCGCCGATCGCGGCCGGCAGGTCTTCCGCGCCCCAGGTAAGGCCCGCAAGATGCGCCGCCACCGCACCATAGCTGCCCAGCTGGAAAATGGCCGCCGGTGTTTCCGTGGCGATCGGCAGGATGGGCAAGTGCGCGCCGTCCAGCTTGCCGAGCAGCGCCTCGACGCTCGCCGCCCCTTCCGCCTTGGGCAGCAGCAGGCCATCGGGCTTGCCCGGCAGCACGGCGGCAAGGTCCGCATCGGTCAGGCTTCCATCCAGCGGATTGACGCGCACGAAGGTGGTAACGCCGGCGCGGTCGCCCGCCAGCCATTCCGCAATGGCCGCGCGGCCGGCATCCTTCTTTTCGGGCGCGACCGAATCCTCAAGGTCGAGGATCAGCGCGTCCGCCCCGCTCGCGGCTGCCTTGGCAAAGCGCTCCGGCCGGTCGGCCGGGACGAACAGGAGCGAGCGCAGCCTCACGCGTGGCTGCCCTTGATCAGCGCCATGCGCAGGCATTGGCACACCACTTCATCGCGCTGGTTGATCAGGCGGTGGGTGAACGTCACGATCCCGGCGCCGGGGCGCGACTTGCTGGGCTTGAGGTCGGTCACCTCGGTTTCGGCACGCAGCGTATCGCCCAGGAAGACAGGCTTGGGCATGACCAGCTTGTCATAGCCCAGGTTGGCAACGAGCGTGCCGAGCGTGGTGTCCCCCACCGACAGCCCGATCATCAAGGCGAAAGTGAAAGTGCCGTTGACCAGGATCTGGCCGAACTCGCTCGCCTTGGCCGCTTCCAGGTCGATATGCAGCGGCTGGGGATTGTGAGTCATCGTAGAAAAGAGAAGGTTGTCCGTCTCCGTCACGGTGCGGCGTATCTCGTGAACTAGTGTCTCGCCGATCATCCACTGGTCGAAAAACTTGCCTGCCATGGTCTTTCCCTTAAGCGTCTCGCTGCGCCTGTGTCGAGAACTTGCACGTCTGGTATGATCAGGCTGTTGATTTCTCGATTTTCACCAGCAGCGCGCCCTCGCTCACTTGCCCGCCTTCGCTGGCATTGAGTTCGGCAATCGTGCCATCGAACGGCGCAACCAGGCTATGCTCCATCTTCATGGCTTCCAGCGTCAGCAGTTTCTGCCCCTTGGCCACGGCGTCACCGGCTGCAACCGCCACGGCGATGATGCGGCCCGGCATGGGCGACAGGATTGCCCCGTCAGAAGCATCGGCCGCCCCGGCCCCGGCCGCGCGCCACGGCGTCACCTGCCAGACCTGGCCACCTTCGGCCACCAGCACGTCTTCGGCCGGTTCATCCGCCCCCTCGCGCGGGTCGAACGCGATGGTCACGGCTTCCCCGTCCACCAGGAACGTGCCCGTCGCGCGGATCGGGGCGTTGAGGCGGAAACCGGCCAGGCTTCCCCCGCGCGTCAGCGCGGCAGCGGCATCGGCCAGCGCCTCGGCACTGGGCCGTGCGGGCGGCAAGAGCGCATCGCCTTCGCGACCGATCAACCCCGTGTCGAGCCGCGCCGCAGCAAAATCGGGATGGGTCAGCGCCTTGACGAGGAAGCCTGCATTGGTCTTGAGCGGCCAGACCGCGCTGTCGTCAAGGGCCTCGGCAAGCCGCTCGCGCGCTTCGTCGCGGGTGGCGCCGTGGGCAATCACCTTGGCGATCATCGGATCGTAGAAGGGCGAGATTTCCGCGCCCTGCGCCACACCCGTATCGATGCGCAGCCCGGGCACGTCACCGCCCAGTTCGAACGTGTCGAGCTTGCCGATCGAAGGCAGGAAGCCCTTGGCCGGATCTTCGGCATAGAGGCGCGTTTCCATCGCCCAGCCATGGATCGACAGGTCTTCCTGGGCGACCGGAATGGGCTCGCCACTCGCCACGCGCAGCTGCCATTCGACCAGGTCCTGGCCAGTGATCTCTTCGGTCACCGGGTGTTCCACCTGCAGCCGCGTGTTCATTTCCATGAACCAGATACGGTCGGCACGCAGGCCCTCGCTGCCATCGGCGATGAATTCGATCGTGCCCGCGCCGACATAGTCCACGGCCTTGGCCGCATTGACCGCCGCCTGGCACACCGCTGCGCGCGTTTGCGCGTCCATGCCCGGCGCCGGGGCTTCCTCGATCACCTTCTGGTGGCGGCGCTGAAGCGAGCAGTCACGCTCGAACAGGTGCACGACGTTGCCATGGCTGTCGCCAAAGACCTGCACTTCGATATGACGCGGGTTCGTCACCCACTTTTCCAGCAGCACGACATCGTTGCCGAAGCTCGAAATCGCCTCGCGCTGGCAAGACAGCAGCGCGTCGGCGAAATCGGCGGCGCCGTCCACCTTGCGCATGCCCTTGCCGCCGCCGCCGGCCACGGCCTTGATCAGCACGGGATAACCGATGCGGTCGGCCTCGGCCTTGAGCCGCTCGGGGCTCTGGTCCTCACCCAGGTAGCCAGGCGTCGTCGGCACGCCGGCATCCTGCATCAGCTTCTTGGCCGCGTCCTTGAGGCCCATGGCCGTGATCGAGGCGGGATTGGGGCCCACCCAGATCAGCCCGGCAGCCTGCACCGCGGCCGCAAATTCGGCATTTTCCGAAAGGAAGCCATAACCGGGATGAATGGCCTGGGCACCGGTCGCCTTGGCCGCCGCGATGATCTTTTCGCCCACCAGATAGGATTCGCGCACCGGCGAAGGGCCGATGTGCACGGCCTCGTCGGCCGACCGCACATGAAGCGCATCGGCGTCGGCGTCGGAATAGACGGCAATGGTACGGATGCCCAGGCGTCGCGCAGTCTTGATGACGCGGCAGGCGATTTCACCGCGATTGGCGATCAGGACGGATTCAAGCATGCGCGCCTCTCCTTGTTTTTTGCCTTACAGCCGCTCGATGATCAGGGCGATGCCCTGCCCGCCGCCGATGCACATCGTGGCAAGGCCATAGCGCCCGCCGGTGCGCTCCAGTTCGTGCAGCAGCTTGACGGTAACGATCGCCCCGGTTGCGCCCACCGGATGGCCCAGCGAGATGCCCGAGCCATTGGGATTGGTCTTTGCCGGATCGAGGCCCAGTTCCTGCATGACGGCGCAGGTCTGCGAGGCGAACGCCTCGTTCGCCTCGATCACGTCGATCTGGTCGAGCGAGAGTCCGGCGCGCTTGAGGGCGATCGGCACGGCGGCCACCGGGCCGATCCCCATCAGCGATGGTTCGACGCCGGCATGGCTCCAGGCGACGATACGCGCACGCGGCGTCAAACCCTTGGCCTTGGCAGCCGAAGCGGTGGCCAGGACCAGCGCGGCGGCGCCATCGTTGATACCCGATGCGTTGCCGGCCGTCACCGATCCGTCCTTGCGGAACGCCGGCTTGAGGACACCGAGCGATTCCACCGTGGTATCGGCCTTGACATGCTCGTCCGTGTCGAAGGCGATGGTGCCTTTGCGCGTGCGGATTTCCACCGGAACGATCTGTTCCTTGAAGCGCCCATCGGCAATGGCGGCTGCGGCGCGGCGGTGGCTCTCTGCCGCCAATGCGTCCTGTTCGGCGCGGCTTATGGTGTTGCGCTTGGCCACGTTTTCCGCGGTCATGCCCATGTGATACTTTTCGAACGGATCGGTCAGCGCGCCGGTCAACCCGTCCTGCATCTCTATGGCGCCCATCTTTTGGCCAAAGCGGGCGGCCGTTACATAGTGCGGCGCCTTCGACATCGATTCCGCGCCGCCGGCAACGCCAAAGTCGGCTTCGCCCAGCGTCAGCATCTGCGCCACGGAAATGATCGCCTGGATGCCCGATCCGCACAGGCGGTTGAGCGTAAGCGCGGGGGTAGAAACCGGCACGCCGGCATTCACCGCCGCCACGCGCGCCAGATAGGCATCCCACGGCTGCGAGGGCATGACCTGCCCCATCACCACATGGCCGACATCGGCAGGCGCGATACCGGCGCGGCCGATCGCTTCGGCAATCACGATACGGCCCAGTTCGGCGGGCATGATGTCCTTGAGCGAACCGCCGAACGTGCCGATGGCCGTGCGCACGCCGGAAAGAAGGACGACTTCCTCGTTCATGACTTACATTCCTTTAGACCGGCCGCCGGCATGGGCAGCCGCACAAGATCACATGCGGAACACGCCGAACTGGGCGCGATCGGCGATCGGGGCATTGAGCGTTGCGGCAAAGGCGAGGCCCAGCACGTCGCGCGTCTGCGCCGGATCGATGATGCCATCGTCCCACAGCCGCGCGGTGGCATAATAGGGATTGCCTTCGTCTTCGTATTTCTGGCGGATCGGCGCCTTGAAGGCTTCGGCTTCCTCGGGCGTCCACTTGGCGGCATCGCGATGGACGGTCGCCAGCACGCTCGCCGCCTGCTCGCCGCCCATCACCGAGATGCGGGCATTGGGCCAGGTGAACAGGAAGCGCGGCTGATAGGCGCGGCCGCACATGCCATAGTTGCCCGCGCCAAAGCTGCCGCCGATCAGCACGGTGATCTTGGGCACTTGCGCGGTGGCCACGGCCGTTACCAGCTTGGCGCCGTTCTTGGCGATCCCTTCAGCCTCGTACTTTCCGCCGACCATGAAGCCGGAAATGTTCTGCAGGAACAATAGCGGGATGCGGCGCTGGCATGCCAGCTCGATGAAATGCGCGCCCTTGACCGCGCTTTCGCTGAACAAGACGCCGTTGTTGGCCAGGATCGCCACCGGCATGCCCCAGATATGGGCAAAGCCGCAGACCAGCGTGGTGCCATAGAGCGCCTTGAACTCGTGAAATTCGCTGCCATCGACGATCCGCGCGATCACTTCGCGCACGTCATAAGGCGCGCGCACGTCTTGCGGGACGATGCCGTAAAGTTCCTGCGGATCGTACTTGGGCGGCTTCACGTCGCGCAAGTTGAGATCGGGTGTGAAGTCTGGCTGGAGCGTCGAGACGATGTCGCGCACGATGGACAGCGCGTGCTCGTCGTTTTCCGCCACGTGGTCTACCACGCCAGACTTGCGGCCATGCAGATCGCCGCCGCCCAGGTCCTCGGCACTGATCACTTCGCCCGTGGCGGCCTGCACCAGCGGCGGGCCGGCAAGGAAGATCGTGCCCTGGTTGCGCACGATGACGGTCTCGTCGGACATGGCCGGAACATAGGCGCCGCCGGCCGTGCAACTGCCCATTACGCAGGCGATCTGCGGAATGCCGCGCGCACTCAGGTTCGCCTGGTTGTAGAAGATGCGGCCGAAATGCTCCTTGTCTGGAAACACTTCGGCCTGGTTCGGCAGATTTGCGCCGCCAGAATCCACGAGGTAGATCGACGGCAACCGGTTTTCGAGCGCAATTTCCTGCGCCCGCAAGTGCTTCTTGACCGAGACGGGGAAATAGGTGCCGCCCTTGACCGTCGCGTCGTTGCAGCTGACCAGCACCTGGCGCCCCGCCACGCGGCCGATCCCGGCGATGATCCCCGCACCGGGCACTTCGTCACCATAAAGGCCATCGGCGGCCAGCTGGCCCAGTTCCAGGAAAGGAGAGCCGGGATCGAGCAGCCGTTCCACACGCTCGCGCGGCAGCAGTTTCCCTCGGGAAACGTGCTTGGCCCGCGCACCTTCGGAACCGCCCAGCGCGGCCGCCGCCACTTTCGTGCGCAACTGCGTGGCAAGGGCCTGGTTGTGCGCGGCGTTCGTGCGGAACGTCTCGCTGTCGGGCAGGATCTTGGTGTCGAGAACAGGTGCGGTCACTTCTCTTACTCCCTCCCGCATGGGCCAGCGCCGGTCACGGCCACCTGCTCCACGCGGTACGCAGCGGAGGGACAGGTTCATGCTGCCCCCGCCCCCTCCCGCATGGGGAGGGACAAGAATGGTCAGGCCCCGATCAGCTCGCGACCGATGAGCATGCGGCGGATTTCATTGGTGCCCGCGCCGATGTCCAGCAGCTTGGCATCGCGCATGAAACGCTCCACCGGCCAATCCTTGGTATAGCCCGCACCGCCCAGCGCCTGGACGGCTTCGAGCGCGGTCTTCATCGCGTTTTCCGACGCCAGCAGGATCGCGCCGGCTGCATCGAAACGGGTGGTCTTGCCCGCGTCACACGCCCTGGCCACCGCATAGACATAAGCGCGGGCGCTGTTGAGCGCGACATACATGTCGGCCACCTTGGCCTGCATCAGCTGGAACGCGCCGATCGGCTTGCCGAACTGCTTGCGATCGCGAACATAGGGGATGACGACATCGAGGCAGGCCTGCATGATGCCCAGCTGGATGCCCGACAGCACCGTGCGTTCATAGTCGAGGCCCGACATCAGCACGCCCACGCCACCGTTGAGCGGGCCCATGATGTTTTCTTCCGGCACTTCGCAATCGTCGAACACCAGTTCGGAGGTGGGCGATCCGCGCATGCCCATCTTGACGATCTTCTGCCCGATCGAAAAGCCCTTCATGCCCTTTTCGATGATGAAGGTGGTGATGCCCTTCGATCCCTCACCGGTCTTGGCATAGACCACCAGGGTATCGGCATAGGCCGCATTGGTGATCCAGAACTTCGTGCCGTTGAGCACGTAGCGATCGCCCTTCTTCTCGGCCTTGAGCTTCATGCCCACAACGTCCGATCCCGCGCCCGCTTCGGACATGGCGAGCGATCCGACATGCTCGCCCGAAATCAGCTTGGGCAGGTACTTCGCCTTTTGTACGGCATTGCCCCAGCGGCTGATCTGGTTGACGCACAAGTTGGAGTGGGCGCCATAGCTGAGCCCGATCGAGGCAGACGCGCGGGCCACTTCCTCCTGCGCGACGACATGTTCGAGATAGCCCAGGCCCAGGCCGCCATCCTCCTCGGGAACGGTGATGCCGTGCAGGCCGAGTTCGCCCATCGCGGTCCACAGCGCGTCGCGCGGGAACCAGTCCTTCTCGTCGATCTCGGCAGCCAGCGGCGCGATCTTGTCGGTGGAGAAACGGGCCGCGCTATCGCGGATCATGTCGGCATTCTCGCCCAGCGCGAAGTCGAAATCACTCATGTGCAGCTCTCCCGGGGCCTCTCCCCTTATCCAACTGCGCGCGTTCTAGCGCGCCGCTGCTCCATAGGAAAATTGAATTTTCACGCGGCAGGCCATCAATTTTTTCTATGTTCACGCCGGCGTGGCACCGCTCCCCGCCCTGGGGCAGGCCCTTATTCCGGCTGGCCGCGCGTAACCGGGATAAGAGCGCCGCTGATCGACCGCGCAGCGGGAGAAGACAGGAAGAGAATGACATCAGCGATCGCGCCGGGTTGCACCCACGCGCTGAAATCGGCGTCCGGCATGTCGGCGCGATTGGTGGGCGTGTCGATGATGCTGGGCAACACGGCGTTGACCGTCACCCGCTCCTTGGCCAACTCGGCCGCAAGCGCTTCGGTCAGGCGGTGGACACCTGCCTTGGAGGCGGCGTAGGCACCCATGCCCGCGGCCGCCTGCACCGCCCCGCCCGCTCCCATATTGATGATCCGTCCGGCCTGGGCCGCAATCAGAAACGGCAGGGCCGCCTTGGTCATCGTGGTGGTGGAAACCACGTTCATCGCAAACATCCGCTCCCACGCTGCGATGCTGCCTCCATCCAGCGTTTCCCAGGTGAAGCCGCCGGCAATGTTCACCAGCACGTCGATGCCGCCTTGGCGCTCGGCCACGGACGCTGCCGCCACGGCCACGGCGGCAGCGTCCGTCAGGTCCACGCCAGGAAGGTCGAAGACGCCCTCGGCCGCGTCCGGCGCGGTTGGCGCAAAGTCGATCCGCGCCACCTTGTCACCCTGACGGGCAAAGGCCGAGGCGACGACGCGCCCCAGCGCCCCGAATCCGCCCGTCACGATGATGCTGCGTCCGCTCATGATGCTCTGTCCTTGTCGATTCGGAAGGGATGGAAAAGGGCGCCGCCAATGGCGGTGCGCGGATGGTCCCGGCGGCCCTTCTTGCCCGGCGAAGGTAGCAACAAGGCGGCGGGAATGGCAAACGGGGAAATCGCCCGGACGGCAAAAACGCCCGCTGCAGCGTGTCGGCAAAGCGTGAAAATCCGGGTGGTGCAATATCTTGCCACGGACAGTGTTGGCTGGGTATGGATGCATCGCCGCCAAGTTTGATATGGCAAATCGATTACAGATACCTGAATTTGGCAATCGCGGTTGTGTACGGCTGCCGAAGCGATTAGCTGCACAGCGCGTTCGAGGGGAAAGAAAAGAAACATGGCATTCAAGACTCGCGTCACCGAAATGCTCGGCATCGAGCACCCGATCATTCAAGGCGGTATGCAGGGCGTGGGCTACGCCGAGCTTGCAACGGCCGTGTCCAATGCCGGCGGACTTGGCGTCATCACCGCACTGACCCAGCCCAGCCCGCAGGCGCTGCGCGACGAAATCGCCCGCGCGCGGCAGATGACCGACAAGCCTTTCGGCGTGAACATCACGGTTCTGCCCGCCATTCTGCCGCCTGACTACAAGGGCTATGCCGAAGCCGCGATCGATGCCGGCGTGCGGATTTTCGAAACCGCTGGCACGGCCGAAGTGCGTGAGATCTGGGCCATGGCCAAGGCCGCCGGCGTTACCGTGATCCACAAGTGCACGGCCGTGCGCCACGCGGTTTCGGCGGAGAAGGCCGGGGTCGACATGGTGTCCATCGACGGCTTCGAATGCGCTGGCCATCCGGGCGAGGACGATATCGGTGGCCTTGTGCTGATCCCCGCCACTGCCGACAAGGTAAAGCTGCCGCTGCTTGCCTCGGGCGGCATCGGCGATGCGCGCGGGCTTGTTGCCGCGCTGGCGCTGGGCGCGGAAGGCGTCAACATGGGCACCCGCTTCTGCGCCACGAAGGAGGCGCCCATCCACGACAACGTCAAGGCCAAGTATGTCGCCAACGACGAGCGCGGCACCAACCTTATCTTTCGCAAGTTCAAGAACACCGCGCGCGTTGGCAAGAACGACGTTTCGGACCTGGTGGTGGAGATTTCCTCCCGCCCGGATGCATCCTTCGAGGATATCCGGCACCTTGTGGCCGGCGCCGTCGGGCGCGAGATGCTCGAGACGGGCGATCTGACCAAGGGAATTTTCTGGGCCGGCATGGTCCAGGGCCTGATCAACGACATCCCGACCGTCAAGGAACTGATCGACCGGATCATGTCCGAGGCAGAGCAGATCGTGAAAGCCCGCATGAACGGCATGCTCGCCTAGGACAAGGGCCGGGCCTGCGATCGGGCCGGCAAGTTGCACGGCGTGTTCAGCACGTCGGCAAGCTATCGCATCGCCTTGCGCACGAACTTCCGATCGGGTGCCAGGGTCTAGGTCACGACCTGGGGCGGCTTTCCATGGGAAAGCCGCCCTTGTCTTTAACGCCATGCGCGGCGGGCTGTGGGCTGAGCAACCTTTACTTTGTACGTATATCCGTATAACCTGTGTGCAATACGTAAATCACAACGATACGGGGTAGAGGGCGTGACGGTGAACGGCAGTTTTGGAGCATTGGCGAGTCTGCGTGTCCTGGATTTCACCCAATCGCTTGCTGGCCCCTATGCAACGCAGATTCTCGCCGATCTGGGCGCCGAAGTGCTGAAAGTCGAAGTCATCGGTATCGGCGATGCCACGCGCGCGGCGGGGCCTTTCCATCCCAGCGACACCGAAAAGCGTCACGCCGGCTATTTTCACAGCGTCAACCGCAACAAGCGCAGCATCGCCCTCAATCTCAAGGACCCCGAAAGCCACAAGATCGTCTTCGACCTGCTCGATGAATATGACGTGGTGGTCGAGAATTTCCGTGCCGGCACGATGGAAAAGCTCGGGCTGTCCTATGAAATCCTCAGGGAACGCAAGCCCGGCCTGATCTATGCGGCGCTGCGTGGCTTTGGCGACCCGCGCTCCGGGGAAAGCCCTTATGTCAACTGGCCCGCTCTCGACGTGGTGGCCCAGGCGATGGGCGGGATCAACGCCGTGACCGGATCCGATCCTGCAACCCCGACCAAAGTGGGGCCAGGCGTTGGCGATATCGTGCCCGGCATGTTCCTGGCAATCGGAACGCTCGCCGCCGTAGTGCATCGCGAGCGGACCGGCGAAGGCCAGTTCCTGGACGTGGCAATGGTTGACTCGATCCTCGCGATCAGCGAGCGCATCGTGTACCAGCGCTCGTTCGGCAATGTCATTGCCAGCGGCTCGGGCAACCACCAGCCTTTCATGGCTCCGTTCGGGATCTACCCCGCGAGCGATGGCTTTGCAGCCATAGCGGTTTCCAACCAGAACTACTTCAATACCTTGTGCAAGGTACTCGATGCCAACGACTTGCTGGCAGACGAGCGCTTCAGCACACCCGATGGGCGGCGCATCTATCGCGACCAGCTGATCGACGCCCTTTCGGCGCATACCGCGCGTTTCACCAAGGCCGAACTGATGCACCGCCTGGGCGGCGTCGTGCCGTTCGGCCCGGTGTACGACATGGCCGAGATTGCAGGAGATCCGCACTTCGCGGTGCGCAACATGCTGCCGGAAGTCGAGATAGAGGGCGTGTCGGAACCGCTTTCGATCGCGGGTTCGCCGATCAAGATGCAGGGCACGCCGGCAGGCGTTCGCCACTGCGCCCCCATGCTGGGCGCGGATACCGATGCCGTTCTCCAGGCCGCGGGACGGACCCCCGACGAGATCGCGCAGCTGCGAAACAAGGGCGTTGTCGGCTGATCCGACGATGCGCCGCAGCCTGGGCTGCCGGCCAATTCAATGAACTATTTTCCACTTGCGGGGCATCTGCAACAAGCCTATGCCTCGCCCAAACACTAAATATATGACATTTGGGAGACCGTGATGGACAAGGATCTCGACCTTACCGGCAAGACTGCGCTGGTCACCGGTTCCGGGCGCAACATCGGCAAGGCGATCATTCTGGAATTCGCTGCGCGGGGCGCCAATGTCGTCATCAACAGCCGTTCGAACCGCGAGGAAGCCGAAGCCGTGCTGCGCGAAGCCGAAGCGCTTGGCGCCAAGGGCATCGTCGTGCTGGGCGATGCCGGCCAGAAAGACACGGTGGAGGAACTCAAGGCCCGCGCCGAAGACGCGTTCGGCCGCGTGGACATCTATGTCGCCAATGCAGCCCGCCGCCTGCACAAGAGTTTCTGGGACACGACGGACGAAGATTGGCACCGTCACTTGAACCAGCAGCTGACCGGCGCGTGGTATCTTGCCAAGGCTTTCGCGCCCGCCATGCGGGACGCGGGCTATGGCCGCATCATGCACATGAACGGCCCCGATGGCTATCACGGCGGCTTCACCCGCGTGCCCCACTCGACCGCGAAGGGCGGCATCCGCGTCTTCACCAAGTCGCTCGCCGAGGGGCTTAGCCAACATGGCATTACCGTAAACGACATCAATCCGGGCGTTGCCGCGACCGAGCGCGATCTCTCCACCCATCCGCAGTTCGCCGACAAGGACTTCATCGCGTCCATGGTGGAGGAGATCCCCATTCGCCGTCGCACCGAACCCAGCGAAATCGCGTTCGCCTGCGCTTTCCTGTGCTCGCCCCGTTCGGCCGCGATCACCGGCTCGGTCATCCATCTCGATGGCGGCCGGAACATGTTCGGCTGATCGGAAACTGGCGCAGGAGTGCTCGGCATGAACGACCTGGATTTCGCCGCAATCCGCAAGCAATGGGCCGGCGATACCGGCCCGGATGCGCGGATGCTGATCGATGGCGAACTGGTGGCGGCCTCTGATAGCGGCACGTTCACCTGCACCGATCCCTATAGCGGGCAGGAGTGGGGCCACGTTCCTGCGGCAACTGCGCAGGACGTGGACCGCGCCGTTCGCGCCGCCCACCGCACGTTCGAGGATGGCGTCTGGCGCCGCCAGCCCGCTGGCCAACGTGCGGCGGTGCTGCGCAAGTTTGCCGATCTGATCCAGGCCAACATGCGCGAGATCGCGCTCACGGCCGTACGGGAGAACGGCAAGCTCTTTTCGGAAATGTATTATGGCGGCCTCGCCTTTGCCGACGATTGCCGCTTCTTCGGCACGATGGCCGAAACGCTGCATGGCTATACGATCGACATGCCGATGCCGGGCTACAGCGCCTGGACCCGGCGCGAACCGATCGGCGTGGTGGCAGCGATCACTCCTTGGAACACGCCGCTCAATCTTCTGGGCTGGAAGTTGTTCCCAGCGCTGGCGGCCGGCAATTCGGTGATCGTCAAGCCATCGGAATTCACGCCCGTTTCCACTTTGCTGGTGGCCAGGCTGGCGATCGAGGCGGGCATTCCAGCGGGTGTTCTCAACGTGATTACCGGCGCGGGTGACGTGGGCAACTGGCTGGTTTCCCATCCACTTGTCGACAAGATCGGCTTTACCGGATCGGGCGTAACCGGCGCCAAGATCGCTAAGGTCGCTGCCGACCGCCACGCGCGGGTGTCGCTCGAACTCGGCGGCAAATCGCCCAACATCGTGTTCGAGGATGCCGATATCGACGAGATGCTGAAGTGGACCGCGCTCAGCCTGTTTTCCACCGCCGGGCAGGCGTGCAATGCCGGTTCGCGCATCCTGGTCCAGCGCAGCATCTACAATCGCTTTGTCGGGCAGCTTGCGGCTACCGCCAACAGCATATGCTGGGGCGATCCACTCGATCCGAAGACACAGATGGGCCCGCTATCGAACCGGCCGCAGCTTGCCAAGGTATCGAGCTATTTCGAATGTGCGCGGCAGGAAGGGCTTTCCGTGATTGCCGGCGGCGGACGCCCGGACCATCCCGGTTTCTTCGTCGAGCCGACCATCTACGCCGATGCCAAGGCGGATTCGCGCCTGATCCTGGAAGAAGTGTTCGGGCCGGTGGCCGTGGTCATTCCCTTCGAGGACGAGGCAGAGGCCATCCGGATCGCCAACGACACGCGCTTCGGGTTGGCGGCAGGCGTGTGGACGCGCGACCTGGCGCGCGCGCACCGCATGATCGAGGCGGTGCGGGCCGGCACCGTCTGGGTCAACACCTATCGTGTTGGCACCCATGCCATTCCCTTTGGTGGCTTCAAAGCCAGCGGTATCGGCCGCGAGACCGGCATCGAGGCGCTTGAAGCGTTCACCGAAGTGAAAAGCGTGTGGGTCAATCACGGCTAAAAGAGATAGCTAAAATAACCAACGGGAGAGTGACATGGCGCAGGGCGAGGTTTTCGATCTGGTCATTGTGGGATGCGGCGCGGCGGGCCTGTCAGCAGCCGTGAGCTTTGCCGAGGCGGAGCAGAAGGAAGGGCGCAACCCCCGGATCGCCGTCCTGGAATCCGCGCCCGAGGAAGAACGCGGCGGCGCAACCCGCTGGACCACGGCGGGCCTGCGCGGCACGATCAAGGACGGGCTCGACCCGTTCTGGGTTGGGCTGGCAGCACAGCTGTCAAAGGGCTTGGCCGATGCGGACATCTGCTCGACCCTGGAACGCGAAACGCGCGACAGCCTGCTGTTCCTGACCGACCATGGCGTCGAACTGATCGAGCACAAGCTGCCCATCGCGGCAACCATGCACGGGTTGACCAGCCTGCCCAATGGCGGCGGCCATGCTATCGTCGAAAACCTGGCCCGCTGCTTCGAAGCCACGGGCACCGGCTCGATCCATTACCGGACCGAAGCGGTGCGCCTGGCTCTGTCCGACGCTGGCCGGGTGGCCGGCGTGGTGGTGCGCGGTCCCGATGGACTGCTCAAGACGCTTCATGCGCCTTCGGTTATCCTTGCCTGCGGCGGCTTTGAGGGCAATGCCGAGATGCTCACCCAATATGTCGGCCCCAAGGCGTGCGATCTCAAGCTGATCGCACCGGGAATCAAGTACAACCGCGGTGCCGGGCTGCGCATGGCCATGGAAATCGGCGCGGGTACGGCAGGCCAGTTCGATGGCATGCACGCCGAAGCCGTCGACAGCCGCACCGACCGTGCCGACGCCGTGATCTATGGATGCCCCTATGGCATCCTGGTCAATGCCGAAGGCAAGCGGTTCTTCGATGAGGGGCGCGACACCATGGACGCCACGTTCGAGCTGATCGGCTATGAAATCTGGCGCAACCAGGACCAGACCGCGTTCTACATCGGCGATCGCCACGTGCACGATTTTCCCTACCTGCTGGCGCTGTTCGACACCGATCAGCCGCCGATTGAAGCCGACACGATCGAGGAACTGGCGCTGCAACTGGGGATCGAGCCGGAGGCGCTGGCCGAGACGATCGATAGCTACAACGCGGCCGTGCAGCCCGGTGACTTCGACCCGAGCCGTCTTGACGGCAAGTGCACGATAGGGATCGAACCGCCCAAGTCGAACTGGGCCTATCCGCTCGATCGCGGCCCGTTCTTCGCCTATCCGCTGACTGCGGCGATCACGTTCACCTATGGCGGGATCAAGACCGACACCCAGGCGCGCGTCGTCACCGGAAACGGCGCGCCCATACCGGGCCTCTATGCGGCCGGTGAGATCGCCGGGCTGTTCTACCATGAATATCCTGCCGCCACATCGGTGCTGCGCGCCATCACCTTCGGCCGCATCGCCGGCGCGGGCATCAGCGCTTCGCGGGCGAACGCGTGAAGATCGCAGTCTGCATCAAGATGATGACCGGAGCGGCGGTGGACACGGCCGACGCGTTCCAGCGTGTCGGCCGCACTCTCCCCTCCGTGCTGCCGCCTTTCGACACCCATGCGGTGGAGGAAGGGCTGCGCATCCGCGAACGCCTTGGCGGCGAAGTCGTCCTGGTGTCGATCGGCGCGCGCGAAGGGTTGGGCGGCTTGCGCCAGGCGCTGGGCATGGGCGCGGATCGGGCAGTGCTCCTGTCCGATCCTGCGCTGGCGAATGCCGATGTGGCTGGGATCAGCCGCGTGCTGGCAGAGATGCTGCGGCAGGAAGCGCCCGACATCACGCTGTTCTGTCCGTGGAGCGGTGATATCGATGGCGCGCTGCTCGTGGCGATGACGGCCGCGCGCATGGGCTTGCCGTCACTCGGGCAGTTGCGCAGGCTCGACATTGCCGATGGCCGCGCCCACGGTGTGCGCCAGGCAGAGGCCGGCAATCACGCGCTGTCGTGTGCCCTGCCCTGCCTGGTGGAAATCAACGATTCCATCAACAAGCCGCGCAGTGTTTCGCTCAAGGGACGGGCGCAGGCCAATGCCAAGCCGGTGAAGCTGATAACGCTCGCCGATGTGTTCGGCGATGCGGCCCCCGTCCTGACGCAAACCCAGGTCACCGATATCTCGCCCGCGCCCGTCACGCGCCATCCGCGCCTGGTGTCCGACAAGGACGCGCCGGCCGAATTTATCGCGATGCTGCGGCAGCACAGGATCCTGTCATGAAAGCGCTGGTACCCATCGAGCTGATGGATGGACGCCCATCGCTGGACTCGCTCGGCGTGCTCGAACGCCTGGCCGGGCCAGGCCTGGAGAGCTGGGCACTTGTCTGCGGTGCGTCCGTCGAGGATGTCACGCAGCTGGTTGCGCGATATCGCTGCGCCGGCGTGCTATTTGCCCAAGGCGATGCGTTCGCAACGCTGGCGCTCGAACCGCGTGCAGCATTGATCGCCGATCTGGTCGAACAGCGTGGCTTTGCCGTCGTTGCCTTCGCCACGTCCGTCCTGGCGACCGAACTTGCCGCGCAAGTGGCCGTTCGCTGCGATGCCTGCGTGCAGTGGACGCTCACCGCGATCGAATGCGGTGGGGAGCATGGGCTGCGCGGCGTGCGCGCAACGCACGGTGACGCCATGCGGACGACGGCGACCTGGGACTCTGCGCCGGCCATCGCCTTGTTCCGGCCCCACGAGTGCTCGCCAGGGGATCCGGGTGCGCAGGCTGCGCCGATCGAAGCGGTCACCCCGCCGGCCATCGATGAAGCCTGGCAAGTCATCATCGAGCTTCAGCCTGGTGCCGAGAGCGGTGCGGCGGCACTCGACGCTGCGGATATCATCGTCTCGGGCGGCCGCGGTCTACGGAACGCCGACGAACTGGCGTTGGTGCGTGAACTGGCCGATGCGCTGGGTGGCGCAGTGGGCGTTTCCCTGCCCCTGGTAGACATGGGATGGGCACCGCGCGCCATGCAAGTCGGCCAGACCGGCACGGTGGTCAGCCCGCGGCTCTACATCGCCTGTGGCATTTCGGGGCAAATCCAGCACAAGATCGGCATCGAGAAATCGGGCCTGATCGTGGCGGTCAATATCGACAAGGATGCGCCGATCATGTCGTTCTGCGACCTGGGGATCGTGGGCGATCTACGCACGCTCCTGCCCAAGCTGGCAGCGGAGGTCCGTGCCGCCCGCGCTGCCTGATCGGGCCATCGAAACGGAGACGGCACGGGCCTGGCCAAGCATGGCGGGTAGCGGCGCGATTGCTCAGCCGCTCATGATTTCCCATGCCGGCAGGGTGAAGCGATCGGTGCATTCCAGGAACACCGTGCGCACTTTGGCGCCCACGGCCAGACGGTCGGCCGGGCCGACGATCTTGCCGACATAGTGGATTCCCTGCGCATTTTCGACGATGGCCACGACATAGGGCAGTTCGTCCCTGAAGCCGGGGTGGAATGCGCGGTGGTAGCGGGCGAAGCTCCAGATCACGCCTTCCTGCGAAACGTCGGCCCATCGCGCGCCCTGTTCAAGGCACGTTGGGCAGATTTCCAGGGCCGGAAAACGATACGAGTGGCATGCGGTGCATTGCTGTGCGGTCAGCCGCCTTTCGCGCGCGGCCGCCCAGAACGGCGCCATGGCGGGATCGTCCACATCGGGAACGGGCTTGTCGTAGGCTGCTTCTGTCATCCCTTGTGCGTCGCGATGATCGACGCCCCTCCCTTGAACCAGGTTTGCGTGGACAGGTACATGGCGACTTCCGCGCCCGATACCTGGCGTTCCGGGCCGGCGGTGCGGCGCAACTGGCGCACGGCCTCCACGATGTGCATCCAGCCCCACATGTAGCATTCCGATAGCTGGCCGCCGTTGGTGTTGAGCGGCAGGCTGCCGCCGGGCAAGGTGTGCCCTTCGGCCAGCCACCTGCCCGCCTCCCCCACGGGCGCGAAACCGAAATGCTCGATCATCTGGAGGACCCAGAACGCGGTCGGGTCCTGAATGTAGAGCAGGTCGATGTCCGACTGGGTCATCCCGGTGGACTGCCAGATCTGCCGCGAAGCAAGGCCGAGGAATTCGCGGTCGAGATAGCCGGGCATATATTCGCCCCGGATCTGCGATGCTTCCGACATGCCGAGAATGTAGACCGGCTTGTTGGGCATGTCGGCCGCGCGGTCCACGCTCGTCAGGATCAAGGCCACGCCGCCATCGGAGATCATCGTGAGATCGGGCCGGCGCAGTGGCTCGATCAGATAGTCCATCGCCAGATAGTCGTCCATCGACATCGGATCACGGAACAAGGCAATCGGATTGCGCCGCGCCCATTCGCGCGAGCCGACGGCGATATGGCCGAACTCTTCGTCGGTCATGCCATAGAGTGCCTTGTAGCGCTGCAATGCCAGCGCCGCCGGTCCACCGACATGCATCAGCCCCGATGCGCCGGCCAGCGTGGGCGGCGTGAAACCGAACGGGAACTTGGCCGTGCGCGCATTGGCGCCATAACACAGCGCCACCGTATCGGCCATGCCGGTGACGATGGCCTGGACGGCAAGGTGGATCGAGAAATTGCAGGTGCCGTAGTCGAGCGTTTGCGCATAGCGCGGATTGATCCCCAGCAACGGCCCGACCTGGCAATCGGTGTTGGTGCCCTGCACCGATTTGCAGGTGATGAGCCCGTCAAGCGAGGAGCGGTCGATCCCGGCGTCCTGCATCGCTTCCTTGATCGCCAGGACCGAATTGAGCTCGGGCGACTGGCCGGGCAACTCTCCCTGCGCGGTGTGTCCGATCCCGACGATCGCGACCTTGCCTCTGATGTCCGTATCCATGCTTTCCTTCCGCAGGACCGTGGCCCATCGGGCGCTGCCCCGCTCTTCTCCCGCACGCTGTGCTGTAGCAACTGTCCAATTGTACCTACATAGTGCAGAAGTGGATTTGCACGAGTTTTCGCGGCACGGCAACGGGGAAACATGCATTCCGGACAGGCCATGGCAACCGCATCGGCCATGCAAACCGATTTGGCATAGTGCTGGACGGCCGCGAGGTTTGACTGGCGCGAAGGTGTCGTTCAAGCCCGCGCTGCGATGAAAGATTTTCCCAGTGAAGCACCGACCGTGACAGACGATGCCAATGGCAATGGCAATGGCGCAGGCGGATCGCGGCCGCCGCGCCTCGCAACAAGGATCGCGCGCCAACTGGAACAACGCATCGTGGAAGAACGGTGGCCGGTGGGCCATTACATCGGCCGGGAAGCGGAGCTGGTGGCCGAACTGGGCGTGTCGCGCTGGACTTTCCGCGATGCGGTTCGCATGCTTGCCACATCGGGCCTGGTGACAACCCGCAAGGGTATCGGCGGCGGCCTCTATGTCGCGTCGAGCAGTGCGGAATCGGCGTGCCGGCTGGCGGCCAATCATCTCGCTTTCGTGCGGGTCGATCCCGAAGAATACGCCACCGTGCTATACCCTCTTGCCACAGCCATGCTGACGCAGGCCAGCCAATGCACGGCGGCCTCGCGGCGCGATGCCCTGTCCCGCTCCTTGGCGGAACTGGGCCGCAAGGACCTCGACCTCCGATCCGCCGCGTCGCGGATGGCCCGTAGCCAGATTGCGGAGATGACAGGCAATCCCGGCCTGCAACTGCTGACCGGCATTCTCGACCAGATTGCCTATCATTCCGCGCTCTATTCCGATTTCGACGACAAGAAATGGATGGCAAACGCGAACGCCTTCATCGATGTGATGGCGGCGATGGGCCAGGCCGCGCTCGACCGTAGATCCGACGATTTCGAGCCCATGGCGCGGACTTATTGCAATCTGAATCGCGAGCTTTACGCGTCTTCTCGGATTTTCAAACGCCTGCCGGTCAATGCCGCCATGCGCCAGCGCGTTTACGACATCTTTCCCGATGCGCAGCCGATCGGGAAGGCCGACCTGGTCCAGCTGCAGATTGGCGAGATGATCTACAACCTGGGTTGGGAGCCCGGCATCAATCTGGGCGGCGAAAAGGAACTGGCCCAGCGCTTTGGCGTCGGCCGGTGGATCCTGCGCGAAGCATTGCGATCGCTGGAACAGCTTGGCGTGGTCGAAATGGGCAGGGGCAGCCGCAGCGGCCTGCATATCCTGTCACCCGATCCGCAAACGGCGGTGCGGGCCTGCCGGCAGTTGCTCTCCCGGTCTGGCCAGACCGCCGCACAGGCGCAAGCCTTGCGCGCCATGTTTCCCCCTCTGGCAAGCCCCGGCGAGACCTTGCCGCCGATCCACGACCTGTTCGCCAAGATTCTCGCGCCTGGCGACTGACCAACTGGCCGACAAGCCGGGGGCGGCCAATCTGCCCGCCCCCGGGCCCAGCGTTCAGATCAGCGCGTGCGGGATTTCAAAGTTGAAGAACTTTGCCGCATTGAGTCCCAGGATCTTGGCGCGCGTATCTTCGCGCAGATGGGCAAAGTCACGCTCGATCGCGGCGCCCGAATGCGGCCAGGTGCCCTCATGGTGGGGATAGTCGTTCGACCAGCAGAAATTGTTTTCCAGGCCATAGGGTTCGACCAGGAGAGTGCCGGCGCGGTCTTCCTGGAACGATCCGATCGCATTGGAGCGGAAATAGTCGCTCGGCAGCCCCTGCTTGAGCTTGGGGAAGCACCAGAAGTGATGCTTCTTGTAGGTTTCGTCCATCAGGTCGAGCAGCGCGGGAATCCAGCCCACGCCGCCTTCGACACAGGCAAATCGCAGATTGGGAAACTTGTCGAGCACCCCCGCGCTGCAGAATGCGGCAATCGGGTGGACCATCATCTCGTGCGAATAGGCACGGTTCATGATCGCGCCGCCGGGGCCGCGCACCCGGCGCGGATCGTCGCCCGTTGCCACGTGCATTGCTATGGGAATACCCGCTTCTTCGATCACGGCCCAAAGCGGATCGTAGTCCTTGTGATTGTATTGCGGCTTGTCGCGCCCGGCGTCGGTCGGCAGGGCGATGATATCGAGACCCATCTTGACGATGCGCTCAACCTCCGCGACGGCGGCCGGAATGTCGGACGTCACGGCAGTCGGCACCACCTTGCAACGCTTGCCATAGCGGGCAGTCACTTCGGCAGCCCAGTCGTTATAGATGCGGAACGCTGCCATCGCCACTTCGCTGGGCGCGGCATAGGCCGCCAGCGCAGGTCCGTTGGGAAAGCACACTTCGGCATCGATGCCGTCATAATCCATGTCGGCAAGCCGCACCTGCATACCCGCATCGGTATCATGGGTCATCACTGCCGCCTTGGCGCGGTACATGTCCTCGCCCTTGAAGTCGGCCGAGATGACCTTGAAGGGCTTGCGCCCTTCGGCGATCATGTACTGGCCGTCCTCGCGATTTTCCATGCGCGGCAGATAGGAACGGAATTTCTCGTCGATCCGGCTGGGGATCAGGTCCATCGGCGGCGTGATGTGTGAATCCACCGAGCAGATGAAATACTTTTTCTTGTCCGCGTGGGGACGAGGCGTGCGTTCCCACCCTTCCGGATGCGGGGTTTCCAGGCGCCACCTGTTCTCGGCATTCACTTCAAGGGTTTCGGCTGCACTGGCCATCGCGACATTCCTCCATGCCCACGCATCGTCCCGCGGACTCGTTGGCCAAGACTATTCCAAGGCCGGATTATCCCGTCAACAAGTTATTGTGCGGACACCCATACATTTAAATATATTGCCTTCATTTTCTGCTTGTTAGTGCATTTTCCTCGACGCCGGCGGCATAAGCCGGCGTTCGCTCGTATCGGCCAGAACCCTCTTACCTGTGCAGGAATTGCCCCTCGCCTGCCCTTTCAGGATCGCCTTAGGCGGCGCCCAGGATGCGATCGAGCAGCTTTGCATGTTTGCCGCGATAGGGCGGAGCGAGGAAGCGCATCATCGATACGGCGCCCTGATAATAGACCGTCTTGTGATGGCTGAACGTGTCGAAGCCCGCCTTGCCATGATAGGCGCCCATTCCGCTGTTGCCGACGCCGCCAAGCGGCGCATCCTCGACCGAGGCGTGCGCCACGACATCGTTCACCGTCATGCCACCGCTCACGGTCCGGTCGCGCAACATGGCGGCCTTGCGCTTGTCCCTGCCGAAATAATAGAGTGCCAGCGGCCGTTCGCTCCGGTCCAGGCAATCCATCACTTCGGCAAAATCGCCGTAGGGCCGCAACACCATCAGCGGTCCGAAGATTTCCTCGCGCGAAATCGCCAGCGATCCGTCGGGGTCGACGATAATCGCGGGCGGAATCTTGCGCTCGGCCGCACCAGCGAGCGGGTCCTGGCTGGTCAGCGGCTCCACGCGAGCCCCGGCCGCGCGCGCCTGCGCAACATAGTCCGCCACGCGGTCATAGGCGCGCTGGTCGATCAGGCCGACGAAATCGGGATTGTCGGTCACGGAAGGGAACGCACGGCAAAATTCCGCACGCATGGCCGCAATGAACGGCTCGACGCTTTCGCACGGAATGAACAGCGTGTCGGGCGACAGGCAAAGTTGCCCGCCATTCTGCGCCTTGCCGAGCGCCACGCGCGCAGCGGCCTTGGCGAGGTCTCCGTCACGATCGAGAATGACGGGACATTTGCCGCCCAGTTCCAGCGTCACCGGCACGAGATTGTCCGCCGCCGCGCGCATGACATGGCGGCCAATGGCGGGAGAGCCGGTAAACAGCAGATGGTCGAACGGCAGCGCGCAAAAGGCGCGGGCCACTTCGGCGCCACCGGCAAGCGTGCACACTTCGGCCCGATCGAAATATTCGTCCAGTGCCGCTGCCAGCGCTTCGGTACATGCAGGGCCGATCTCCGATGGCTTGACCATGGCGACATTGCCGGCGGCAAAGATACCGGCAAGCGGGGCAAGCGTGAGATTGAACGGGAAATTCCACGGCGCCACCACGCCCACAACGCCGAGCGGCTGCGGGAAGACCTCGGCGCGCGCACCGGTCAGCCGCAGCGGCAAAGGCAAGGCGGCACGACGCGGTTTCATCCAGCGGCGCACATGTTTGGCAGCATGCCTGGCAGTCTCGAGTGTCGCGGCAAGTTCCATGCGGGTCTGGACGGGGTGGCGTGCGCCGAAATCGGCGATCCCTGCCTCGACAAAACGCGCCTGGTGCGTGCGGATCAGTGCCTGGAGCCTGCGCAGCCGGTCGATCCTCACCTCTGCGACAACGGGCCGCGCTTTCGCGTGGGCGGATTTCATCGCCGCCAGGATTTCAACCAGATCCTTGTGTTCAGACATATTCCATCCCCCGCCCGCCGTGCGCTGTAAAAAAGCACGGCCGGAAATCCCGCATCAGGGCATGGGAATTAGCGCAATAAGAGGTATCTGTATATAAGTTGCACGGATTGCAATCGCAATCCCCTTGTTCGCAATTGCACACGACCAACGAATGATCCATTTGGAAAAGGCCTTTCAGGCATCCTCTCCCAAACTTCCAAATGGCCAGCCTTCGGGTTGGCCTTTTTTTGGCTTCAATTCCGCCTGCCGCGTGCTGATCCGGTTCAGGCCGATTTGCCCAGGGCCCGCTTGACGGCGGCATTGATGGTATAAACCGCCTCGCGCTGGGCACCGCGGTTCTGGTGATCGACGCAATAGCCCTGGTAATGGCGGCGGATCAGCCCGGCGCGTACCAGATCGGATACGGCGCGGCTCACATTGGTGCGGCCGGAATGGCGAAGCCGGTTGCGCAATTCCGTGGCGACGGCTTGCTCGGCCATGGCCGGATCTTCGGGCAAGGCACGCCGGTCCACCAGATCGGCGCGCACCTCCTCCACCACGGCCCGGCGCCGGGCATCGCGCTGCGCCATGGGCATCAAGGCATCGCTCAGCCAGTCGCGCACGGGAATGGCCTGCCCCCCTTCGCGCACATAAGGGCCCGCGCTATCGCTGGCGCCGGCCGCACGGGCAATGAGATTGAGGACCATGAAGGTGTAGCGCGGACGGCTGGACACTTCGGCCAGGCGCTCCAACACCGCAGGCAGGTCCATGTCATGGTCGATATCGTCCTGGTGCACTGGCACAGGTGCTGTTTTTGCTGCCCGTCGCGGCGCGGACCGGCGCAGGCCGCGCGATGCGACAGTCACGTCCGTGGCAAAGAGGTCGGGCTGGAACATGCGAACATTTCAAGCACAAACAGGGGCGCTTGGGAATCCCCCGCAAACGTCAACCGCGTCCGCCCTGCCGATTAGTCATCCGTGACACTTTACCCAGGCGCTGAGGTAAAGTGTCAGTCGTGGCTCTTGCCAAAGCGCCAGCGCCAGACGAGCGCGGGCAGGAGGAGCAGGGTGAGCAGCAACGACGTGGCCAGCCCGCCCAGGATCACCACGGCCATCGGCCCCTGGATTTCGCGCCCGGATTGCCCGGTCTCGATCGCCACGGGCAAGAGGGCAAAGGCGGTGACCAGCGCCGTCAGCAGGATCGGCGTTACCCGCTCGCGCGTGGCTTCGAGCAGCGTATCGAGAGTCCAGGGACGCCCCTCTCCCAGCACCAGTTGATCGACATGGGCGATAAGCAGGATCGCGTTCCGCGCCGAAATGCCGAAAAGCGCAATGAAGCCGACCAGCGCGCCGAGCGAAACCACGCCCCCGGTGAGCGCCACGGCCAGCACCCCGCCCGCCATGGCCGGCGGCATTCCGGCCAGGATCAGCAGCGCAGGCCGCACGCCGCCAAAGGCCAGGACCAGCAATGCCGCCATGGCAACGCCGGCAAGCGCTACGTGGGCGAGCAATTGCCGCTGTGCTGCCGCCGCGCCTTCGGCCGTTCCTGCCCAGGACAGGAACACGCCCGGCGGCAGGCGCACGCTGCCCGCGATCCGGGCCTGGGCTGTGCGCACCACATCGGCAACGGCATGGCCGGGCATGACGTTGGCGGTCACGATCTGGCGGCGCAACCCGCCTTCATGCGCAATCAGCGCGCGCGCTTCGCCGGGTGAGATGGTGGCGATATCAGCCAGGCGCACGGCACCACCGCCATTGCCGCCCGCGGCGGCGCGCACCAATGTGTCGCCCAGCGCTTCGGGATCGCGGCGCAGTTCGGGCGGCAGCGTGACGGCCACGTCGATCGCGCGATCGGCCAGCACGACCTGGCCCACCGTCTGCCCGGCAAAAGTTGCGCGGATGGCATCGCCGGCATCGGCCGCCGTCACGCCGTGCAGCGCCATGCGCGCCGGATCGAGCGTGACGCCCAGCATCGGCGTGCCGGGCGCGGCTTTCATCGCCACGTCGGTGGCGCCGGGCGTGGCGCGCAGCGCAGCGGCAATCGCCAGGCCGGTGCGATCGAGCGTGTCGAGATCGGCGCCCTGCACGCTGATGGCGATGGCGGCGGTTTCGCCCGACAGGCTTTCGCTGATGCGATCGCCCAGAAACGTCGTTACCTCGCCCTGAAGCGCCGGTGTTGCGGCAAGTGCCGTGCGGATTTCGGCGAGTGCCGCGTCCTCTCCGCGCCCGCCCACCGATTTGAGGCGCAAGTGAAACTCGCCCTGGCTGGGTGGCCAGGTGTCTTCCCCCGCTTCGGCGCGGCCGACTTGCTCTTCCACGCTGAGCACTTCGGGAATGGCAAGCAGGCGGCGCGACAATTGCGTGCCGGCACTGCGCATCCATGCGAGCGAGGCGCCGGGCGGGCCGGTGACTTGCAGCACATAGTGCCGCTCGCGAAACGTGGGCAAAAGCTCGGTGCCGAACGACAGGGTTCCGATCACGGCCAGGGCGCCCAGCCCGGCAATGGTGCCGCCAGCAAGGCCCGGCCGCGCACAAAGGCGGCGCATCAATCCCTCGTGCCAATCCTTGAACCGTTCGAGCAGCGCCGGCTCTGCCACCGGGGTACGCCCGCGCAAGAGCATGAGGGCAAGAGCGGGCGTCACTGTCAGCGCCACCACCAGCGAAGCCAGGGTCGCGAGCAGGAACGCAAGGCCCAGCGGCGCAAAGAAAGCGCCTTGCAGGCCGGTCAGCAGGATCACCGGCAGCATGGTGAGCGCCAGCACAAACGTGGCATAGACCACCGGCGCGCGCACTTCGATCGAAGCGGCGGCAATGATGGCGCGGCGATCGGCATCGTCGGTCACCCCGCGCAGGCGGCGCACGATATTCTCGATATCGACGATGGCATCGTCGATCACCACGCCAAGCGCGACCGCGAGGCCGCCCAGCGTCATCGTGTTGATCGTCTGCCCGGTGCGATCGAGCACGATCAGCGCGGCCAGCAGCGAAAGCGGGATCGAGACGAAAGCGATCGCCACCACGCGCACGTCGCGCAGGAACGCGAGCAGCACCAGCAGGATCATCACCGCGCCGATCGCCAGGTCGCGGGTAATGCCCGAAAGCGCCACTTCGATGAAGTTGGCCGGGCGGTGCAGCGCCGGGTAAAGTGTCACCCCTTGTGCACGCAGGGCCGGGGCAAGATCGGCGATGGCACGTTCCAGCGCACGGGTGGTATCGAGAGTATTGGCGCCATATTGGCTCGACAGCGTCATCAGCACGCCGGGCCGGCCCATGATCAGCGCATCGCCCACCGGCGGCGCAGCGGCATCGGTCACTTGCGCCACATCGCCGATGCGCACCGTGCCGCCCGGCCCGGTGGCCAACACGGCGGCGGCAATCTGCGCGGCGGTGGTGGCGCTGGGGCCGGGATCGACCAGGATGCGCTGGTTGGGCGTATCGGCAAAGCCGCCGCCGTTGACATTGACCGCCGCGCTCACCGCCTGGCCCAGATCGGCAAAAGTCAGCCCCCGCGCGAGCAGGCGGGCCGGATCGGCACGCACTTCGATCCGGCGTTGCTCTCCACCAAACACATTGGCCCGCGCCACGCCCGGCACGGAGAGCAGCCGGGGCTTGATCGTCCATTCGGCCAGGTCGCGCAGCTGCATCGGCGACAGCCGGCGCGAGACCATGCCGATCTTGAGCAGGTCCATCGTGGAGGACACCAGCGGCGTCAGGCGCGGGGTATCGACGCCGGGCGGCAGGCGCGGGATCGCGTCGGCCAGCGCCTCGGACACTTGCTGGCGCGCGCGATAGGCGTCGTTGCCCTCGCGGAACGTGATGTCGATCACCGACAGGCCCTGGATGGACTGCGAGCGCACCGTCTCGACGCCATTGGCGCCGTTGATCACCGCCTCCAGCGGGCGGGTGACGAGCATTTCCACCTGCTGCGGCGAAAGGCCGGGCGCCTCGGTCTGCACGCTGGCCTGGGGCGGCACGAATTCGGGGAACACGTCATAGGCCGCGCCGCGCAGGGTTTGCACGCCCAGCGCCATGAGCACGGCAGCGCCGAGCAGGACCAGCCAGGGATGGCGCAGCGATTGCCGGACGAGCGCAGAAAGCACTTAGTCGTCCCCGACAGGGGCAGGGGCCGCATGATCGAGGCCAAGCAGCGTGCCCGCGCCCGAGACCACCACCTTGTCACCGGCATGAAGGCGGCCGGCCGGCACGAACCAGCCCTGTGCCTGGGCGCGCCCGTCTTCCAGCAGCACGCGCTCGAACCGGTTGGCACCGGCCGCGCGCCACACGAACAGGCCCGCGTCGGCGCGCACGATGGCGCTGCGCGGCACGATCACGCCATCGCGCACCGGCCCGGCGCTGGCGGTGGAAGCGGCCAGGATGCGGCCCACGCCCACGCGGGCGGCCTGCTGCCCGCTAAGCAAGGCGAGCGCGCCGCCGCTTTGCAACTGGCTGTCACCGGCGGCGGCCGGACCGAGCACCCGCACTTGCGCCGTGCCGGGGGCAAGATCGAGCTGAACAGGGGCGCCGGGCTGTGGCGCACCACCGGGGAAATCGAGGCGGACGATGGCCACTTGCCCTGCCGCCGCCTGGCGCGCGAGGGCTTCGACGCCATTGCAGCCAAGGCGGGCGAGGCCGGCACCGAATTCAAACGTCACGCGCTGGCACGCCAGGTCGCGCCGGGCGGCATCGGCCCGCGCCTGCGCCCTGGCGGCTTCCACCTCGCGCTGGGCAGCGCCGGCATCGGCCCCGG
>Ga0065704_10070322_pt1 | contig 33019 bp, 24 predicted proteins | sample SwiRhicommuniRL2_FD_59091 | JGI IMG/M metagenome (GOLD analysis project Ga0065704, IMG submission 59091) | Switchgrass rhizosphere bacterial communities from Rose Lake, Michigan, USA - RL2 v2 (version 2) | ecosystem: Host-associated > Plants > Roots > Rhizosphere > Soil | place: East Lansing, MI | reverse complement strand
GCCCGTCGCCCGCACCGTCGCGAACGCCGATGCCGCGCCCGCGCCGCGCGCGCGCACGGCCGGCGCGCGCCGTACCCACACGGTCCGCGATGGCGACACCGCGTGGACCATCGCCAGGCGCTACGGCATCACCGTACAGACCCTGCTGGCGAAGAACGGGCTGTCCGCGCGCAGCGTGCTGCGCCCGGGCATGGTGCTGAGCTACGACGAGTAAGCCGGGGCCTTCGCCTCGGCTGTCGATCGGACCACGCGCGCGCGTGGCGCGTTCGAGCCTGCATGCTGCGCGGTGCGCGTGTGCAGCTCACAAAGGCGCTCCTACCTGACGGCGTCACCCTGAGCGGTTGCATGCGCGCTGTCGGCAATGCGTTGATGTGGGGAGCACAGCCTTGGCAACGCGCTACCTGCCAAGGCGAGTTACGAAGCCTGACCCTCGGAAAACATGCATCCGGCTTCCGCCGGCGTGGCATGTCAGGACTAAGTGTTGACGGTCAGCACGTCAGGCGACTTAGGCAGCAGCCTCACGTGGCCCAACATCCGATTCCCAGATGACGCGCAACGCAGGCGACGTTCCGCGAACATCGCTGCCGGCGTCCACGCGACCATGAGGCACCGTCATTCCCAAGGACTTGCCTGCGAACCCGTCGCGACTTCAGGGCACCTCTAACAATCCGCTTTCGCCACGATCAAGTCAGATGCAGTGGCCTGTAGGAGCGGCTCCAGCCGCGACAGACATCCGGAGAGAACCTGTCGCGGCTGAAGCCGCTCCTACAGGACACTTTCCGAAGTTGCTGCAGGCGACCTTCAATCGCGAACCCAATCCCCGCTCGGCCTGCCGCCTCAGGGAATTTTCGGAACACACTTCGGCAACGCAGCGCAGCGCTGCGTACCGCGCAGGCAAAGCAGCGGCGAGTCACCGCCGCAGAGCGCGGCCGGCATCGAGTACCGCACCACAAATGCGAGTCCGGTAATCGATCTCCCGACTCTCAAGCGGTCTCCTCACCGGACGCGCCTGCCTGCATCGCCCGGCACCCGTCTTCGCAGCGCCACCCCGACAGCCAACGACACACGCCGAGATTTCCCCAGCCCCAGGCCCGGAAACGAACAAGCCCGGCATGGCCGGGCTTGTTCGCATCATCTCGCCGCGTGGAGGACGCTTACAGCTGCGCTTCCTGCACCGTGACCTTGTAGCGCTTGCGCAAGCCATCGACGTAGGCCTTGGCCGCGGCGGCGCCTTCGATCTGGCCCAACTGCTGCTTGAGCATCGTCTGCTGCTCGGCCGGCACCTTGCTCAGGTCGCCCGGGTTGACCTTGTTCACCACGAACAGCGCATACCGCTTGCCGCTGCCCGGCATGCCGTTCGCCGACAGTTCGACCTTGCCCACCGACGGCTTGCCCTCGGCCGGCAGCGGCGCGCTGAAGATCGCGCGGTTGGCTTCGGGACTGGGCATCGGCACGGTGCGCGGCAGCCCCGGCATCGGGTTGAGCTGCAGCTTTTCCGGCCCGGCCAGCGCCTGCAGGGTCTCGCCCTTGCGCAGCTTCTCCAGCAGCGCATCGGCCTTGGCCGCCGCCGCCTTGGCGGTGCGATCGGCATGCACCGCGGCAACCACCTGCTCGCGGACCTTGGCCAGGGGCTGGGTCTGCTCCGGCAGGTGCTGGGTGACGCGAATCATCACGTTGTGGTTCGGTCCGAGGGTGATCGGATCGCTGACCGTGCCGTCCTGTACCAGGGTGTCGGAGAAGGCCGCGCGCAGTACCGCCGGCTGCGCGGCGACGCCGCTGGCATCGGCGCGCGAGAACGGCCCCAGGGTCTGCACCGGCAGGCCGACCTCCTTGGCCGCCGACGCCAGCGCGGTCGGGTTCTTGTAGATGAGGTCCACCAGCTTGCCACTCAGTTCGTTGAAGGCCTTCTCGTTGTCGGCCTGCACCTGCTCGCCGGCGAGCTGGTCGCGGACCTGCTCGAACGACTTGCCCTTGCCGCCCTTGACCTCGCGCAGTTGGATCACGTGATAGCCGAACTCGCTCTTCACCGGGCCGGCGATCTCGCCGGGCTTCATCGCGAACAACGCGTCCTCGAACGGCTTCACCATCACGCCCTTCTCGACCCAGCCCAGATCGCCGCCGGCGTTCTTGGAGCCCGGATCCTCGGAATTGGCGCGCGCCAGCGCGGCGAAGTCGGCGCCGGGCTGCTTGGCCTCGGCGGCGAGCTTGGCGGCCTTGGCCTCGGCCGCCTTCTGCGCGGCGGCATCCTTGCCGGCGCTGATCAGGATGTGCGAGGCCAGTCGCTGATCGGGTTCGACGAAGCGCGCCTTCTCGTCCTCGTAGCGCTTGCGCAGCGTCGCCTCGTCGGCCGGCTTGGCCGGCGGCAACTTGGACGCGTCCAGTTCGACGTACTCGATCGACACCCGCTCGGGCAGCTTGAAGTCGGCCTGGTGCGTGTCGTACCACTGCTGCACCTGCGCGTCGCTGACCGGCGTGGTGTCGGCCGGCTGCTCCGGCAGCAACGCCAGGTCCACGTCGCGGGTTTCGCCGAGCATCTTCAGCAGGCGCTCGGTTTCCTGCTGGGTCGCGAAGGCCGATTCCATCAGCGCGGACGGAATCAGCGACTGCTGCATGCCATCGCGCACCAACTGCTCGAACATCGCCGGCGTGCGCGGCGGCATGCCCGATGCCAGCAGCTGACGGTACTGCTCCGGATCGAACTTGCCATTGTTCTGGAACTGGGGAATCGCGCCGATGTAGTCGCGCACCGCGGCATCGCTGATCACCACCCCGGCCTGCTCGGACGCCAGCTTCACCACCTGCTCGTCGATCAACTGGTCCAGCACCTTGCGCTTGTTGTCGGCGCTCTCGAACTCGCGCGGATCGAAGCTCTCGCCCTGCTGCTGCCGCTCCTGCAGACGCTCCTGCTCGAAGCGCGCGCGGAACTGCTCCGTGCTGACCTCGTGGTGGCGCCACAGCAGCGACACCGGCCACCACGACGGGGCCGAGGCCCACCACGACGGCGGCGCCTGCACCTTGGCGACGTTGTTGGCACCGACGCCACCGAGGTAGCTGCTGTCGATGACGAACAGGAACGGAATCATCAACAGGCCGATGATCGCGGTGGCGATCCAGCCCGAGGTCTTTTCGCGGAGTTTCTGCAGCATTGGTTGGGAACCGAGGCCTGTTGGCGAGCCGCGCAGTTTAACCCGCTTCACGCCCCGCCGCGGCATGGCGCGGCGCGGGGACCGCCCGGCGGCGACCCTTCGGCGGCGATGGGGCGCGAACGGCCTGCGTCGCGGATGGCCTTGCGGAAAAAAAGAAACCCCCGATCGCTCGGGGGTTTCGCGTACAAAACTGGCGGAGTGGACGGGACTCGAACCCGCGACCTCCGGCGTGACAGGCCAGCATTCTAACCGACTGAACTACCACTCCGCTTTTTGAACGGAGGCAGGCACCTGGCCCGCGATCCCGAGCGATCGGCGCGATGCGCTGATGGCTTCGAGAAACGAAACCCCCGATTTCTCAGGGGCTTCGGCACAACTGGCGGAGTGGACGGGACTCGAACCCGCGACCTCCGGCGTGACAGGCCAGCATTCTAACCGACTGAACTACCACTCCGCTTTTGAAACTTGTCGCTCGGTGCTCTGGTGGGTGCTGAGGGTTTCGAACCCCCGACCCTCTCCGTGTAAAGGAGACGCTCTACCGCTGAGCTAAGCACCCTAGCGAGTCGATTAGTTTACGGCATCCTTCAGCGCTTTGCCAGCCTTGAAGGTCGGATTCTTGGACGCGGCGATCTTGATCGAGTCGCCGGTCTTCGGGTTGCGGCCGGTGCGCTCGGCACGGTCGCGCACCTGGAAGGTGCCGAAGCCCACGAGGGTCACGCTGTCGCCCTTCTTCAGCGCCTTGGTGACTTCGGACACGAAGGCGTCGACGGCGCGACCGGCTTCGGCCTTGGAAATATCCGCAGCGGCGGCGATAGCGTCGTTCAGTTCGGCTTTATTCATTGCTTGATGACTCCATGTGCGGCAGAAAACCGCGGAATTGAGGATCGGGTGTCGGCTTGGCCTGCCTCGTCTGCGACGAGGCCCCCGATTGATTTTTCACTACCAAGCACGCCCGTTCGCGGTGCTCGCAAGTCGTGCATTTATACCAGCGGCCTCCCACCCGCGCAAGCCGAAAAGCCAGCAACGGCGCGGGTTTCGGCCGCTTGGGCGGGTACGGTTCAGCGCGCTTCAGTGCTTGACGCGCGCGTTCGAGGCTGCTTTGGACTTGGGCTTGCGCCGCACCGGCGTCGGCTCGCCGTCGGCCGTCGCCTTCGGCGTCAACGGCCTCTCCAGCGCCAGATCCAGCACTTCGTCGATCCACTTGACCGGCACGATCTTCAGGTCGCGGGTCACGTTGTCGGGAATATCGGCCAGATCCTTGCGGTTCTCCTCCGGGATGATCACGGTGCGGATGCCGCCACGCAGCGCCGCCAGCAATTTCTCCTTGAGTCCGCCGATCGCCGAGACGCGGCCGCGCAAGGTGATTTCGCCGGTCATCGCCACATCGGCCTTGACCGGCACCTTGGTCAGCATCGACACCAGCGAGGTGACCATCGCGATGCCGGCGCTGGGGCCGTCCTTCGGCGTGGCGCCGTCGGGCACGTGCAGGTGCACGTCGTGCTTCTGCAGGAAGTCCACCTCGATGCCGAGCCGCTCGGCGCGCGAGCGCACCACCGACAGCGCCGCCGACGCCGATTCCTTCATCACGTCGCCGAGTTGGCCGGTCAGGATCACCGCGCCCTTGCCCGGCACCAGGGTCGATTCGATCTGCAGCAGATCGCCGCCGACCTCGGTCCAGGCCAGGCCGGTGACCAGGCCGATCTCGTTCTGCTCCTCGGCGCGGCCGAAGTCGAAACGGCGCACGCCCAGGTACTTGTCCAGGTTCTTCGAGCCGACCGCGATCCGCGCCTTGTCCTTGCGCGCCGCCGCGCCCTTCTTCGCCACAGCTTTCTTCGCGGGCGCCGCAGGCTGAGGACCGGCCAACGCGATCTCCTTGACCACCTTGCGGCAGATCTTGGCGACTTCGCGCTCGAGGTTGCGCACGCCGGATTCGCGCGTGTAGTAGCGCACGATGTCGCGGATCGCGTCCTCGGCGATCTCCAGTTCCTCGCCCTTCAGGCCGTTGGCCTTGAGCTGCTTGGGCACCAGATAGCGCATGGCGATGTTGAGCTTCTCGTCCTCGGTGTAGCCCGGGATGCGGATCACCTCCATGCGATCCAGCAACGGCCCGGGGATGTTCAGCGAATTGGAGGTCGCCACGAACATCACTTCGGACAGGTCCAGATCCACTTCCAGGTAGTGGTCGTTGAAGGCGTTGTTCTGCTCAGGGTCGAGCACTTCCAGCAGCGCCGAGGACGGATCGCCGCGAAAGTCCATCGACATCTTGTCGATCTCGTCGAGCACGAACAGCGGATTCTTGCTGCCGACCTTGTTGAGGTTCTGCACGATGCGGCCCGGCATCGAGCCGACATAGGTGCGGCGATGCCCGCGGATCTCCGCCTCGTCGCGCACGCCGCCCAGCGACATGCGCACGAACTTGCGGTTGGTCGCCTTGGCGATGGACTGGCCCAGCGAGGTCTTGCCCACGCCCGGCGGCCCGACCAGGCACAGGATCGGCCCCTTCATCTGCTTCACCCGCGACTGCACCGCGAGGTACTCGAGGATGCGGTCCTTGACCTTCTCCAGGCCGTAATGGTCGGCGTCCAGCGTCTCCTGCGCGACCTTGAGTTCCTTGCGCACCTTGCTGCGCTTCTTCCACGGCACGCCCAGCAGCCAGTCCAGGTAGTTGCGCACCACCGCGGCTTCGGCCGACATCGGCGACATCTGCTTGAGCTTGTTGAGTTCGGCCTTGGCCTTGGTCTCCACCGGCTTGGGCATGCCCGCCTCGGCGATCTTGCGCGCCAGTTCCTCCAGCTCGCCCGGCGCGTCGTCGAGGTCGCCCAATTCCTTCTGGATCGCCTTCATCTGCTCGTTGAGGTAGTACTCGCGCTGGCTCTTCTCCATCTGCGACTTGACCCGGCCGCGGATGCGCTTCTCCAGCTGCTGCACGTCGATCTCGCCGTCGACCAGGCCGACCAGCATCTCCAGGCGCTCGCCCACTTCCAGCGTTTCCAGCAGGCGCTGCTTGTCGGCCAGGCGCACGCCGATGTGCGCGGCGATGGTGTCGGCCAGGCGCCCGGGCTCGTCGATGCCGGACAGGGTCTGCAGCAGCTCCGGCGGCAGCTTGCGGTTGGTCTTGACGTACTGCTCGAACAGCGACATCAGCGAGCGCGCGATCGCCTCCACCTCGCGCTCCTCGCGCGATTCGGCGGCATCGATCTCGCTGGCTTCGCCCTGCAGCGCGCCATCGCGCTCGACCACCTTGTCGACGCTGACCCGCGACAGCCCCTCGACCAGCACCTTGATGGTGCCGTCGGGCAGCTTCAGCAGTTGCAGCACCTGCGCCAGCGTGCCGACGTTGTACAGGTCCGCCGCCGCCGGATCGTCGGTCTCGGCGGACTTCTGCGCGACCAGCAGGATGCGCTTGTCGGCCTCCATCGCGTGCTCGAGCGCGCGCATGGACTTGTCGCGACCGACGAACAGCGGGATGACCATGTGCGGGAAGACCACGACGTCGCGCAACGGCAGGACCGGCAGGTCGAGGACTTCGGATTTGGACTGGGCCATGAGGGTTCCGATGTGGGAGGCGGGAATACGGAAAAGGCGGGCATAAAAATGCCGATGGCCCCGTTATGGGGCCATCGGCTGGATGATGCAAGGGCAGCGAAAAAGCCCCTTTTCTTTCAATCGTTTAGCCAATCCGCACGGTCGCGACAGGAGACCGCCGCGACCGCGATCGGGCCTCACTCGGCGGAGGCCACCTTCGGCGCCGGCGGCGGGGTCTGGTAGATCAGGTACGGCTCGGACTTGTGCTCGATCACCGACTCGTCCACCACCACCTTGCTGACGTTTTCCTGCGACGGCAGCTCGTACATCGTGTCCAGCAGCACCGACTCGACGATGGTGCGCAGACCGCGCGCGCCGGTCTTGCGCTTGAGCGCCTTGCGGGCAATGGCCAGCAGCGCGTCGGGCCGGAACTCCAGCTCCACGCCCTCCATCTCGAACAGCTTGCGGAACTGCTTGGTGATCGCGTTCTTCGGCTCGGTCAGGATCTTGATCAGCGCCGGCTCGTCCAGTTCCTCGAGCGTGGCGACCACCGGCAGGCGGCCGACGAACTCGGGGATCAGGCCGAACTTGATCAGGTCCTCCGGCTCCACTTCCGCCAGGATCTTGCCGACCTCGCGCTTGCGCTCGGAACTCTTCACCTTGGCGCCGAAGCCGATGCCGCCGACGTCGTTGGAGCGCTGCTGGATCACCTTGTCCAGGCCGGCGAACGCGCCGCCGCAGATGAACAGGATGTTCTTGGTGTCCACCTGCAGGAATTCCTGCTGCGGATGCTTGCGCCCGCCCTGCGGCGGCACCGACGCCACCGTGCCTTCGATCAGCTTCAGCAGCGCCTGCTGCACGCCTTCGCCGGACACGTCGCGAGTGATCGACGGGTTTTCGCTCTTGCGCGAGATCTTGTCGATCTCGTCGATGTAGACGATGCCCTGCTGCGCCTTGTCGACGTCATAGTCGCACTTCTGCAGCAGCTTCTGGATGATGTTCTCCACGTCCTCGCCGACGTAGCCGGCCTCGGTCAGCGTGGTCGCATCGGCGATCGTGAACGGCACGTTGAGCAGGCGCGCCAGCGTCTCGGCCAGCAGCGTCTTGCCCGAACCGGTCGGGCCGACCAGCAGGATGTTGGACTTGGCCAGTTCGACTTCGTCGTTCTTCTGGCGGCTCTCGATGCGCTTGTAGTGGTTGTACACGGCCACGGCCAGCGTGCGCTTGGCGCGCAACTGCCCGATCACGTACTGGTCCAGCACCTCGAGGATTTCCTTGGGCTTGGGCAGGCTGCTGCGCGCGGACTGCGCCTTCTCCTCGAGCTCCTCGCGGATGATGTCGTTGCACAACTCGACGCATTCGTCGCAGATGAACACGCTCGGCCCGGCGATCAGCTTACGGACCTCGTGTTGACTCTTGCCGCAGAACGAGCAGTACAGAATCTTGTTGCTGTCGCCGGAACGGCCTTGCCGGTCTTCGCTCATTGCTTCGCTTACCCAGTTACCCCACCCGATGAACGGGGGTTCGATTTCGAGAATAGCACAGGGCCGGGAGGACGCTAGCCCGACCCCGGCCCTGCGGAATACGCTGCGTTTTGCAGTACATGCAAGCCTTATGCCGGCTGAATCGACTCATCCGGACGGCGCTCGAGCACCTGGTCGACCAGCCCGTAGGCCTGCGCGTCGGACGCGCTCTTGAAGTTGTCGCGCTCGGTGTCGCGGGCGATGGTTTCCAGCGACTGGCCGGTGTGCTTGGCCAGGATTTCGTTCAGCCGCGCGCGCAGGGTCAGGATCTCGCGGGCGTGGATGTCGATGTCGGTGGCCTGGCCCTGGAAGCCGCCCAGCGGCTGGTGGATCATCACCCGCGAATTCGGCAGCGCGTAACGCTTGCCGGCCGCGCCCGAGGCCAGCAGCAGCGCGCCCATCGAGGCGGCCTGGCCGACGCAGATGGTGCTCACGTCCGGCTTGATGTACTGCATGGTGTCGTAGATCGCCATGCCCGCGGTGACCACGCCGCCGGGCGAGTTGATGTAGATGCTGATGTCCTTTTCCGGGTTGTCCGCTTCCAGGAACAGCATCTGCGCCACGATCACATTGGCCATGTGGTCGTCGATAGGGCCGACCAGGAAGATCAAGCGCTCCTTCAGCAGGCGCGAATAGATGTCATAGGCACGCTCGCCGCGGCTGGTCTGCTCGACCACCATCGGAACCAGATTCAACGCCTTGGTCACATTGTCCACGCCGGAACTCCTGCTCTGTGTCGTCCCTGCACGGGGATGTGCAGGGCTTCGCCTCTTGTCGCGCCCCGCGGCTACGGGGCCTGAATCGCGTCTCCACCCCCGCGTGTCGCCATGCGGGCCGCCGCGAAGCGACGCCTTACTGGCGGATCGCTTCCTGGAACGTCATCGCCTGCTCGGTGTGCTGGGCGCGCTCGGCGATCCAGTCGATCACCTGCTCTTCCATCACACGGCTCTGCAGTCCCCCCATCAATTGGGGATCGTTGCGGTACATCTCAATGACCTGCTCCGGCTCTTCGTAGGTCGAGGCGATCAGGCGCAGGGTTTCCGAGACCCGCTTGGGGTCCAGGCGCAGTTCGTTGCGGCGGGCGACCTCGCCGACCAGCAGGCCGACCAGCACGCGCTTGCGCGCCGCATCCATGAAGCCCTGGTGGGCGTCGTCCGGCACCTGGCCCGGGTCGCGGCCGGAGCGGCGCAACTGCTCGACCTGCTGCGCCAGCATCGAGCGCGCCTCGGCCTCGACCAGGCGCGGCGGCATTTCCACCGCGGCGTAGGCGGCGATCAACTGCTCGCCGACCTCGCGACGCAGGCGGTTCATCAGCGCGCCCTTGAGCTCGCGCTCCAGGTTGACGCGGATGTCCTTGCGGAACTGCTCGGCGTCGCCGCTCTTCACGCCGAAGCTCTTGATGAACTCCTTGTCCACGTCCGGCAGCACCGGCGCGGCCACGTCGACCGCCTTCACGTGCACCTGGACCTGCTTGCCGGCGAACTGCGGCACGCGCCAGTCGGCCGGGAAATCGACCGTCAGCGTCTTCTCCTCGTCCTTGGACATCCCGACCAGGCCCTGCTCGATCGCCGGGAACATGACGCCCGAGCCGATCACGCTGCTGCCCTTCTCCACGCCCTCGGCGGGCAGGCGCTCGTCGCCGGCCTGCGACCAGGTCTCCAGGGTCACCAGGTCGCCGTCCTGCGCGGCGCGCCCGGCGGGCTGCCAAGTGCGGCGCTGCAGGCGCAGGTTCTCGATCATCTGCTCGATGTCGGCGTCGGTGACCTCGGCGGTGTGGCGGATCACCTGCAGCGTGGACACGTCGATGTCGCCGAAGTCCGGCACCACCTCGAAGGTGGCCACGAACTGCAGTGCGTTGTCGCCGGCGCGGTCGATGCGCGGATTGCCGGCCAGGCGCAGTTCGTGCTCGCGCACGGCCGAATCGAAGGTCTCGCGCAGCAGGCCGTCCAGCGCCTCGGCGCGGATCTGCGGCCCGAAGCGCTGCTCGATCACCTTCGGCGGGATCTTGCCCGGACGGAAACCCTTGATCCGCGCGGTGCGCGCGACTTCGCGCAGGCGGCCGCCGATATGGGTTTCCAGACGCTCCTCCGGCAGGGTGAAGGTCAGACGCCGTTCCAGGGTACCGGTGGTTTCGATCGAAGCTTGCATGTGGACTCCTGCCACCGGGAGCCCACGGCTCTCGGCACGATGTAGAAAAATACGGGTTGACGCGGGCACGGGACGGCCGCCGCAGCCGGATAGTTTCGCCTATTCCCGCTGTGCCTGCCAGCGCACCCGGTCGGCCGGCGCTGCTGCAGGCCTGGCGTGGCGGGCGCGCGAGCGGGGACTGGGGTGCGGCGAGCCGCGCGAGCGACGCCGGGATGGTGCGAAAGAGGGGACTCGAACCCCTACGCCTTGCGGCACTGGTACCTAAAACCAGGGCGTCTACCAATTCCGCCACTTTCGCGCTGGAGCGCCACAAGCGCCTGCACCGGCATTGTTGCAGGCCCGCCGGAAAAGAAAAAGGCACCTGCCGGAGCAGATGCCTTTTTGTTTTGGTGGGCCGTCAAGGATTCGAACCTTGGACCCACTTGATTAAGAGTCGGCTCGGTTAACTATATAAATCAATTACTTAGTTGTATTGATTGTCCCACTGCACGCTCTGCAGACCCTACGAGCGGCTGAGTCTTGCCACTGATTTTCCCGACTGCGGCAGGGAACACGCGCCTCTCGAATCGCTGAACGAGCCGCAGAGGAAGACGCTATGCGGTCGCGTAGCTCTTGCCACCATGCGCGGCGATGAACATTTTGACCGCTGACCGGCAATAGGACTCGATCTCGCGATTGTCCTCTGCTCTCGGCTCATCGAAGCGCGCGATGATCAGCAGGTCCGATCCCTTGAAAAGCGCGGCAAACAAGCGCGCGGACCCGAGAGGATCGGGCACGTCCAGAACCGCCCTCGCGTGCAACTGGCGTAGCAAAGCCTCGATTTGAGCGATGACGTATGCGGGGCCGCCTTCGTAATGAAGCTTGCTCAACGATTTTTGGTTCGTCTTGTCGGCCATGACCATGGCTTCAACGCTGCGGACGTCCGGACTCAACAGAATGCGAAGGAGTGATGATCCAACGGCCATGAGTTGGTCTTCAGCCGTGCCATCGACGCTTTCAGAAAAAACCTGTGGCGCAAATTGATGGCACCGATCCGCGATAGCCGCACTGAACAGCGCCTCCTTGTTCTCGAAGTGCCGGTAGATGCTGAGCTTGGATATCTTCGCCCGTTGGGCAACCTTGTCCAGTGTGGTCGCTTGAAAGCCCAGTTCCACAAAGAGCTCATAGGCAGCGTCGACAATCGTCTGACCAAGCGCTTCATTGGCTGGCCGGCCGCGCCGGCTTCGACTGTTCTGGGTCACTTTATTTTTAGTCCTTGACAGTATCCAAATTCTGAATTTAGGATACCGACAAGTACTACAAATCACAACTCGTGAGCTCACGGACTCCAGATCAGTCGCCCCGCCGACGGCGGACCCTCCTTTCAATTGCTAGGTATTTCTATGGATGACGTCATCATCATTGGCGGCAGCTTCGCCGGTCTCGCCGCCGCTCTGCAGCTTGGCCGTGCCCGCCGCAAGGTCACGGTCCTCGACACCCGCCGGCCGCGTAACCGCTTTGCCACCCACTCGCACGGCGTGCTCGGCCATGACCACAAGCCACCGCTGGACATCCTGGCCCAGGCGCGAGAGCAACTGAGGCGCTATCCAACGATCAGGCTGATCGATGCGCGGGCCGAGAGCGTGTCGGGCGTTATCGACGATTTCTGCGTCTTCACGGACGATCACGAAAGCCTGAGGGCACGCCGTCTCATCCTCAGTTATGGCGTTGTTGACCAGATCTCTGACGTTCCGGGGTTTGCCGAAAGCTGGGGTACCTCCATCGTGCCCTGCCCCTATTGCGACGGCTTCGAAGTCGCCACTCAGCATTGGGGCCTTGTCTGGTCCGGCCCGCAGTCGATGAACCAGGTCAGGCTCTTCCACGATTGGACAGACAGGCTGACAGTTTTCGCCGATGGTCACGATCTTGCACCCGATATCCTGGCGGATCTGGCAAGCCGCCACGTGCCGGTAGCCAATGGACGGATTACCGGAATTGCTCGCCGCGGCGACCATGGAGCCATCCTTACGCTCGATGTCGCTTCCGAAGTTGCGGTGGACATCCTGTTTGCGCATCCGCGCACTATGCCGTCCGCAGGCCTGCATGAATCGCTGGGCCTGGCAACGGTCAACACGCCAACCGGCATCGTCCTCAAGGTCGACGAGCGCCGCAAAACAAGCATGTCCGGCATTTACGCCGCGGGTGACCTGGCCAATCCCGGAATGCCCTCGGTCACGACGGCATCATGGCAGGGCGCAATGGCGGGGATCTTCGCCCAGCAGTCAATGCTGGTTTGACACTGGGATAGTCTCGGCAAGATCCAACGGGAAGAGCTTCTTGGCTCGATGCAAGGCTGACCTTGTTCAGATGACCAGCGCCCGGAATTTAGTAATTCAGGATGGCGTCATTACAACTGAACAGCGGTTTAGCCTACTTGGGTTGAAGCACCGCGATATCACAGACATGGTTGGCAACCACGCAGACAAGCAGGAGGCGCCGGCCACGCGACGCAGCAGATGACCAACCTGTACGCGCACGACATACCCGACGTGCAGCCCCTAAGCCGAGGCGCTGAGTTGTTGCGCTGGCCGATTGGGCCGACCCAGCGCCTGCCTATCTTCTCAGCAACTTCCCGGGAATTTTCCCGGCGCATAGAAAAACAGCCACTTGGCTTGCGCTAAGTGGCTGTTTTATTTGGTGGGCCGTCAAGGATTCGAACCTTGGACCTATTGATTAAGAGTCAACTGCTCTACCAACTGAGCTAACGGCCCTGAAACTGAGTCGCACATTCTATGTGCTTTTTTGCTTCGTTGCAACACCCCGCGAAACATCGGGTCACGCAATCAATGGGGTGGCTGAGGGGACTCGAACCCCCGACATCTGGAATCACAATCCAGTACTCTAACCAACTGAGCTACAGCCACCATTGAAACCTTGCATCTCCCGCCCGGCGCCGGTGTTGGCGCGCCCGACAGGAATCGAACCTGTAACCCCCGACTTAGAAGGTCGGTGCTCTATCCGGTTGAGCTACGGGCGCCCGGGCCGGATTGTCGCATTCCTCTCCGCCATTGGACATCGGATTGGTCGGGGTAGAGGGATTCGAACCCCCGACATCCTGCTCCCAAAGCAGGCGCGCTACCAGACTGCGCTATACCCCGGCGGAACATCCCTCGCGGCCGAGGCCGGAAAGGTCGGCTATTGTGGGAAGCTCGCGCTCCGCTGTCAACGGCACATCGCACGACCGGTGCCTGCGCTATGCTCGCCACTTGCGGCCGATGATGGCCAATCGTCTTTATTACAGGGAGAAACAGCATGATCCGCAGCGGCAACCCCGCCTTGAAGGAATCCACCTTCCTCGACCTCGGCAGCGGCGCCGTCGTTTCGCGCGACGGCGAGGCGATGACCCTGAACGGCACCGTGCACAAGACCGGCGCGCTGTTGCTGCTGACCGTGCTGACCGCGGTGTTCGCCTGGAGCCAGTCGATCTCGGTCGATGGCGCCGGCAACGAAACGATCGCGCCGGGCATCATCGGCTACGTGCTGGGCGGCGCCATCGGCGGTTTCATCCTGGCGCTGATCACCACCTTCAAGAAGACCTGGGCGCCGGTCACCGCGCCGCTGTACGCGCTGGTGGAAGGCTTCTTCCTGGGCTCGATCTCGGCACTGTACGAACATCGCTTCAACGGCATCGTGCTGCAGGCGGTGCTGCTGACCTTCGGCACCCTGTTCGCGCTGCTGTTCGCCTACCGCAGCGGGATGATCAAGGCCACCGAGAACTTCAAGCTGGGCGTGGTCGCGGCCACCGGCGGCATCGCCCTGGTGTACCTGGCGACCATCGTGCTTGGGTTCTTCAATATCCAGATCCCCTACATCCACGCCTCCGGCACGGTCGGCATCCTGTTCAGCCTGTTCGTGGTGGTGGTGGCGGCACTGAACCTGGTACTGGACTTCGACTTCATCGAAAGCGGCGTGGAGCAAGGCGCGCCGAAGTACATGGAGTGGTACGGCGCGTTCGGGCTGATGGTCACGCTGGTGTGGCTGTACATCGAGTTCCTGCGCTTACTGTCGAAGCTGCAGTCGAGGAACTAAGCTGGGAGTCGGGAATCGGGATTGGGGAATCGCAAGCGCGGCGCCCCGCGATCGGTGGCTGCAGGGTTTCCGACAAACTTCAGAGCAAAAGAAAGGGCGCCTGAGGCGCCCTTTCTTTTTTGCGATCCTCCGGCGCGCTCAGAGGCGGCTGGCGATGGCCTTGGCGAAGCCCATGGTGTTGCCGCTGCCGCCCAGGTCCGGGGTCAGCCCGTCCTTGGCTTCCAGCGTGGCGACGATGGCGTTGCGCAGGCGCTCTGCGTTCTGCGGCTGGCCGACGTGGTCCAGCAGCTGCGCCGCGCCCAGCAGCAGCGCGCACGGGTTGGCCTTGCCCTGCCCGGCGATGTCCGGGGCCGAGCCGTGCACGGCCTCGAAGATCGCCGCATCGACGCCGATGTTGGCGCCCGGCGCCAGACCCAGGCCGCCGACCAAGCCGGCGCACAGGTCCGACAGGATGTCGCCGAACAGGTTGGTGGTGACGATGACGTCGAACTGCTCCGGACGCATCACCAGCTGCATGCAGGCGTTGTCGACGATCATTTCCTGGAACTCGATCTCCGGGTAGTTCGCCGCCACCTCGCGCGCCACCTTCAGGAACAGGCCCGAGGTCGACTTGATGATGTTGGCCTTGTGCACCGCGGTGACCTTCTTGCGGCCGGTCGCGCGCGCCAGGTCGAAGGCGTAGCGGACGATGCGCTCGGAGCCCTTGCGGGTCACCCTGGCCATCGACACCGCGGTCTCGCCGTCGGCCGACACTTCCTGGCCTTCGCTCAGGTAGGCGCCTTCGGTGTTCTCGCGCACGGTGATCAGGTCCACGCCGGCGCCGAAGCGCGACTTGGTGTTGGGGAACGACTTGGCCGGGCGCACGTTGGCGTACAGGTCGAACTGGCGGCGCATGGCCACGTTGATCGAGCTGAAGCCCTCGCCCACCGGCGTGGTCAGCGGGCTCTTCAGCGCGATCTTGTTCTTGCGGATCGAGTCCAGGGTGGCGGCCGGCAACAGGTCGCCGTGCTTTTCCAGGGCGACCAGGCCGGCGTCGGCGTATTCGTAGGTCAGCCCGGCGTTCAGCGCGTCGAGCACGAACAGCGTGGCATCCATGATCTCGGGGCCGATGCCATCGCCACGGATGACCGTGATTGTCTGCGTCATAGGAGTGCGGTTTCCGTACAGAGGGGGAGCGCGCCGACCGGAAGCCCGGGGTGCTGGCGCAAGGAGGTTTCACCGGTAATTATGCCCGAAGCCGGTGAAGGCCCCCAAACCGAGGCGGGCGCAAAACGCGGCACGCCGCCCGCAGGCGGCGTGCATCGGGCCGACCGGCCGGGCCGGATCAGGCGTGGGCGTGCTCGGCCGGCGCGGCGGCGGCGCCCTCCTCGAGCTTGTCGAGGAAATCCACCGCCCGGCGCAGGTGCGGGATCACGATCGAACCGCCCACCACCAGGCCCACCGAGAAGGTCTCGAAGAACTCGTCGCGCTGCACCCCGGCCTCCTTGCACTGCGCCACGTGGTAGCTGATGCAGTCGTCGCAGCGCAGTACCAGCGAGGCGACCAGGCCGAGCAACTCCTTGGTCTTCACGTCCAGCGCGCCGGCCTGGTAGGTCTGGGTGTCGAGCGCGAAGAACCGTCGCACCACCTGGTTCGGCTCGGCCAGGATGCGCTGGTTCATGCGCTGGCGGAACTCGGTGAATTCGCGCACCCGGTCCTGTCCGTCGCCGCCGTCGCCGCCGGCAGCGCTCATGCCCGGGCCTCCGGGGCCTGGCCGTCGAGCAGCGGCTCCAGCTTGCCGGCGCGGTGCAGCGCCATCATGTCGTCATAGCCGCCGACATGGGTCTCGCCGACGAAGATCTGCGGGACGCTGGTGCGGCGCGCCAGCGCGACCATCTTCTCGCGCTCGGCCGGGTCCAGGTCGATGCGCACCTCGGTCCAATTGCGGCCCTTGCTCTTGAGGAAGTTCTTGGCCGCCACGCAGTAGGGGCAGATCGCGGTGGAGTACAGGGTGATCGGCGGGCCGCCGGCCTGGCCGCCGTCGGCGGGTTGGGTGTCCATGGGAAACTCCGGGCGCTGTCTGATGTCCAAACCACTATGGTAGCGGCTGGGTGGATTTTCGAGTCCGCTGCCGCAACACTGCGGATTACCCCGGATTCACCCGCCGTTGCGCCCGCGCCGCGGCGGTCCGCCTTCTCCTGGAGCCTGCCTTGCGCCCGTTGCCGTTTGCCTTCGCTATCACCCTGGCGACCGCCCTCGCCACCGCGCCGGCGCCGGCGCAGGAGAACAAGCTGCCGGACATCGGCTCCTCGGCCGGCGAACTGCTGACCCCGGCGCGGCAGGCCGAGTACGGCCGGATGATGCTGGCCGAGCTGCGCAACTACGACTACGTGCTGGACGACCCGCTGATCGGCGACTGGCTGCAGACCATGGGCACCCGCCTCGGCGCCAACAGCGACCAGCCGCAGCAGACGTTCACCTTCTTCATGCTGCGCGACCGCCAGATCAACGCCTTCGCCACCCTGGGCGGCTATGTCGCGGTCAACGCCGGGCTGGTGCTGACCGCCGAGCGCGAGGACGAAGTTGCCGCGGTGCTGTCGCACGAGATCGCCCACGTCACCCAGCAGCACGTGCTGCGCGGGGTGGAGCGGGCGCAGCGCGACCAGGTGCCGATCCTGCTCGGCATGCTCGCCGCGGTGATCGCCGCGCAGCAGGCCGGCGGCCGCTCCAGCGGCGACGCCACCCAGGCGGCGATCGCCAGCGGCCTGGGGCTGATGCAGCAGCGCCAGATCGACTACACCCGCTCCAACGAATCGGAGGCCGACCGCCTGGGCATCCGCACCCTGGCGCGCAGCGGCTACGACGTGGACGCGATGGCCGGCTTCTTCGAGCGCATGTCGCTGGCGATGCGCGGCAACCAGGGCGGCTACAGCACGCCCGACTACCTGATGACCCATCCGGTCACCACCACCCGCATCAGCGAGGCGCGGCAGCGCGCCGAGCAGATGAAGAAGAACACGGTGACCCTGACCACGCGCGTGCCCGGCGGCACCCTGCAGGAGCGGGTCGATCCCAACGACGTGTCGCTGAGCCAGCCGCTGGGCGCGCCCAGCAATCCGCTGCTGCCCGGCAGCCTGCAGTTGCCGTTCGACACCGGCGCGCGCGGCGGCAGCGGCCAGTTCGACTGGGCCCGCGAGCGCCTGCGGGTACTCAGCGCCAACACCCCGGCCGACGCGGTGCGCGAATACGAGGGCCTGCGCCAGGGCAGCAAGCAGGGCCTCAGCGACGCCCAGCGCTATGGCCTGGCGCTGGCCCGGCTGCGCGGCGGCGGCAACCCGCAGGACGCTGCCAAGGCCCTGGAGGAACTGCTGCAGGCGCACCCGGACAGCTGGTGGCTGGGCCTGGCGGTGGCCGAGGCCGAATCGCGCACCGGGCGCGTGCAACAGGCCAATCAGCGCTTCGACGCGCTGCTCAAGCGCCTGCCGAGCAACCGCGCGGTCGCGCTGACCTACGCCTCGGCACTGAACGAACAAGGCGGCCGCGCCGCCGGCCAGCGCGCGCAGGCGGTGTTGCGGCCATTGCTGGGCACGGCGGCCGACGACCCGGTGTTCCAGCGCACCTTCGCCCGCGCCTGCGAACTGGCCGGGGACGGCAACCGCGCCGGCGAAGCCTATGCCGAGGCCGCCTACCTCAACGGCCGCCCGGAACAGGCGCTGATCCAGCTGAACAATCTGAAGAAGCGCCAGGACCTGGACTACGTCGCCCGCGCCCGCATCGATGCGCGCATCGCCGCGATCACCCCCACGGTGCTGGAACTGCGCCGCCAGGGCGTGCAGGACCCGGACGTGAAACAGCGCTGAAACGCCCTACCGCGGGGCGTCACCGAATCGTAATAAAACCGTAGTCTACTGGCGGCCTCTCCTCCCAGTCCCCACGGTGCCGTCGTGCAGAAACGCATCCTGATCGTCGACGACGAACCCGCCATCCGCGACATGGTGGCGTTCGCCTTGCGCAAGGGCGACTTCGAACCGGTCCATGCCGGCGACGCGCGCGAAGCGCAGACCTCCATCGCCGACCGCGTGCCCGACCTGATCCTGCTGGACTGGATGTTGCCCGGCACCAGCGGCCTGGAGCTGGCCCGGCGCTGGCGCAAGGACGCGATGACCCGCGAGGTGCCGATCATCATGCTGACCGCGCGCGGCGAAGAGAACGACCGTGTCGGCGGCCTGGAAGCCGGCGTGGACGACTACGTGGTCAAGCCGTTCTCGGCGCGCGAGCTGCTGGCGCGGATCCGCGCGGTGATGCGCCGCACCCGCGAGGACGACGAGGACGGCAGCGTCTCGGTCGGCAGCCTGCGCATCGACGGCGCCGCGCACCGCGTGTTCGCCGGCGACGCGCCGGTGCCGATCGGCCCCACCGAGTACCGCCTGCTGCACTTCTTCATGACCCATCCCGAGCGCGTCTACAGCCGCGCGCAGTTGCTCGACCACGTCTGGGGCGGCAGCGTCTACGTCGAGGAGCGCACCATCGACGTGCACATCCGCCGCCTGCGCAAGACCCTGGAACCGTTCGCGGTGGAGAACATGGTGCAGACGGTGCGCGGCTCCGGCTATCGCTTCTCCTCGTCCATCTGATTGCCGTCGTTGCCTGCTATAAACGGCGCACGGCCAGTTCCATTGCGACAGAGCGCGCCCCCGATGCCCCGCCACATCCGTTCCGCCTGGTTCAAGACCCTCGGCACCCTGGCCGCGCTGTTGCTGCTGGCGGTGCTGGTCGGCTGGCTCGGCGGCCACGTGTGGATGGCGCTGACGGTGATGTCGCTGGCGGTGATGGGCTGGCACTACTGGCGCCTGCGCCGCGTGCTGCGCCGGCTGACCGCGCGCCAGCGCTGGGAACCGCCGGCCGGCACCGGGGTGTGGAACGAACTGGACCGCTTGCTGTACCGCAGCCAGGCGGAAATGCGCACGCGCAAGCGGCGCCTGCTGGACATGCTGCGCGCCTACCGCGCCGCCGCCGCCGCGCTGCCCGACGCGGTGGTGGTGGTGGACCGCAACAGCCAGCGCATCCAGTGGTTCAACGAGGCCGCCGGCAGCCTGCTCGGCCTGCGCCATCCCGGCGACCTCAACGTGCCGGTGGTCGAACGCCTGCAACCGTTGCCGCTGGCGCACTGGCTGGCCGGCGGCCGCAACGCCGAGCCGATGCTCGACACGCCCTCGCCGATCGACGACCGGCTGCGCCTGCACCTGCGCCTGATCCCCTATTCCGACGACCACTGGCTGCTGGTCGCGCGCGACGTCAGCAAACTGCTGCAACTGGAGCAGGTGCGGCGCGACTTCGTCGCCAACGTCTCGCATGAACTGCGCACCCCGCTCACCGTGGTGCACGGCTATCTGGACATGCTCGATCCGGAGGATTTCCCGGATTCGGGGCCGATGATCGCCGAGATGCGCAAGCAGTCGCAGCGCATGACGCAATTGGTCGAGGACCTGCTGACCCTGTCGCGCCTGGAATCGCAGGAGCACGCCAACGAGGAAAGCATCGCGATGGCGCCGATGCTGGCCACGCTGCGCCGCGAGGCCGAAGCGCACAGCCAGGGCCGGCACCGCATCGAGGTCCACGACGAGGCCGACCTGGACCTGGTCGGCTCCAACAAGGAACTGCACAGCGCGTTCTCCAACCTGGTCACCAACGCGGTGCGCTACACCGCCGCCGGCGGCACGGTCAGCATCCGCTTCGCCCGCGAAGGCTACGGCGCGGTGCTGTCGGTGCGCGACAGCGGCTACGGCATTCCCGCGCACCACCTGCCGCGCATCACCGAGCGCTTCTACCGCGTCTCCAGCAGCCGCTCGCGCGAGAGCGGCGGCACCGGCCTGGGGCTGTCGATCGTCAAGCACGTGCTGGGCCTGCACCAGGCGCGGCTGGAGATCGAGAGCGAAGTCGGCAAGGGCAGCACCTTCTCCTGCCACTTCGGCGCCGGGCGCGTGCATCCGCGGCGCGCCCATGCCACCCTGACCTCCGCCTAACGAGTATCGCCATGCCCCGCGCCGCCGCCCTGCCGCCCACGCCGCCACCGGACGTTCCCAGCGACCCGCTGCGCGACCCGACGCTGTACCTCAACCGCGAACTGTCGCAACTGGACTTCAATTTCCGCGTGCTGGCGCAGGCGCAGGACCCCAGCGTGCCGCTGCTGGAACGGCTGCGCTTCCTGTGCATCTCCTGCACCAACCTCGACGAATTCTTCGAGATCCGCGCCGCCACCGTGCGCCATGCGCTCGAGTTCGGCCTGCCGCCGGCGCCGGACGGGCTCAGTTCGAGCGCGATCCTCAACTCGATCCACGACCGCGCCGCGCAACTGGTCGACCAGCAATACCGCTGCTGGAACGAGGTGCTGCGCCCGGCGTTGAAGGATGCCGGCATCGGCGTGCTCGGCCGGCATTCCTGGAACGCGCGGCAGAAGCGCTGGCTGCGCGCCTACTTCCGCAACGAGATCATGCCGGTGCTGTCGCCGCTGGGCCTGGACCCGGCGCATCCGTTCCCGAAGATCCTCAACAAGTCGCTGAACATCGTGGTGGTGCTCAAGGGCACCGACGCGTTCGGTCGCGTCGGCCACCTGGCGATCGTGCGTGCGCCGCGCTCGCTACCGCGCATCATCCAGTTGCCGGAAAGCCTGTCCGACGGCGGCCAGGGCTTCGTGTTCCTGTCCTCGGTGCTGTCCACCTTCGTCGACGAACTGTTCCCGGGCATGGAAGTGACCGGCTCCTACCAGTTCCGGGTGACGCGCAATTCCGAGCTGGTGGTGGACGAGGAGGAAGTGGAGAACCTGGCGCTGGCGCTGCGCGACGAACTGGTCAACCGCGGCTACCGGCCGGCGGTGCGGCTGGAGATCGCCGAGGATTGTCCCAAGTCGATCGTGCGCACGCTGCTGCAGAACTTCGCGCTGCCGGAGAACGCGGTCTACCGCATCGACGGCCCGGTCAACCTGAGCCGGGTCAACCAGGTCTACGATCTGGTGCAGCGCCCGGAACTGAAGTATCCGGCGATGAACCCGCGCACGCTGCGCGACAGCGAGGGCATCTTCGAGATCGTCGCCGCCGGCGACGTGCTGCTGCATCATCCGTTCGACGCGTTCACCGCGGTGCTGGACCTGATCAAGCAGGCCGCGGTCGACCCGCAGGTGCTGGCGATCAAGCAGACCTTGTACCGCACCGGCAAGGACTCGGGCATCGTCGACGCGCTGGTGCTGGCCGCGCGCAACGGCAAGGACGTGACCGTGGTGGTCGAACTGCGCGCGCGCTTCGACGAGGAGGCCAACCTGGGCCTGGCCGATCGCCTGCAGGAAGCCGGCGTGCAGGTGGTGTACGGCGTGGTCGGCTACAAGACCCACGCCAAGATGCTGCTGATCGTGCGCCGCGAGGGCCGCAAGCTGCGCCGCTACGTGCACCTGGGCACCGGCAACTACCACAGCGGCACCGCGCGCGCCTACACCGACCTGAGCCTGATCACCGCCGATGCGGACATCTGCAACGACGTGCACCTGCTGTTCCAGCAGTTGTCCGGGCTGGCGCCGAAGATCCGCCTCAAGCGCCTGCTGCAATCGCCGTTCACCCTGCATGCGGGCGTGCTGCACCGGATCGAGCGCGAGACCAAGCTGGCCCTGGCCGGGCGCCCGGGCCGCATCATCGCCAAGATGAACGCGCTCAACGAGCCGCAGGTGATCCGCGCCCTGTACGCGGCCTCGCAGGCGGGGGTGCAGATCGACCTGATCGTGCGCGGCGCGTGCACGCTGCGGCCCGGCGTGGCGGGCGTTTCCGACAACATCCGGGTGCGCTCGATCGTCGGCCGCTTCCTCGAACACAGCCGCGTGTACTGGTTCGGCAACGACGGCACGCCGGAGCTGTACTGCGCCAGCGCCGACTGGCTGGAACGCAACCTGCTGCGGCGGGTGGAAACCTGCTTCCCGATCCTCGACCCGAAGCTGATCCAGCGCATCCATCGCGAAGTGCTGAAGAACTATCTGGACGACAACCTCAACGCATGGGAACTGGACGCCAGCGGCAACTACCGCAAGCTGGCGCCCGGCCAGGACCAGCCCCCGCACTCGGCGCAGCTGACGCTGCTCGACGGACTCTGAACCACCCCACCCGCGCGCCGATGGACGGCAGCCGCCGTGCATCGGCTACCATTCCACCCATGCCTCCCATCTCCCCGTACACGCCGTTGCGCGATGGCGACCTGTTGGCCGCCGTCGACCTGGGTTCCAACAGTTTCCACATGGTGGTGGCGCGGTATCAGCTCGGGCAGTTGCGGGTGGTGGACCGCCTGCGCGAGACCGTGCGCATGGCCGACGGCCTGGACAACAAGGGCGGGCTGTCGGCGGAGGCGCGGCAGCGCGCGCTGGAATGCCTGGCGCGCTTCGGCCAGCGCATCCGCGACGTGCCCTCGCTGCGGGTGCGCGCGCTGGCCACCAACACCGTGCGCCAACTGCGCTCGCCGCAGGCGTTCCTGATCCCCGGCGAGACCGCGCTCGGGCATCCGATCGAAGTGGTCAGCGGCCGCGAGGAAGCGCGCCTGATCTACCTGGGCGTGGCGCATGCGCAGCCGCCCAAGCCGGACCAGCGCCGGTTGGTGATCGACATCGGCGGCGGCTCCACCGAGTTCATCATCGGCCGCGGCTTCCAGACCCTGGAACGCGAGAGCCTGCAGGCCGGCTGCATCGCCAGCACGCGGCGCTTCTTTCCCGGCGGCAAGCTGTCGAAGAAGAAGTGGAAGGACGCGCTGACCGAGATCGGCGCCGAGTTCCAGCAGTTCGCCGGGCTGTACCGGGCGCTGGGCTGGCACGAGGCACTGGGGTCGTCGGGCACGCACAAGGCGATCGGCGAGATCTGCGCGGCGATGAAGCTGACCAAGGGCGCGATCACCGCCGAGGCGCTGCCGCACCTGCGCGAGCGCCTGCTGCTGGCCAAGCGCATCGAGGACATCGACCTGCCCGGCCTGTCCGCCGACCGCCGGCCGATCATCGCCGGCGGCGTGCTGGTGCTGGAAGCCGCGTTCCAGGCCCTGGGCCTGCAGCGCCTGATGGTGAGCAAGGCGGCCATGCGCGAAGGCATCCTCTACGACATGCTCGGCCGCGGCGGCGAGAACGATCCGCGCGAAACCGCGATCGCCGCGTTGACCCAGCGCTACGGCATCGACGAAACGCAGGCCGCGCGCGTGGAAGGCACCGCGATGGCGCTGTTCGAACAGGTCGCCGCGGCCTGGGCGCTGGACGCCGACGACGGGCGCATGCTCAGTTGGGCCGCGCGCCTGCACGAGCTGGGCCAGGTCATCGCGCACAGCCAGTACCACGTGCACGGCGCCTACGTGCTCGAGCACTCCGACATCGCCGGTTTCTCGCGGCAGGAACAGCAGGTGCTGGCGACGCTGGTGCGCACCCATCGCCGCAACGTGCCCAAGGCCGCGTTCGACGCCCTGCCCGACCGCCTGCTGCTCGGCGCCAAGCGCAAGGCCGCGCTGCTGCGGCTGGCGGTGCTGCTGCATCGCGCGCACGAATCCGAGCCGATCCCGTCGCTGGAACTGAAGGCCGACGGCGACCATCTGCACCTGATCCTGTCGCAGCCGTGGATCGAAGCGCGGCCGCTGCAGCGCGCCGACCTGATCGGCGAGATCGAGGGCATGGCGGGGTTGGGGATCCAGTTCCGCCCATTTGTGGCTTGAAAGCTGGGAATGGGGAGTGGGGAATCGGGATTGGGGGTTCGCTTGCGCTGAGGCGGTACGGGTAAGGCCTCGTATGCCTGCGGCGGCGGGGCGCGTTATGGGCCCAGATTCAAGCGCGGATGAATGCCTGACCGGGGCGTCATCGTTTCTACATGCGCTGGACATGTTCGCTTCACCGCGGCGCGCGACGCTTTGGCAAACCGGAGCCACTGCATGCGCTACGCGATCGTCACCGAGACGTACCCCCCGGAGGTCAACGGCGTCGCGCTGACCGTGCAGGGGCTGGAACAGGGACTGCGCGCACGCGGCCACCAGGTCGATGTGGTGCGCCCGCGCCAGGGCGGCGACCGCGACGACGACGATGCGCGCCTGGTGCGCGGCGCGGCGTTGCCGCGCTATCCCGGCCTGAAGTTCGGCCTGCCCGCGCCACGGCGCCTGGCCCGGCTGTGGCAGGCGGCGCCGCCGGACGCGGTCTACATCGCCACCGAAGGCCCGCTCGGCTGGTCGGCGCTGCGCACCGCGCGGCGCCTGGGCATCCCGATCGCCACCGGCTTCCACACCCGCTTCGACGAATACCTGCCGCAGTACGGCGCCGCCTGGCTGCAATCGACCGCGCTGCGCTGGATGCGGCGCTTCCACAACCAGGCCGAGGCGACCCTGGTGCCGACCCGCGAACTGCTCGGCTTCCTCGCCGGGCAAGGCTTCGAGCGCGTGCGCCTGCTGGCGCGCGCGGTGGACAGCCGCCAGTTCGAGCCGCAGCGCCGCGATGCGCAGTTGCGCCGCGAATGGGGCCTGGACGCGAACGGCTGCGCCGCGCTGTACGTCGGCCGCATCGCCTCGGAGAAGAACCTGCCCCTGGCGGTGCGCGCGTTCCGGCAACTGCAGCAGGTGCGGCCGGATGCGCGCTTCGTGTGGGTCGGCGACGGCCCGCTGCGCGAGCGCCTGGCGCAGGAAAACCCCGACTTCATCTTCTGCGGCGTGCAGCGCGGCGACGCGCTGGCGCGCCACTTCGCCAGCGGCGACCTGTTCCTGTTCCCCAGCCGCAGCGAGACCTTCGGCAACGTGACCCTGGAGGCGATGGCCAGCGGCGTGGCCACGGTCGCCTTCGACTACGGCGCGGCGCGCGAGTACCTGCGCGACGGCGTCAACGGCGCGGCGGTGGCCGACGATGCCGGCTTCGTCGCCGCGGCGGTGCGCCTGGCCGGCGACGATGCGCTGCGCCGGCAGCTCGGCGAGGCCGCCTGCGCGGCGATGCAGCAACTGCGCCCGGAACGGGTGGTGGCCGATTTCGATGCCCTGCTGGGCGAACTGGCGTGCGCCAGGAGGACACATGTCGACGCGGCTTGAGATCCTGCGCGGGCACGAGGCCCGCTGGTGCCGGCTGGCCAATCACTGGTGCCGGCGGCGCTCGGTGCGGCGCTTCTTCGCGATGATCAGCCGGCTCGGCGACGGCGTGTTCTGGTACGCGCTGATGACCTTGCTGGTGATCTGCGACGGCATGGACGGCGTGTTCGCCTCCGCGCACATGGCCGCCACCGGCGTGGTCGCGCTGAGCCTGTACAAGGGCCTCAAGCGCTGGACGCGGCGTCCGCGCCCCTACGCGGCCGACCTGCGCATCCGCGCCTGGGTGGCGCCGCTGGACGAGTTCAGCTTCCCGTCCGGGCATACCCTGCACGCGGTCTCGTTCGGCATCGTCGCCATGGCCTATTACCCGTGGCTGGCGCCGCTGCTGATCCCCTTCATCGCCTGCGTGGCGCTGTCGCGGGTGGTGCTGGGCCTGCACTACCCCAGCGACGTGCTCGCCGCCACCGGCATCGGCGCGTTGCTGGCCGGGGTGTCGTTGTGGGTGGCGTTGTAGCCGGGATTGGAAATTCGGGATTGGGGATTCGTAGAAGCGGAAGCAAAGGCCGCAGCACGCTCGCTTTGCCAATCCCGAATCCCCAATCCCCATTCCCAGCTCCATTACAATGCGTCAATGACGACATTGTTCATCTCCGACCTGCACCTGGATCCGGCGCGTCCGGCGATCACCGAGCTGTTCCTGGCGTTTCTGCGCGGCGAAGCGCGCCAGGCCGAGGCGCTGTACATCCTCGGCGACCTGTTCGAGGCCTGGATCGGCGACGACACCCCGTCCGCGGCGGCCGATGCGGTGGCCCTGGAACTGCACGCGCTGCATGAGGCCGGTGTGCCGGTGTCCTTCATGCACGGCAACCGCGACTTCCTGCTCGGCGCCGACTACGCGCGCCGCGCCGGCATGCGCCTGCTGCCCGATCCGTGCGTGATCGACCTGTACGGCGAGCCGACCCTGTTGCTGCACGGCGACCTGTTGTGCACCGACGACACCGCCTACCAGGCGTTCCGCGCGCAGACCCGCGACCCGGCGTTCCAGCAGCAGTTCCTGGCGCAGCCGCTGGCCGCGCGCATCGCCTATGCGCAGCAGGCGCGCGCCGCCAGCCAGGCGCGCCAGGCGGAGATGAAACAGGGCGATCGCGCGCAATTCGAGACGGTCACCGACGTGGCCCCGGCCGAGGTCGCCGCCAGCTTCGCCCGCTACGGCGTGGCGCGCATGATCCATGGCCACACCCATCGCCCGGCGGTGCACACGCTGGACGTGAACGGTCGCGCCCGCACCCGCATCGTGCTCGGCGACTGGTACGAACAAGGCTCGGTGCTGCGCGTGGATGCGCAGGACTTCCAACTGCAAAGCCTGTAGCCCGGAAGTCTGTGGCGCGCATGCGCGGCGACGCGCACGCGCAATCGTGCGTTCGTCGCAGCGCTACATCCCGCCATTCCCGTATCGGCGCAGCACGCGGCTCTGTGGGGCGCTAAGGCAGACCGCCGGCGCGTTGCTGTTGCCATTGCGCGTAATCGACGAAGTCGCCATCGACCACGTCGTACCAGCGGATCGCGCCGGAACGTTCGACGCGGAAGCGGTCGCGGACCGGCTCGGTCTGCGGATCGCCCGGGCAGCCGTCGCCGTGCTTCTCGCGCACGGCGATCTCGATCGCCGCCGGCGCAGGCGCCGCGGATGGCGCCACATCCGCGTTTCCTTCGTCCTCGGCGGCGTAGCCCAGGCATTGCAGGTCGGGATAGGCATGGTCGGCGGCCAGGCGCGCCTGCAACAGGTCCATCGCGCGGCTTTCGTCGAAAGCCGGTACGGCCGGCGGAGCGGTCCGCGGCGCATCGGGCTTGGCGGCTGGCGACGGCGTGTCCGTCTGCCGGTCCGTCGCGGGGCCGCAGCCGGCGCCCAATATCGCCAGCAGCAGCGCCGCCGGCAGTCGCATGTGTTTGAACATCGTCGATCCCGGGAAGTGGCCCGGCACCGGCCGCGCCGGCGCCACTTCCCAGCATAGCCGACGCGGGCGCCGCCGCGCCCGCCCCGGTGTCCCGCACGATGCGTGGCGCCGGCCCGCGCGGCCGGCGCCACGCATCCGCAGGCTCAGCGGAACCCGGCCACCGTCGCCTTGGTGTTGACCAGCACGCGCTGGTTGTCGGCACTGCTGGCATTGCCCATCGGCACGCCGCCGTAGGAAATGTTCGGGTTGGACCAGTAGTTCAGCCGCGGGCAACTGACCGGGCAGTTGTAGGCCATGATCGTGCGCCAGTTGTTGCCGTAGCGGTAGCCGTGGCCATAGGCGTAGGGCGTGGTGCTCGAATCGGTGGCGATGTCGTGGCGCGCGCTCTGCAGGTGGCCGATCTCATGGGCGAAGCTGTAGTAGCCGGTGGCGCAGTCCCAGTACACGGCGGCGAACGCGGTGGCCGCGGTCGAGCCGATGCCCGAGGCCAGGCCGCAGTAGGCGCTGTTGTCGATGATCAGCACGCCGACGTCGGCGGCCACGCTGTTGCGCGTGGTGTGGATGCTGTCCATGTAGCCGTCGCTGGTGCCGCGGAAGCGGGTCAGGTCGGTGTTGAAGTCGCCGGACTCGGTATAGCTGGTGGTCTCGTAGCCGGCCAGTTGCATGGTGATGCCGACGTTGCTGTTGCTGTAGCCCTGATTGGACTCGGCCACCGCCAGTTGCACCAGCGACTGCATGTTGCCGCCGTAGCTGTTCACCGCCTTGTTGGTCGCCACCACCAGCACGCGGATGGTCGCCGGCGAACCGGACGAGGCGCCGGCGGGCGTGGCGCGGCCGTCGGCCATCGCCTGCGGCATGCGGATGGTCGGCAGCAATGCGTATTCGCCGGGATGCTCGGCCGGCATGCGGCTCTCGTCGACCTGGACCAGCACATGGCCGCCGCCGGCGATGGGGCGCAGATGGAACAGCGTGCCGTTGTGGCGGATGCTGCCGGTGATGGTGTCGCCGCTGCGCACCAGGATCGCCGAGTTCAGCGGATCCAGGCCGGAACGCGCGCGCGCCTTGGCCGCGGCGGCATTGCCGAGATTGCCGTACCAGATGCTGTTGCCGTCTTCCAATTGCTCGGTCTTCAGTTGCGTGGCGGTGACGCGCTGGCCCAGCAGATCCAGTTCCAGTTGCGCCTGCGCGGCATCCACCGCGGTGGCGTCCACGCGCACGCGCTGCACGGCGCCGGTGGCGGGATTGGCCAGCACGCGGCTCAATGCGGGTTCGCCGGGAATGGCCTTGGAAATGTACTGACTGCTCTGGAACAGGGGTTTTCCGGCCGCGGCGGCGGAACCGGCGAGACACAGGCCAAGCATCGCGGTGAGGCAGCAGATCGACTTCATGTCGTACTCCCATGGGTGGTGAGAAGAGACGGAGCGTCGTCCCTCGCACAGAGGGCGCCTGCACGGCGCGCGAGGGATTTCGATTAGCCGCCCGCCCGGCGACCAGCGCAAGCGACAAATGCGCGGCGTCGCCGCTCAGAGATGGGCATTCCAGAAGCGGCCGTGACCGCCATCAACGCGGCCCGCGCCGCGTGCTGCGGATCGGCTGCGATGCACGCATTTGCCCGGGCTCGGCGGGGCGCTACCGCCGGCAACCGCGCACGGCGTGACAGGCGCAGACGCGACTTGGGGCGGCCGCCAGCGCGTCAGCCCGCTTGGCGCTGCAGCGCCAGCAGTTCGTCCTCGTCGAAACCGGCCAGCAAACGCGCCTGCAGGTTGAACGGGCCGTGCAGATAGCCGCCGGCGTATTCGCGCAGCAACGCGGCGAAACGCGCGCGCGGCTCGATCCCGGCGCGCTGGCAATACCAGCGGTACCAGCGCGAGCCGGCGGCGACATGCGCCACTTCCTCGCGCAGGATCAGCTCCAGGATCTGCGCGGTGGCCTCGTCACCGAGCGCGCGCAGCTTGACGATCATGCCCGGGGTCACGTCCAGGCCGCGCGCTTCCAGCACCCGCGGCACCAGCGCCATGCGCGCCAGGCCGTCGTGCGCGGTCTTCTCGCACATCTCCCACAAGCCGTTGTGCGCGTCGAAATCGCCGTAGTCGTGGCCCAGCGCGCGCAGCCGATCGCGCAGCAAGACGAAATGGCGCGCTTCGTCGGCGGCCACCGCCACCCAGTCGGCATAGAACGCGTCGGGCAGGCCGCGGAAGCGATAGACCGCATCCCAGGCCAGGTCGATGGCGTTGAGTTCGATGTGGGCTATGGCGTGGAGGAAGGCGGCGCGGCCTTCGGCGCTGCCCAGGCCACGCCGCGGCAGTTCGCGCGGATGCACCAATACTGGTCGCGGCGGACGCCCCGGCATGCGGATCGGTTCGGGTTCCCCGGCCTCGGCCGGCACGCGCAGTTCGCCGGCGGCGAACGCGGCGGCATGGCGCTGGGTCAGCGCGACCTTGTCCTCGGGCGCGCTGGCGGCCAGGCAGCGCTGCGCGGCGTGCAGCAGGTTCCCGCCGGCATGCGCGTCCATCCGTGCGCCCTGCAACGCCGCCTCAGGCGCGGCGCTTCTTCTTCGCTTCGTCCGAGCGCAGTTGCATGATGCGCTCGAAGTAGCCGGGCTCGATGCCGGTGGTGTATTCGCCGTTGAAGCACGAGGAATCGAACGCCTTCAGTTCCGGGTTGCCCTCGCGCACCGCGGTCTCCAGGTCTTCCAGATCCTGGTAGATCAGCCAGTCGCAACCGAGGAATTCCTGGATCTCCTGCTCGCTGCGGCCATGCGCGATCAGTTCGTCGGCCGCCGGCATGTCGATGCCGTAGATGTTCGGGTAGCGCACCGGCGGCGCGGCGCTGGCCAGGTACACCTTGCGCGCGCCGGCCTCGCGCGCCATCTGCACGATCTGCCGGCTGGTGGTGCCGCGCACGATCGAGTCGTCGACCAGCAGCACCACGCGGTTGCGGAATTCCAGGTGGATCGGATTGAGCTTGCGGCGTACCGACTTCACCCGCTCGCCCTGCCCCGGCATGATGAAGGTGCGGCCGACGTAGCGGTTCTTGACGAAGCCCTCGCGGTACTTCACTCCGAGCACGTTGGACATCTCCAGCGCGGCGTCGCGCGAGGTGTCCGGGATCGGGATGATGGTGTCGATGTCGTGGTCCGGGCGCAGGCGCAGGATCTTCTCGCCCAGCTTCATGCCCATGCGCATGCGCGCCTTGTGCACCGAGACGTTGTCGATCATCGAGTCCGGGCGCGCGAAGTACACGTACTCGAAGATGCACGGGGTGTGGTCGGTGGGCGAGGCGCAGACTTCGGAAAACAGCTCGCCGCGGCCGGTGATGACCAGCGCCTCGCCGGGGCGCACGTCGCGCACGCGGGTGAAGCCGAGGATGTCCAGCGCCGAGGACTCGGAGGCGACGATGTACTCGTCGCCCTCCACGCTCTCGCGCTTGCCCAGCACCAGCGGACGGATGCCGTGCGGGTCGCGGAACGCGACCAGGCCCAGGCCCAGCACCACGCTGACCACGGCGTAGCCGCCCTTGCAGCGGCGGTGCACGCCGGCCACCGCGCGGATCGCCGCTTCGGGGGTCAGCATGCGCTGCGCATCCAGTTCGTAGGCGAACACGTTCAGCAGCACTTCGCTGTCCGAATCGGTGTTGATGTTGCGCCGGTCGGCCTCGAACACCTGCTGGCGCAAGGCCTCGGTGTTGATCAGGTTGCCGTTGTGCGCCAGCGCGATGCCGTAGGGCGAGTTGACGTAGAACGGCTGCGCCTCGTCCATGCCCTCCGAGCCGGCGGTCGGGTAGCGGCAGTGGGCGATGCCGACGCGGCCTTCCAGCACGCCCATGCGCTTTTCGTCGAACACATCGCGGACCAGGCCGTTGGCCTTCTGCACGCGCAGGCGGGTGCCGTCGGCGGTGGCGATGCCCGCCGCGTCCTGTCCGCGATGCTGCAGCACGGCCAGACCGTCATACAGTTGCGCCGCGACATTCTGGTTGCCGACGATTCCGACGATGCCACACATGTGAACGCTCTCCGCGGCGCGGACGCCGCTATTGGGAAGGTGGCCGTGCCTGGCCGTTGGGTTCGACCCGTGCCGGGTCGTTCGCTGCCGGCCGCGCCTGCGCCGGATCGATGTTCGCAGGCAGGACCTGCGCCGGATCGCCGCCGGGCTGCGCGGACCTGGCGCCGGGACGCCCCAGCGCCTTGGACATCACGTCCTGCAGGCCACTGGCCGACAGGGCCTTGTCCAGGGCGGCATTATCGCCTGCCGCGGGCAAGTTGCCCAAATCCATGTTGTTCATCTGCGGCAGGTGCGTCATGTCCAGCTGCGGCATCTGCGGCATGCGCCAGTCCGGCAACTGCGCGCGCATCCAGTGCACGCCGGGGCTGAGCACCGGCAGCACCACCGACTGGCGCCAGGCCGGCTCGCGGGTCAGCGGGGTGAAGCTCATCAGCAGCACCAGCACCGCGGCGAAGAAGCCGCCGCGCAGCGTGCCCAGGCCGAAGCCCAGCGCGCGGTCGGTGGCCGACAGCGCGGTGGCGCGCACCGCGGTACGGATCACCATGCCGGTGATGCCCACCACCGCCATCGTCACCACGAAAGTCAGCGCATAGCCGCCCAGGTAGTAGCTCATGCTCGGGCGGGCGCCGTCGGCCAGCCAGCGCCCGGCGTCGCCGCCGAACTGGAAGGTGGCCCAGCCGGCCAGCAGCCACGACAGGGTGCCGACCACGATGCCGACGAAGCCGCGCAGGGCGCCGAGCAAGGCCGAGACCAGGATCACCACCAGCAACACCATGTCGATCATGCGCGCCTCCCGCGGCCGCGCCGCGTCATGGCGGCATCGGCCCGCCGCGTTTCCCGTCCCTGGTACATGCTTGCGACTCCGTGGGCCGGGGCCCGGTTCAAGGGTGTGGACGTACCATACCGCTGATACCGACCTTGGCGGCGACCTGCGCTCGCAATTGCTCGGCCTCGGCGCGATTGGCGACCGGCCCGATCCGGACCCGGTTCAAGGCGCCCTTGTCGGTGCGCACCTGTTCGACGAACGCGCTGAAGCCGGCGGCGCGGGCCTTGTCGCGCAAGGCGTTGGCATCCTCGGCCCTGCCGAAGGCGCCCAACTGCACGGCGAAACCGGTACCCGCCGCGGCCGGGATCGCCGGCACGCTGGGCGCGGGCTTGGCCGCAGCCACCGGGGCCGGCGTGGCGACCGGCTTGGCTGGCTCAGGCTTGGCGGGTTCGGGCTTGGCCGGTTCCGGCTTCGGCGTCGCCGCGACTGCGGGCTTGGCCGCCGCTGGTGCCGGCTTGGCCGGCTCCGGTGGCAGGGATTCGGTCTTGGTTGGGGCGGCCGGCGTCGCCGCGGCCACCGCGGACGGGTTCGGCGCGTCCAGCGTCACCACCTGGGCATTGACGTCGTTGCGCACCTTCACCGCCTGCAGGCGCACCGATTCGGCCTGGGCGCGGTCGGCATAGGGGCCGATGCGCACGCGCCAGGCCTGGCGCCCGCCGATCGTGGCCGCCTCGCGGAAACCCGGCAGTTGCGCCTGCTTGAGCCGCGCGATCACCGCATCGGCATCGGCGGCGGTGGCGTAGGCGCCGAAATTGACCGCGTAGTTGCCCGCGGCCACGGTCGGCGGCAGCGG
>Ga0065704_10070321_pt1 | contig 33063 bp, 15 predicted proteins | sample SwiRhicommuniRL2_FD_59091 | JGI IMG/M metagenome (GOLD analysis project Ga0065704, IMG submission 59091) | Switchgrass rhizosphere bacterial communities from Rose Lake, Michigan, USA - RL2 v2 (version 2) | ecosystem: Host-associated > Plants > Roots > Rhizosphere > Soil | place: East Lansing, MI | reverse complement strand
GCTCTGGCTCTGGCTCTGGCTCTGGCTCTGGCTCTGGCTCTGGCTCTGGCTCTGGCTCTGGCTCTGGCTCTGGATCTACACCAGGCTCAGGTTCACCCGTAGGTACTTCAAGTCCTGTTCCAACTTTGGTTATTCTTCCAGACGAAAGTTCTTCTTCTTCTTTGAGGAATGGCAAGTCTTTGATGCTCGTGTCACTTATTACCTTGGCCACTTTGATTATGTGAGTAATTACTTTACTTTGACTACCTACATTCACTTCTTTTTTTCAGCTTCGAAACTAATCTGGCTTTCTTTTCCTCCTTGATTCCAAATATGGAATCCTTCAAATCCTTATGATCAATGTCAAATACCTTTTTTTGCCTATACATTGTATTTTTTGGGATTTGTTTCTAATTATATAGTACTTAATATATTGATTTTTTTTTGTATAATGTAGTTCCGCGCTAAAATCGCTTTGAATAGAGTTTATAAATACAAGAGCAAAGCGATTGTAGTGTAAATAGACGGTTCTCTTGTATTCGAATGGGAACGTATTGTGTATGTATTAATGAAAGAATGTGAGTGAGGGTATTCATGAAACTTATATTTGTTTAATTTACAACATTACTACAAAAGCTATAGAGAGAGAGCTTAAAAATATATCCCCAAATTCCGAGCGGTTTGTTCTAATATGTCGACTTCAACCAGTTTATTGGGGGATAATCTCGTTATTTCTGTTGTTGTTAACTCTAATGTTCATTTCATTTTTTTTGCCCTACTTAGCTGTCTTTAAAGGATACAATCTTTAGTAAAAAGATCTTCACCGCTGCAAAAGATCATTACCGCTATACTAGAACACTCTTTTAAATTCTAAATAGTTTATTTGAGCAGTTTTGTTTTACTGGAGAGATTTTATTATCTATTAAGCACTCATATCCATTATATCTACAACCAATTTTTGCAACATTTTTAAAGATTGAATAGTTTTAGAATACTGAAATGAATAAAAAATTTTGTATTTTTTAGTAGTAATTTTTTGATTTTTTTAATATTTTTCTAAGAAAAGTTGAAACTTGACAATAAATACTATAACAGTTTCAAAGCTAAAACTACTAATTGCAAATTATTTGTTCTATATAAAATATGAATTATATTATTACCTTATATGTAAAGATGCATCTCCCTTTCTTAAATGCAATTTCATTTCCATTCAAATATACCAATAAGAAATTACAAATTGCGAATTGGCTATAATTTAGAATTAAGGAGACTAGCCACATGGAAAATGAAACGGGTATGATAAAGAAGTGACGTTGAACCTTGAAAAAGGGGAAATTTTAATCCCGTTTAACAAACGCACCAAAACAAGCTTAATCAAACATGACCATCAAGCAAAATAGCAAATTGTGAATGAGGTTGATGTAGAAGTCCTATTGGAAGCTGAAAAAGGAATTGAAGAATGGAAGATGTTGGCGAGCTTGAAAGTGCTTGAATTCCTGACTCAGAACCTCGATTTGTCGCAGTGGTCACAATATAGGAAGTTGAACAGACACCTCTTAAATAGCTTGAAAAAAAAATTCTCAAAAAAAAGTAGGTCGTACCCGGATTCGAACTGGGGTTAACTGGATCAAAACCAACTGTGATAACCACTACACTATACAACCAATTATGAATTTCTTGTTGCAGAGGAGTACTTATGATAAAGCTTATACTATAAAGGCTCTCTCTTTTGGAATATAGCTGTACCGATCTGTAAAGTCTTCGGTGTTTGTATAAATTGTATTTATAAGGCGTTAAATAGTAAGAAAAAGTGTAGAAGCACATTTTTGTCTGGTGATTCACACTCTTTAATGTAGGCATCTCTGGCTTCTTTTGTAGTTCAATCTCAAGGAGACCTGATTATGTGGCCCACCGCGACCTCGAACTTGGGTCCTGGTGGTTAGCATATTCTCTAGGATCTCGTAGGATATGTTACAATTGTTATGGGATACTTAATAATATGAAATAAAATATGAAGATATTATTCCTTACAACATGTTGATTATTCATTTGTTACATATCATGTCAATGAAGCTGACGACTTGTACGACGCTTAGAAATATAATCAGTCAGAGTTATAACGATTTCTCGAAAAAAAAGGTCGTACCCGGATTCGAACTGGGGTTGTCTGGATCAGAACCAAAAGTGATAACCACTACACTATACAACCAATTGTTAAGCCAAATGTGAGATATATCTTCCTATAATCTAGAAGATGTGGTCCTTTGGCTTCAGGATCTTGGGACCCCTTGAAAGGATATATATATCCAGACAGTGATAGTGCTCCCATCTTTTTACTTAATTGATTACCTTCCAATACAAATACAAATCAGTCCACTGACACCGGAACGCTACAACTAGAATCTCTCATTATATCAATTTCATCACTGAACTCCCAGGTTCCTGTAACTCGAAAAGATGCTGACAGATTATAAAACAACGTTCATCAATTTTCTCTACAGTTTCTATCTTGATTCTCCTTATATTTAGTCACGACTACGTATTTATTGTGAGATAACCAAAGCAATGATATTCATTAGGTTATTACTACTTACGCTTCTGAATTACTGGAGCAGTTCCGATTCTATTACATGGAATATGAAAACAAGGTTTGAATTAAGAAACAATAGCTAACTAGAAAGCATGGAAATATTATGAATATTAGCTAGGGGGTCTAATCTTGAATCTTGCACCCAAAAGTGGGCTCGTAGCACGACAAATAATCCTGACCAGAGTTCCAAAAGAGTAAAAGACCAGTAATAGCTTAGTCTTCAAGGATCTACATTGATCAAAAACATTTCTTACCTCAGCCAGAGGATCAATAAGAACTTTCCGAGCACTTTCTTGAAATTCCGAAAGTCTTGTTACAGTGCCTTCATCTAAAGGAATGGTTGAATATGTCAGTGGGGCAGACTTCTGATAGTATTTTGAGAACCGAAGGTTACGTGCTGGAGTAATTAGTGAGGTTGGTGTTCTAGAAAGGGTCTGTTGAGGTAGCGAATGTGCAATGAATGTTGATGTAGTAACATTTGAATCGATGAAGAGATCAGATTTTGTGGGGTCAAGAACCTTTAAACTATGATCCGCAATGAAAGGTTTGCAATTGATAGTAGTGGAGGCTCCTGAAATCATGGAAGTAATATCAACCGAAGAGCAGTCATATTGATCTGAAGTAGTACAAATATCAGGAAGCATAGCAGGTGGAGTGAAAGTCAGAGCTTCGAGTTTATCATAGCTTTCTGGGATTCTAACAGAAACAGTTCCTTGGTAAAGGTCATCGAGATCAGCTTCTAGATCAGCCCCATAATATTCTATCTGGGAATCAATTTCTTGAAATGCACTCTTTTGATCAGTAACCTTAGTTTCTGCAATTGTGATTGAATTTCTAACGTCCTCAACACTTTCAGACTCTTCCATAGATTCTATTGAATATTCTTCAAAAGAATATTCTTCCTTAAACTCAGTAGCGTCAGTATGAATATATAATGGACTGTAGATAATCTCATGTAACATAAAACTAGAACAAAAGTTACTAAAATCTTCAAGGGCCAGACCAGGTTCTGATTGACTAACTTTATAAGGTGACCGAAGGTGGGAAGATATTGGTAATACGAAGGCCATTGATTTAATGAAGTGAAGTATGAAGTATGAAGGATACATATATAATTTTTTGAAGGATATTTGCCCTATTTATGTTTTTTGGAGAAGCATAATATATTTATCCACTCTGTTTAAGTGTGGAAAAGAATTTTGCACCCAAATTAAATTCTGCCAAAATAACCTTTGATAATCCACCATCAAAAGTTATTGTGTGTTTATAAGCAAATATAGCTAGAACATTCTATACGACTCTTTTTTGAGGTTATTCGGTTTCCTAATACTTCAAGACAAATCTGCCTTTTAAATGAAAAAAAGAGTTCAAACAAAAGGGCTCTAAATATTGTATAGAAAAGGCTCGAATTATCGTATAGAAATGGCTTTAAACATTATACAAAAATATGAATGGTAATAAGTAATGTAAAGCAAAGAATTCTTGTATAGTTGGATTTGATGGCTATGAATATTATTGAAAAATAGCTCTAAAAATTATACAAAAATGGCTCTGAATATTATACAAAGTGCTTTAAATTATAGCTGACGAAAATTATTTTATATAAAGACACTTCTGCGTTTATATAAATACTTGAATATAAAGTTATTTGTGCCTTTATAAAGCCACTTCTCTCTTTATTCGTTTTTATCTCGCGCGATAACGTATTTCACACACAATATCAGAATTTCTCACAATCACCGAGTCTTCTCCTACTGACTAAATCCATTCGTTGTATAGGACTTGCTGTAAATCAGTATTGTCGTGACGCTAATCATCATATCTGAATTTCAGTATAGTAATCGGAAAAAAACGAATTCGCTAACGATCTTTCTTACCAATTGTTGAAAGTTTGGTAATCTACAGCTCACAGCAAGAGACGATTAGAAAAGTCTACCAAACAAATTCAGTGCCAAATTCTCTAATTGACAGAGACAAGTTCTACAAGAAAAACTATCATTAGATCAAATAAGTTACTTCAACTATCGGAATATTGGCTATCAGAATATTAACTATCGGAATATTAGCTATCAGAGTATTAACTATCAGAATATTAACTATCAGAATACCAACTATCGAAATATTAGCCATCACTGCATTAACTACCGCTACATTAACTACCACTACGTTAACTTATCACATTAATCATCAAATATTAAGTAGCTTCAATATTTCAATCTTCTGCTGTCTTTCACTTCTCTACAATGAACAACTACTTCTCACAATTCATCCCTAACTTGCCTTTCCAATCACCGGCCGAACCCCCTTACACAACAATGAGCGCCTCCAACTCTCCGAAAATCAATTATATCACAATCTTCAACCCTTCACTTTCCCCCCCTCGAGCCGAATCCAACGAAGAGCTACTCCTGCAAATTCTCTGTTTCATTTCGGAAGGCGGAACAAAAATGCAATCTGTAGAACAATTAAGAGTTATAGGACTCATGAGAGGTATAGATTCGTTTGCACGAACGTTTTCTGGAAATTCACAACAATCTCAGAAGTTGTGTCAAGAACCTTCCATTATTAACTCCACTAACTCCTCCATCATCATCCAGAATTTGGAACCAAACTTTTACGTTGCCTGCTCCATAAGTCACAACAAGAAATCAACCTTCGTCAACCAGCAGATGATAAAACTCGTTGAAGAAGCGTACCATATATTTGTGTTGCTCAACACGTCCTTCAACAATATCAATGAGAAGTATACACTTGAAATTCTTCAACATACATTATCGGAATTCTGGTGGGGGTTTTTAGAGAGTTATAATTCTCAAGGCTACTCATATCCCTTTGGGTTGCAATGGCCAAATAGGTTGAATTACAAAGGATTCTTAGGTTTAATTAAAACTGGCGATACGAGAAAGAGAAACCACTCAGGTGAAATTACGACGTCAGGTTCTGGCAATTCTACTCGACAGCAACACAATTCAACATTAGATATGTCAAATTCATCAGCAACCAATAATTTGCATTCAATAGATTTGCATTCTAATCCTCATAAACCAAAGCCTAAATCTTCAACTCATACGCATAGAGTGATCCCTAAGTTTTCTTCAACCCATACACCAAGAACATATAAAAAATCGTCGCTCTCATTAAATCTGTCCACACAAACAGAAATAGATCAGCTTTTAAATGGTGAAGTGGAGATAGCTAGCGAATGTGAAGGCGATCGTGCTAGATCAACCAGTAGCTCAAAAGAACCTGCTTCAAAACTTCCTCTTGGATTAATAATCTCCAATTTCAACAAAATATCCCCCAAAAATTATGGAATGATCTATATGAACTCGAAGTTCGAAGCCTCTACGCAACACGATGCTATTCAACAGCAAGAGTTGATCGATATTTATAACTGGTTAGAATTTCAGGACTACCATGGAAAGTTGACCACCGAAAGCATGACTAATATCGACAACAAAAAGGTATTTAGAACCAAGAGAAATACAGAGGAAGAGACCAGAGAAAACTCACCTGACCCCGATATCATGTCTTTAAGATCTACCGTGAATGCGTTAGGTATACTACCAATAAATTTGGTAGTAACCCCGTTGAACTATACCATGAATATGATGACAAAAGGAGGGAGAGAGAGTGAAGGTACTAGTTTTCTGGGAACATCCAGTTTATCTGGAATTCATCAGACACCAAGTCAATTAACGAGGTCGAAAGATCGTTCACCAGTGGGAGCTGAAGAAGCGAGGTCTAAAGGTCGCTTACCAGTGAGAACTAAAGATAACTCACCAGTGAGATCTATTAATACCGAAGCCGTTGGTAATAATATACCGACACAATTACCGCAGCCTTCGGGTTGGTTATCACTCCCTCCAATCCTTAAGAATCTCACATTCAGAGGAGACCCAGCTACTTCAGAAACTCTTTCAGAATCAGAATCCGAAGATGAGCCGGAAGATCATGGCGAGTTCCTCATCGGTCTTAAAGTCGACCTGACAGGCACAAAAATCATCCATCGGAAATTGATCTACTTACCAACCCTCTCTCTAGACGAGAAAGGAGACCTCGTTGAACGATTTTTTGAGTACCTGTTGATTATCTACACTAAGTATGATATCAATATCACGTTAATTTTCAACTCGTCACTTCCAAACTTGGATGATTTTGAGTTTTATCTAGAGTTGGAGAAGGACCTCGAACCTGCAATTGATGAGATTCAAAATAGTGTGATTGGAGGAAGTTTGATAGGAAGCATAGGGTCGTTACGCTCCCACAATGGCAGTATTGGATCTCTAAGATCCCTTCTCCAGGATACAGAAGACTTTTTCTTCGTAATATTCGACAGTGAAGAAGGTTGGGTGAAATCGTCGCTACCATACTTGGCTGATACCCCAGAAAAGACTACTAACTATGAAAGCGCCATCTTTCACCTCCATGACCAGCTCTCCACACTTTTCCTTATGCAAAAGAATCAGGATTTCTTCAGTGACCACCAAATGTCAGAATACTTCCATAAATTCACTAGCAACAAGCTTAACGATTGGATGTTCTACTATATCAAACATGATAAGAAGTTTATTATAATTATAAAGAACCATAACAAAAAGAGGCGTGCAGGCAGATCTGGACCTGGTGCCGCTACGGTCTCCGAAAGTCTCAAGGGAACTACCTTGGGAAAAAGAAAGCCCAGTGAAATATCACCTGATGATATGACGTCAAACGACCAGAATTTGTTTTATAGATTAACGAATGGAGTTCAGGATTACGCCAGCTTGGGGTTTTTGGATAATTTGGGAGACGATGTCAGAAGTTGGCTAGAGGGTTTTGGCGAGAGGGGGGAGACTTAAGTAACAAGAAGAGAGTATAGAGAATCGAGAATAGAGAATAGATCCAACTGCGAGCTTGGTTGGTGGATTTTTCAGTTAGTGGATTTTTCAGTTAGTGGATTTTTCAGTTAGTGGATTTTTCAGTTGGTGGATTTATTGGCGGATTTACTTTTACCTTCTGCAACTCAGAAAACTCTATGAACCACTGAAGGATCACAAGCTTTCACAAAAGTTAATAAACCCTGGAACATCTTTGGCTACTGCCCCTCCAATACTCATTTCTACCAACCATCGAGGAATCGATCCCGCTGGTGTTGAACAAGTACACATTGACCATTTCAAGTTGTTTGTCTCATGATTAAAGGTGAACTTTTCAATGGAAGTGTATTTTGCAACCACGAAATTATTTGGCTTCAAGTCCTTGATGCGTTTAGGATTAATAGGTAGAGAAACTACTAGCCCAACCGACAAAGAGGTATTAGACTCTCTATTTCCCCCAATAGCAGGAGATTTTGAAGAATTGATTGTCAGTTCTGGCTCATTAGTCGTCTTTGTCTCATTAGTCATCTTTATCACCAGGTCCAATTCATTAGTGGTTTTTGTTGGCAGATCGGTTGTCTTTGTTGGTTGTTTGGGCATGTGTACGATTATCAATTCATAAAATACTCTTTTCTTCAATGGAAACTGGAATTTATAATATGCTTCTAACAAATATGTCAAAGTCCCAGGCGTGGATCCGTCAAGTTCTACCGGCGTCACTTTATAGTCATATACTTCGTGGACATACTTTGTCTCATACTCAGAGTGAGTCTTTGTCAAGTCAGTCAAAGATCCTATGATATATTTGACGAAGTTGTCGTAGTAACGATTTTTGAATTCATCATCAAACTCTCTAAAGTCAGAGACTCTGGCACACCAAGATTCGTTATTTAGGGTGGTTTTGTAGACAGGGACACTTACTAAAGTTCCGTTGTTGAGGTTATAGTTGTGAGTTGATGTTTTTGGCCACGATGATTCGATGGATTCAATAATCTGGTCAGCCTCCTTGATAAGAGAGGCAGAATTGAGCTGCGAGAGATCTTCAATTGGTGACAAGTTCATATTAGAGATAAATATTTACTGATAACTGTGGATTAGAGTAGATTAGGGTTCTTCAGGAAGGATAAACAGTTAATGAAGAAGTTAGGGGATATTCATGACAGCAATTTAGTGATTTAGTAGAAATAATGTTCTGAGGCTGAGATTAATTAGTGAGAGGTTAGCAAATTAGTGAGATTCTAAAGGTGAGTCGAAGTAGTGGAAGACGTCAAATTAATGATAATTAGTGAAACGGAGTGACAAGAGGAGAGAAACTAGCGATTCTATCAACATTACTAGGGATTGCAAAGTTCCAGTTGGTTTTGTTTAGCTTTAATAGTTAGTATATAGCTTATATACAGGCATATATTATAAATATCATGATAAATACTTGGGTAAGTTAGCGACAAAGAACACTGATAGTTAGAGATTAGTCTCTCAGTTGGGTCTGAAAATGGAGTCTGACAATGGAGTCTGGTTAGTTTGTCGTTTTATTCTGTTTAGTTGGTTTAATGAGTACTTTCTGTCATTTTGTATGTCGTTTTGTATGTCGTTTTCTCCTATCATTTTGCATGCCATTTTGTATGTCATTTTCTTCTTGTCAGCTTCTCCACTTTCTCCCTGTAACTACCTCCTTATAACCACAACATCTACCATAACAAAACCTCTAACCTCACTAATCTACTCAGACCATAACTCTACTGATTCTAGAATAAGTCGTGTACCGCCAATAATCAATTACAAATATTCATCTCCAAACTTGCCATCAAGAAAATAATTACTCACATCCCTTGTTGTACCGTTAATTCGAGTATTACTAGATAGCTCCTCAAACTTTACATGACTACTTTAGCCGAGGAACCATTCACAGGTCCTAACTTAAATGTTACGTTAACTTGTCCAGAGTGTAAAATTTTCCCTCCAGACTTGATAGAGAGGTTTAGTGAAGGAGACATCGTTTGTGGCAGTTGTGGGTTAGTTTTGAGTGATAGAGTTGTAGATACCAGGTCTGAATGGAGAACGTTCAGTAATGACGATCAAAACGGTGATGATCCAAGTCGTGTAGGTGATGCAGGTAACCCCCTTTTGGATACGGAGGATTTGTCGACTATGATTTCATATGTGCCAGAAAATACAAGGGTTGGAAGAGAGTTGAATCGGGCACAATCGAAATCGTTGGTGGATAAGAAGGATAACCATTTGTCAGCAGCGTATGCAAAGATCAGTCAGATGTGTGATGGTTATCAGTTACCAAGGATAGTTCAGGACGGAGCTAAAGAGGTTTATAAACTCGTGTATGACGAAAAAACGTTGAGGGGGAAGTCTCAGGAGTCTATCATGGCAGCAGCGATCTTTATTGGATGTCGTAAGGCTAAGGTGGCACGGTCGTTCAAGGAAATATGGGCGTTGACTAATGTACCACGAAAAGAGATTGGAAAGGTGTTTAAACTTATGAATACTGTGATCCAAGAGAAGAACGCAGCTAATCCTAATGCCCAACTCTTCAACCAGGACAACATGCAAACCACACAGACTTCGGCCGAAGATTTGATCAGAAGATACTGTTCTCATTTGGGTTTGAGTACTCAAGTCACAAATGGTGCAGAATACATCGCAAGAATGTGTAAAGACGTAGGAGTTTTGGCAGGAAGATCGCCCACAACAATTGCCGCAACGGTGATTTACATGGCAGCATTGGTTTTTGGTGTTGACTTGCCTCCTTCCAAGATTTCAGAAAAGACTGGGGTTAGTGACGGGACTATTAAGACTTCGTATAAGGTAATGTATGAGGAAAAGGAGAAATTGATTGATCCCTATTGGATAGAGACCGGCAGAGTCAAGTTGGAGGATATTCCAAAGAGTTAGAAAGGATCTGATTTAATCGTAATTGGGTCACAATGACAATTAGAAAGAGATTTTAGAGATTTAAGAGAATATCAGAGAGTATCAGGGATTCTAGAGATTTTTAGTGTTTAAAGAAATTCATCATGATAAAGAAGACAATGATACGGCTAGTGAGAGATATTTTCTGATTGTTAATCGTAAATTCTTAGATTCATTATTTTCTAAATAATGGATCAAAAGTAGACGATTGAAATGATATATTCTAACAGCAGAATTTGTTAGTAACTCTAGGGAGAAGTTTTGTCTAAGATGTCTAAGAATTGACCAAGATTTGTCGAAGTGTTGTCTAATATTTGATTTCAGGGTGAAACTCCGGGTGAATCTCTGAGTGAGTTTCTGAATTCTTCTGGGATTACTCAGAAAACTCTAAAATCTTCAACTCTTTACATGTGTGTGATTTATTAAAGAGTATAATCGACCACTTGGTGCAAACCGAAAGGATCTCGAGACTATTCCTGAGTTCGTTGAGAGTATTATATTGAGATTATTGATAATTCAAGTGTCAAGTAAATATTTAGAGAGAAGCAAAGGTGTATTCTACTGCGGTAGGTACTCCTTAGTACTTAAACTTCTTGTCCTCAGACTTCTTGTCCTCAGACTTCTAGTCCTCAGACTTCTTGTCCTCAGACTTCTAGTCCTCACTCTAATAATTCCATTATCTCTCCAGTCACTATTTCCTGTGATGTTAACGATTCATTTCCATACATTTTCATGGATCTTGGCGACGTGTAGCTTTTATTTATACCATTTTTATGACGTTAATCTCAGAAATGAATTATTTGATGAAGATCATAAGTAGTTAGGACTGTAGACGCGACATTTTCCACCTCCATAGTTATAAAATGTTTAGCAAAAGACACAATAGAGACCCACTGGGGACCAACTAAGAACCTTTTATATCCCCCACTAAGTACATTTTCTACCTCCCACTGTAAATTCCCTTGTTTCACTCATCTCCAGCGATAACTTACGTGTATTCTCAGAAGTCGTTTAAAAATCAGGCAACCAAATCTCAGAATTGTCAATTCTCGGAATTCTCAAATCTCAGTAAATCACACTCTAACCACAGTTACTCCTCACGTATTACCCCCAGAATACTCTAAAATGTACAGAAGTCTAATAAGAAGACTCGCTACAACATCCAAACCAAATCTTCAGGATGTGGTCGTGATAGGAGGAGGGCCTGCAGGACTTTCTCTCCTTGCAGCGTTAAAATCATCGCACAAGACTCGCCACTTGAAATGCACATTGATTGAAGCAGGAAGTCTAGAACCCATCAGAGCGTTCGGCGAAGATGCTCCCGAGGAATATACAAACAGAGTGGTGTCACTTACGCCGAAATCCGTGGAATTTATGCAAGAACGGATCGGAAACTGGGAGTTTATAAATCAAGACAGGGTCAAGTTTTATGACTCGGTAGTGGCATACGACGGAAAGGATAGTGAGGCGAGGATCCAGTTGGATGCAGCAAGTGCCACGCACTCTGGTGGATCGTTGGCTGTGATGTGTGAAAATATCAATATCCAGTCGTCGCTTCTTCAGAGGCTTGAAGAGTTGAATTGTCGCGACACCACTATTCTCGACAACACTAAGGTTGTTGAGATTACCAGTCCAATACCGGTAGATTTAGAAAATCATAGTTTGAGTGCTCCTCCTGCTACGTCACAATTAGACTGGCCCATCGTTAAGCTTTCTAACGGCGAGTCCATCCAAACGAGATTGTTGGTGGGTGCTGATGGTTACAACTCGCCCGTGCGTACTTTTGCAGGGATCGAGTCTAGAGGATGGATGTACAATCGGTTCGGAGTAGTGGCCACAGTCAAGTTACAATATGAGGATTTTAGATCCATTGGCTGGCAGCGGTTTTTATCCACTGGTCCGTTGGCTATTCTTCCATTAACCGAAGAAAATGCTACGATTGTATGGTCGTCACCACCGGAATTATCAGAATTGTTGGTCAAGGTTAGTCCAGAAATCTTTCCTAGCCTCGTAAATGCCGCCATGACTTTGGAGGAAGTTGATTTGAAATATATCTACAAAGTGTTGAAGAATGATCCTGAAGATATGTCGGTATTGGAAGACATTGAATGGAGAATGTCCAAGATCAAATTGTCTGAGTTAGAGACAAAGTATCCATTACCACTTGTTGAAGTCGTTGAAGGGTCTAGAGCAAGATTTCCTTTGAGATTCTCTCATGCTGACACGTATGTTTCGGAAAGAATTGCGTTGGTGGGAGATGCTGCCCATACAGTCCATCCATTAGCAGGTCAAGGGTTGAATATGGGACAATCTGACGTCGCTGCTTTGGTGGAAGCATTAGAGTTGGGTGTAGAAAGAGGAATGGATATTGGATCTCTGCTTGTATTGGATAAGTATGTTGCTACTGCCTGGCCATCAAACCATGTAATAATGGGAGTTTGTGATAAATTACATAAGATATTCTCATTTGAAGCATGGCCAGTGGTTGCGTTGAGAGGATGGGGTATAAAGTCTCTTAACTCGTTGGGGTTCATTAAGGATATGATGGTGGGAAATATTAGTGGAAGATAGAGAACTATGAGCGAAGCGAATAGTTCTCTGGTAAGTTATAATTAAATTGCTAAAGGTATTGTCTAATAATTATAAATTAGGCTAGTAGCCATTTAATGATTATCAAATTAGACTAAAAACCATCAAATTGGACTAAAAGTCATTAAAGCAGATTAATAACCATCAAGTTAGACAAGTAGCCATCAAATTGAACTAAGAACCACCATATTAGACTAATACTCATTAATTTAGTCTAATACTCGTCAAATTAGTCTAGTACCCACCAAGTTAGAGGAGTAGAGTGAGATAATACATCAAATAGTTCTCTTGTATTTGTCTATTACTGAGATAATAGATTACTGAGAGAGCTATGAGCGAAGAGACACTACTGAGAGAACTATGAGCGAAGAGATTATACTGAGAGAACAATTCGCTTCGCTCTTGTTCTCATTGGTTATTAAACCTTGGAATAATGAAATAATCTATTACGATAGTGACAAGATATCCATTATTTCACCAGATGACTTGAGAACTAGCAAAAAAGTCGCTGAAACTGTTATAATCCTGTGCAATAAATGTTTATAGCTTTATATATCCTTGGAGAGGTTCATTATTCTCTATGACTTCTTTTAGAAGACTAATCTTTGTAAATATGGTATATATAAAATCCAGAAATTAGCGACATTTCAACCGAGGAACAATATTTATTAAGTTAACGTATATTTGAGAAATAGTTAACACTACAATCATTAGTTATATACCTAGTACTAGCAACTATCATTTTGGTACTCTATCACGAAATTAGAAGAGAATAAAACCATAAAATGTCACTAAATTTCCATTATTTGTCACTAATTGTTACCAATCATCATTAATTCTCACTATGAATCCTCACTAAATCCTCACTAACTCTCACAAATACATATTTTCTCTAAGAATTCTCACTAAATCACGCAAATTTAATGTGATTCTCACCAAAATATATTTCTCACCATTGCTAGTTCAAGTTTCACACCAGTCTAAATTTTAAGTTGCGAAAACACCCTCAGCGGCAATTGGTCGCCATGTTCCACAGTTCACCCTACCTAAACCTCGCTAGAAGGTACTCCAAAGTCATAGACCTCAAACAAAGATCCAAAGACCTCAAAACCACGTTAATTACCGACAAATTCAGTATTGTTAGGGACAAATACCAAACACCAAAATATCCCATAGTTTTATGCCATGGGTTTTCAGGGTTCGATACAGTGAACTTTATTCCAAAACTGTTGGTGGCTGCAGAACGCAAGGTAGAGGGCTTGCTACAAATCAACTACTGGCACGGAATACGGGAAAGTCTTGAAAAATTAGGCAGCACTGTTTTGATCGGCAAGGTCCCACCCTTTGGAACCATCGAGGAGCGTGCCACGATTTTGCATAACTTCATAAACGAACAATGTAAGACTCTCCGAGAAAACGAATCCAAGGAGACGATTTATAATATGGATCAAAAGAAGGAAGGAGAGAAAGAAGAAAAGAAGGAAGAAAAGAATAGTGAAAGAGTTGGTGAGAACAAGACTCGGAATAATCAGGAGCTGATGCAGGCAAGCGAGCAACTGTCGAAGGCTAGCGAGAAACTCACACAGACTGACGAGGAATTGTCACAGACTAGAGAGAAAGTGTCACAGACTAAACTCTCACAGACTCAACTCTCACAGACTCAACTCTCACAGACTAAATTATCACAGACTAAACTGTCACAGACTAGCGAGATTCTCCCACAAAATATTAATAACTATCTGCCTATAAAAATCAATCTCGTGAGTCATTCTATGGGAGGGTTAGATTCTCGGTATCTCATCTCCAAACTTCGTTCTCCTACAAATAACTATCAAGTTGTGTCACTAACTACAATTTCCACACCTCACCATGGCTCTGAATGTGCCGACTTCTTGGTGGATACGTTTGGTTCTAGCAAGTTGATGAAACTGATATTACCAGCTCCGGTGTTTGAAATGACTACTGAGAATATGAAGACATTTAACCAGTCCATTCTTGACGATCCAGACGTTCACTACTTCTCGTATGGAGCCCGTTTTAACCCTAAATGGTTCAACGTCTTCAACTTAACATGGAAAATCATGACCCGTCAAATCAGACACAAATATGGCCCAGAAAAGGTAGAGAAATTAAAGAATATCATCGATAATGATGGAATTGTTAGTGTGGAAAGCTCGAAATGGGGAAAATATCTCGGAACTTTGGACCAGGTTGACCATTTGGATTTGATAAACTGGACTAACAGGGCCAGGGTTACTTTAGATAAGGTTTTGTTCAACAAGCAACAAAAGTTCAATGCATTGGCGTTGTATTTGGATATTGCAGATAATTTGGCAAAGACAGAAAGCAATGGAAAAGATAGAGAGATCGAGGATAAAGATAAAGATCAAGAGATATAATGAGACAGATAAAGAAGCAAGGATGGGTGAACAGGAATGATAAAGTTGTGAAGATGATGAGTTTCTAGATGCTTCATATAGATTAAGTATTAGATCCATACCCTGGAAAAGACAATTATTCTCAAGACTTAATATTTCCTAAGAGTTGTTATTTCTCAGGAGTATCTCCAGTATCGACAAATCATGCAGAAATATTAGGCTGATTTGATAGAGAAAGAGAAACCAGATTTCAGGTTAAATGTGGTACCACAGAGACATCAAGAATTAGCTTGACGATTTTCAGGAGAACTCATAGTACCATATTGAGAGTATCTTATAGTGTGATGGTGCAGACTTCAAGGAAACCATCTATAACTCACCACTCACCATTGTCTTTAGTATTATCGGCCATTCCACTATTATTATCGGCCATTCCACTAATATTATCGGTGGACCACACTAGTATGAATAATAGGGACAATGAAATGAATTAGAAGGACTATGAAATGAAGACCGTATATGGAGGTAATATCGAATGACATTATGACACCTCATGACAACTGCTCACAACATTTTATGACTTGTCGTAACTAAACTACCGATATTTCACCAGAAATTTCTAAAAATCATAAATTATCAATTTTTTCTTCACCTTATTACTTTCACCTTTACCTAACTATTCATTCAAAGTAATAGTTTTCACGACTGAGAATTCGTCTATTCCCCAGGAACTATTGAACCTACCAGAACCACTCAGCTTAACACCACCATGAGGGATTGTCAGCTCGTCGTGGAGAGTGGATCCGTTTATGTGTACACCACCAACTTGCAATTTTTTGGCAATATTGAGAGCACTTATGATATTGGACGACCATACAGAAGCTTTCAATCCATTGATCTGGGAGTTTAAATGCTTGATCAAGAGATCTTTGTCTGAATATTTGTAGAGAGAAAATAGAGGACCAAAACTCTCTGTTTCGTGAATATCCATTGAAGGATCGATGTTCTCGAAGATCATGGGTGAAACCGATGAGTCACCAGTTCCGTTTTTAAATTGATCAGCTTCGCCAAATATACAAAAAGCACCTTTGGCCAAAGCATCGTTCACCAAATGCTTGATCTTTTCGGCAACGGCTGTATCTCTCTGTGGTAAGGAATAATCGGGATTGTTGACCATCTTTTTAGCGGTGGTTAACAACTCATTCTTGAACTCGTCATAAATATCTTCGTGGACGTACACTTTATCGGTACTCATACATATTTGTCCCTTGTGAGCCCATGCACTGAAAATAATGCCTCCAGCAGCTTTTGCGAGATTTGCATCCTTCTCCACTATAGAAGTGATCTTTCCACCGAGCTCCAAGAGATATGGAACTAGATATGATCCACAGGTTTTTGCGATTTCCCTACCGACAAAGGTCGAGCCGGTGAAGTTGACTTTTCCAATAACGTTTGTAGCCAATAACACGTCTAGAAACTCTGCATTATCTTCCAGTCTGATGTTGACCAACTGTAAAGCCCCAGAAGGAACACCAGCTTCTAGAAGAATCTTCACTAATAAATAGTTAATATATGGAGATTTCTCATGAGATTTGGTTATAACCGAACATCCAGCCGCTAGCGGGGCCAAAATACTTCTACCACAAAGTATTACCGGAGCGTTCCAGGGAGAAATGGATAAAACGGGTCCTATGGGTTGTTTGAGAACCATGGCAAAGTCAGTCGCAACTGTACGAGGAACGACCCCCTCTGGCTGAGAGAGTTGACAAATGTACTCCTTTAGTTGTCCAAGCAATACATCCACGTTCAATTCTGAAAACCAGTTGGGTCCACCGATTTCAAGGTGTCCGTTGACCAATTGCTTACGTTGTTGCTGGATAAGTTCGATAGATTTTGTCAAAACCGCTGATTTCTCAACAAAACTCTTTGCCGCCCATTCTTCAAGCCCTTGTTGTGCTATTTTACATATTTTTGGTACCGTGTTCTGGAAGTCTGTCAAGTAACTGACATTATGGAGGACTCGGTAGGGTTCGGTGGGGGATGTCACCAGATAAACATTTTGTGACGTAATCTCCTCTCCATTTATGATCATGGGTATAATTTTTATGTCAGCCATGTGTGAATACTGTAAAAGGAGTGGTCCAGAATTTGATAATTGATTATAGTATTTTTTTGATAACTTCTATAAGTATATTTGGAATTGAATAACGTAGTTAATTATGGTTACGTTAGGTAATTTATATTCTAGAATAAAGGAATAAAAGAATAAAAGAATGAAAGATTATTTGATTTATGATTTTATTATTTGTAAGTACCACCCCATGTTTCGCGATTAATAACTGGGCAGTACACGACTTTGGTGATAATATCGATCTCAAATAGAGACAAGGATCTAGAGAGTAGGTGAAATAGTATGCATATCACGGCGTATATATTGAAAATAAATGCCGTGGAGTTAAAGAATTAGTTACTAGAAAAAATTAGTTAATACGTAGAATCAAAAGTTCTTTTCAATCAGTTTTAGGTCTGAAGATATTTAATTCTCGTAATTTTGACCCCATAACTTCGAGGTAAGGTATATTAGTCTCAGTATTTTCTTCAGAGATCTTCGATCTCTCTTAACCTCAGTAATAATTAAAGGACTTCTACCACTTTATATAAGATCTACCTTCCCCCATTGTTCAGCACAATCCAAACAATACTCAATAAGTGAATGAACTCCGTCTGTTACAGAATCATTGCCAACAAAATTATCTTGAACCTGTTGTAAAACATTTACTCTGACAAACAGACATCTCTGCAATTCATTCATCAACCAATTTTTCCATTCTGCCTTGACAATTTCCTGCTCCATTTCGTTCAAGATCTTAAGATCCACCATCAATTTATGTCTTTTCATACCAATTTCATGAAACGTTTGTTGTAAACCCCTAGCGATTTCTTTAGTAGTATCGTCGCCGTAAATTGAAGACCAGTACGACTGATTTTTGAAGTTTGTTACAAACGACTTTTGCTTGAAAGAGGTTAAACATTTGGACGACGAGTTGAATGGTTCTTCAAAGTCGCCGTAGTTTCCTATATTCATCTCATTCAAATTCAAGAATTCTTCATAATCTTTCATATAGATGGCTCGTTCCAACATTACAGGTTCTTTTCTCATGAAATCATACGCTATTTGATTCGCTTTTCTTACCGTCCAAAACGATACAGTAGTCTTGCCCATCAAAAACAAGTTAAAAAGAACAGAGAGTAAGATCACAAAGAGCAACGTTCCTTGCATACTTATACTCTTTGCGAGTTTGATCAAACCAAATAGTAAGTTGTGGCCGATTTGGCTGAAAATCGCTAAAACTCTTATGCTGAAACGATAAACAAAGATTAAAGTCAAACCTACAAGACTAAGTCTGACGGTTTCCGGAGTTTCGATCTCTTCTGCCTTTTCAGTATGACTTAATTTTCCAAACAAATAGATCGATTTCACAATCATACCGTGAGTTCCTATTTCCTTGACTGCAGTATCCAAACTAGAATTTAATCTCTGTCCATGCAAAACTGCTATTGATTGACACAAGATGTCTATGAACGGGTTCAAGAGCGAGTTTTTCAGGTATATTCTCCTGCTGTACGAGAATACTCTGGATTTCTTTCCTTCACCACTCACAATCACGTATCTAAATTGTGTGAAAAACCTTGAACCTAGTATGAACTCGTAGGTTGACTTGGTGTTTGTGAATGTATAATAGCGATCGTCTTCCATGGCATCGATAACTTGCTCAACTTGTAGCTTCCATATTTTCCTGTTATATTTGACCGGAGCATTGTATTTCCTCATTAAATGTCCATTCACTGTACTCCAAGGTTGCTGAGTAAATGCTTCCAACGTTCCAAACACAATTTGGTCCCTTAAAATCAAGGAATTGTCTCCTAATAACGCATGGAATATCGCCTTTGGAGGAGCATTATAAGTTTTGCTAAAGACAAATTTGTAATCTCTGCTGAAATCGGTCTTGTAATGAATGGATTTGGATGTTATTGCTGGAGTGATAGAAGCAGATTCGGGACGAATCATTTCTAGAAATGCAGGCACGGATAACGCTTGATTTCTTTGATTTGTGTCACCCAGTTCTTTCATCAATGTTTTGATAGTTTCACGTTTCTTTTGATCCAGCTTTTCTTTTCTCACTTGTTCATCAATTTCTAGTAAATCTGGAACAATTTTCGAAAACGGTTTGGGGTTGTCACTAGCTTTGTTGGAAATTAAGTAAACCAACTTCTTTCTGATATGTGTAGCATCATCTAGGTAAAGTTTCATTCGAATAACTCCATTGGCGGTATAGATTTTCATGGAATCATGAAACTTTTGACTAGAGCTCTCAACAGAAACTAAATGTTGAATGTAGCCTTTAAACAAAGATACAAATCCCAAGGCTTGTGTATACAAGTAGATATGATCATTTGTTATGAAACATCTCCCACTCAATTCTTGTCTGGAGTTTGGGGACCAGATACATCTATAAGAAATCAAACAATACTCTGCTGGATCAATAGCAGTCTCAAACAATGCTCTCATTTGTATATCCATCGGAACCAATTCATTGGGATAATAATCAGGATAGAACAACCCAGAGTCAAACTCGTGTTCTTTTTGCAATTTCAATAATTCTTGGTCAGGAGCATATGTTGGTAATGGAGCGGACGGGGAAAGTGAGTTATGCAAGTAATAAAGTCCCCAGTTTACGGAACCCCAGATGTTAGCAGTTAAAGCAGTTGGTCCAGATGTTGCGATTGCTAGATAATATGAAATAATTGACGACTTTGTTGTATCTGTCAAGAAGGGAGGTCTTATCTGAGGAATTTGGTAGTACAAATGTTTAGTGAAGTATTTCTCATTCTTTTCAATTTCTGCCGAGAGGTTAGAAGACGTGATGATTTGTCCTGATGAATGCATGGTTTTTATACTGGTTAATTCACGGTCCGTAGTCGTATTTACAGTCGATGAAAGTTCTGATATTATAGGCGGGTACCTACCAGAAGCCACGCTAAAGAGTTCTGGATCATTCTTGATCATTTTCCTCTGGTTTTCAAAAACTTTGAGCCACGATTTCAATTCTAGCAATGTTTCTGCTTGAAATTGAAGGGTTATATCGTTGGTTTTCACCTCAAAGCAGAATCTGCGATCTTCATTCGGATTGTATTTTATCTTACACAATAATACCCCGATTTTATCAGTTTCTTGAACGAATGTCTTCGAAGGACTCAACACCAACAATCCAAATATCCCATTTTTGACAAACACCCATCTTCGAACCCATACTGGTCTGGAAGATTTATCTTTATAAGTCTTCATGAATAAATATCCATGTTTTTCCAAGCTTTTTTCATCAATATCGTTTAGGGTATTGTAGTTTATCAAACTTGATTTATAGCTGTCGGGGTTTGAAGACGGTGCAAATTGGTGTTTTGAACTCTCTTCAACCTGCAATTTGGCTGATAACATGTCTGAGTTTAATTTGTCAATAGCAATCGAATACGAATCACACCAGCTCTGAATCTTTTGGATTTTGTTCAATTGTTCGGTAAAGAAAACCGAAGGTTCAAGCTGGACAAACGCTTTATGGCTCCATATATCAGAACAGAGTCGTACCAACATTCTATCAAGAAGGTTTCCAAGAGTAGACAACTCGATTATCAATTCCAATGAAGCATGGACGTACTCTTTCCTCACTTCATATAATTGTTTTGCATCTTCTATGACAATCAACGGATCTTTTGTTTTCGAAGTTGAGAGATACAAACTCAAGTACTTGTCATACTTTTCTTGAGCTAATTGGAACGTTCTCCGCAATTCCTTGTAGTGAGCAACGTTTTTCGAAATGACTATATTCAAATTCTCTATGGCATAGGTATCGACGTTTAACGCCAACAAACTCAGCGACCATATATTCTTCAACCCCGATAGAGAAGTGTGGAGCGCTTGCACAGTATACTCCTGATCTATCAATCCATCCTGAAGAAATGTTGGAACAAGATGTTCTAGAAATGAGTTGCACAACAATTGAAACTCTTTGATATACTTTGGAAACTTTTTGACCGAGCTTAGCAAAGCTTGTAGCCATTTTTCAATATTATCGATTTGTATATCTAAATGATTTACGCTTGCTCTGAATGTTGGAGAGTCTAGTGCTGCCTCCTTGAAGTTTACCGAGATTAATTTGAATTGATTGATGGGTCCTGGTCCGGAGTTCTGTGGCGTTTTCGTATAGACATTGTGCTTATAGTCTTTGACGGTGCTGGGGGCTTCTTCCTCGTTCGAAAGGGTGCTGTTAAGCCCGGGCGTGTTTTTCATTTGTATCAGCATGGTAAACGAACCGGAATGGTCGGAGTGGATATAGGTGTCTCGTAAATATTACGATAGTTATATAATATTGGTTTTATGCTCAGTGTAAGAACGATTGAATTTTGCTGTAGATAATTAGACTAGAATAAATAGTGATTCAAAAGATTGTTAGGCACACGTCCTGGAGAAATAGATACTATCAACAGAGTCGTGCATATACCGGTATCAATTTCTTACTATTTATCGAACCACAGGTGACTAATGGAGAGTTATTTTGGTGAGACGAGTGATCCTTGATGTCAGGAGATGATGGTTCTCGAGATTTTACGATCATCCTACTTTCTCATAGGCCCAAATCTACTACTAGAGCTAGTGATCTAGTTCATTGCACTCTTATAGAACAGGATGTTGATTAATATACAGAGGCGTGACGCCATGCAATAGAATGTATAGAAACAAGGGGAAGAATACAATACTTGATATAGTGGAATTAAAAAAAAAAACGATCAATTGATCTTTGGTTGGTAATGAAATGAAATCAGCTTGATAGTTGTGGTTACCTATTCATCTCTGAATAGGGATTTCTCCTGGAGAAGAAAGTGTCTCTGTTATATGAACGTCTTAGCGTCGCTATTTCTTCTTGGGTTTGTACATACTCACCGGAGTATTTATGGGGAAACTGTGGATTCCTGTCCCATGTTTAGACACCTTTCGTTGTTGGATCCTTTTGGAATCTTTGGAGGGATCGTATTCCAAAATGGGCCCAAACTTGATTTCCTTGGGCTTCAAATTCTCCTTGTTGGATTCCTTTACCATTGGTGTAACCAACGGTGTTCCTTGGGGCAAGGTTGTAAGTTGTGGATAGTATTGGGTTTGGTTCTGCATAATACTCTGCATATTCAAGTTGCTGATTGGTTGTTGAGGATCCGGAGGAATATTGAATTGGGTCTGAGAGGCTGGTGCTGAATTGATATTTATGGAATTGAAGTATTGTTGATGTTGTTGTTGCGATTGTTGCTGCGATTGTTGCGATTGTTGCTGCGATTGTTGCTGCGATTGTTGCTGTTGTTGTTGCTGTTGTTGTACGGGAAAGAACTGCTGTGCGTTCAGAACTTCACCTTGTAAATGACTAGATTTCTCAAATTGTTGCAAATAAAGCTTTTGTTGTTCTTGCTTTTGAATTTCAAACTGTCTATGGACCAGCATATATTGTTTTTGTAGGTTAGGATGCAAACTGTTGAAAGGAACATATCCATTTCCCATATTCACCATTAATTGTGGTTGGGCCGGTTGGTGAAATTGAGATGGGAGATTCATTGCATTTGCCGTCATTGAAGGAGCACTAGTTGGTAAGGGAGTAGAAGCCATTAAACTTGTGTCGAACGGAGACGTTCCAGCACCCGCATTTTTTGTTTGGAAGTCTGGCGAGGTGAAAACAGGGGAGGAAGAAGTGGTCTTGAACGTGCCAATGTTCCCTGTAGATCGAGAGTGGTTCAATACCGGCTGTCTGAGCTCTTGCTGGCGGTTGACATGTATGCTCAACCGCTCTTGCTGCTTCAAAATGCTTTGGTTGAATTCATGTACTATTTCTGAATTGTAAATAGGAGCACTCATGGGACCCTGATTGGTAAAATTGGATTCATTTTTCTCTATGTTGAGCTTCAAATTATTCGAATTCAAATCTCTTTTATAAGGCGAATCCTTGAAGTTACTGTGTTGGCTCTTTGGTGACGATTTATATGGAGAAGAGTCGGCTACAACCGTTTCATTGTCATCAAACTTATCGTCAATTGGTGCTGGTTCGCTTGTAAAGGAAGCCAGAGAAGTATTCTTGTCATGATCATCGACAAAGTTAACAATAGTGAAAGTTGAACCTTTTAGATCCGAAAAGTTGTCAAACTTGAACTCGTGCAATAAAAATCCGTAAATATTCGATTTTTCTTCGTTAAAATTGAAGCTGTCAACCTCGAAGTCGTCCAAGTTATTGTTGTAAATGGTTTGTTTAACAGTGAGGTTCTGGTTGTTGTTAGAACCGTTTATCAAGAACGCCAAATGTCCGGCAAAGAAGTTCTTCATAAAAGGAATTTGCAAGTTAAAGTTGTCGTGTTCAGTTGAATAATAACCATTAATTATATCAACGTTCTCTAGCAACATTGCTGTGCAACTCTTATCACCGTAGATTTGAGTCAAACACTTCCAGCTTAACATGGACGGTTTGAATGAGGATTTATCGTCATTAGCAACTGAAAAATTTACTTCGGCCTTCAAGAAGGATTCAAAGTTACCGTTGAGGAAATTCAACGATTTTTGAGGCTGCACTGGATTAATTTGATTGAAAGGAGATATTGGGGTTGAAGTGAACAACTGAGGAGAGTTTATATTTAAATTCATTTCGTGGTTGACTAGCCAGACGGGAATGTTCTCGGATTTTAACTTTTCAATCACTCTTTGATTTAAGTGTTGATGTTCGTCAAGCAAAGATTTGGTTGTCAGCGAGGTGTTTCTAACTTGATGCAATTGGGCAAAGTCATGACTCTCCATTGAATTGCTGAGTTTATTATTTTGATGGAAGGAAATCTTGAACTCTTTTGGCATCAATGTGTAGCAACAGTTATGGAGATGGTCGTTTGAAGGTGATGATAACAAGAGGTCTAACTCGTGGTCTATGATTTGATTGGTCTTGATTGAATCTAATTGATTAGAACACATGTGGCTAGCACTTGAAATCAAGCTCTCCAATGGGGTTTGAATCAAGTCTTCGATCTCATCGTGAATTGTGCCTGTCGTTCCAATTGAGTTTTCTTGTACATTTGGAGTTGGAATCGTGTTTTCCAACATGCTTGAAGTCATGTTCGACTTATCCAACTTCTTTGATTTGACTAATCTAAACAATCTTGAACTGATCTGTTTGGATGTACGCAAAATTCCAGTCTTGTTGAAGAGCATTCGAGATAATATTTTGTTTTGGGAAGTGTTTTTAAGGATTGAAGTTGAATTGTAACGGGCATGGTTTTCACGAAAGTCACGGTACTTGAAGAGCGACTTGATCAATACTTGGTCGAGTTCGGGGTACCATACCTTGTCTCCCAAATCCGATCCGAGATTCACAAGAGAAGTTGACGATGTTGAAATGGGGTTTGTAAAAGACCTAGATCCTCCAGATGCCGAAACCGCAGACATCGGCTCGTTAGATAATGAACTCACTGACTTTTGGCGGTTTGGAACGGGAGAATATATGGTGGAATCGATATGAGACGCAATTGAATTGTTGGGAGAGTCTTGAACACTTGAAGCTGACAACTTTCGTTTTTTCAAGGCTTTTGAACCGTCTTTTATGGACATAGATACCGCAGAGTCCAATTTGGATTCGCTGGCTTGAGTCAATTTGATTGGAAGCATAAATTTATTTGGAGTCAAGAATGTATCCAGTTTATCCTTGCCAAAGTCTTCATCCTCGTATATGGAGGTCAAATTTGACTGATTAACATTGGAGTCTCCACCCAACGAAGACCACATATCGACCGAGTCTTCCTGGGTGTTTATGGTATCCTTGTGGTCTTGATCTTCATCCGAGGTATGACTTTTGGTCAACGAATCAAGAAATTTGTTTGCATGAGAAGAATATTGAGGAGTCGACTCAGACGTGAAGATGTTGGATTTCGTTTTGTCCTCGGGATCCAGGCGTTTTATTGCCTTGGATAAATTGTTTGTGACATTGAAAAACTTGTTCGGAGAAACCGAAGTGAGCGGTGAGTTGAACAGGAATGAAGGCAGGAAACTCAAGCCAAAACTGAATGTAGGCGTAATCCCTTTGAATTGTGGGTTGATGGTATTGGTAGATCGAGGGGTCTGAGGGGGCGGTACCCCCAACTGAGCTATAGTAGCCCCAGGTACTTCTAGATTATTTGACATCTAGAATATGAATATGAACTAGAAGAATAAAAGACTAGAATATGCTGGCCCTAAAATAGCACTTGGCTGATACTAGATCTTATTTCGTGATCTTGTATTGATCTCCAAATGACACGCTCGAGAAAGAAATTAAGGTGTCTGAAAAGTCGGAAAAAAAGGGACAACAGATTCAATATCGAAAGGAATGTATGTCTAAGTGGATGTATGTATTATCCCTGTGGAAGTATAGAATTCGTCAATAGTGAAGAGGAACAAGTGATATAGTTTTGGTGACGATCTTGTATTTTTCTATTAGGAGAGAAATTGAAAAGCGCGTTTTGGGGAAAACAATGGCGCGCAAGAATACAAAAATGGAGGGACGAGCCTTCGCGTCAGCAAGTAGCCGATGGTTACAGAGAGAAATAGTTGGTATGAAGATCTAGCCAGCTCAGGCTCCTTCTATATAATGAACGTAGTAGTGAAGAATTCATATAACTACGCGTCTGTATATCCGGATCAACCCTGTAACAACAGTTGCGTTTCGCGCTACGCGAACATTTTTGCAACAACAGGCCAATGAGACTGTTTTTGGCCAGTGACAGCAATAGAGTGGTAGAAAGAGCAGTCACAAGAAGAATAGTTATGAGAACGGAGATTTGTAAGCTTCGGATATTGAGTTAGTGAGTTGGTTAACCAAGTAGTGAGAAATGTCAACCCTAAGGGGATTGAGTAGAAGATTACGATGATTCTGTCAAGATAGTGATAACGGATGCATCGCCTTATGATCCTTCGGATCCTTCGGATCCACCGCTTAAACGTTTTATGTTACTGACACATTGATCGCTAAGGAGTGTAGCGACTTGGTGATGAGAGAAGATAGTAATCTCCTCCGTATTACCTCCTTGGAATAATCTCCTTTAGTCTAAGATTCACCATATTAATTAGGAAAACGTTGTATTATTAGTCTTCAAGGAGGTTAGTTGAAGTTAAGAGAATCTCTAAGAATTTCGAACCAAGAGAGACTTAGTAATATTGTTTTAGTAGTGAGCTAGTTGCTCTATAAGATATAAAATGGTTGCACTAAGAATTTACTGGCGTAAATATCCAGACCCCGTGGCTGGCTAAACTCATTTTAGTTAGTTCAAAGGGAATCGTTCTATTAATGATTTGGGATTTGACAACATCTATTACGGACTATACACCCATTCGTCAATCCCTGTAAATCTACTGTCTGGATTTCAATTCTTGCTCTACAAGCAGAATAAAGCAACAAGAGTCGGCCAAGTCAAGCGCGGCATCGGATGAAACATACTCTCCTAGACAGACTCTCATACCTCCTGTATATGTATCTGCTCTGGTGCTGATCGCGATTGTTATAATTGAGAAACCCATGGCATCCTAAATGGTTGCAAGCTAGAAGAATTCTTTCTGTCAACCATAGATAATAAGCTCATATCCATGATTTCAGAATATCAAAACACACAACTGGCTCGCCCGGTTATTGAACAGAATATTTCCTCAACCAAATCGGCAAGCAACCCAGCAAGCGTCTCAACATCCTAATCCACAAGTGGTGTTTCCCATGAGTATACCTGCGAGCCATCAAAGAAATTAATGAAATCAACGGCAGGACAATACAATTATATTGATTTCCACACCTACTTACATTAATGTCGTTGATTTCGAAAGCCTACAAGAAAATTGATAAATGTAATTCATTTCACATCTACTTCTCAAATGCATTCCTCAATAATAGCTCTGGGTAACTCACACGAATTCTTGTCAGCTCTCTCAGGAAATTACCTCCAGCGTTTCCGTGCTTGTGACACCGACCAACGACACGTCAACTTGGACGAAATGGAGAGCCATCAAGGAGAGTTTTCATCAGAGACTTTCTTCAAGTCCTAACCAAGCAATATTATTATCTTCCGATATAAATCTAGTGAAGTACTGGACAGAATCCACCCTGTTCATGGTCATAAGTCGGGAATCTCTAAAGATTCCTATTCTTTTTCTCACACGGTTTGCTCCATGATTTGGGCCATGATTTACTAACGTTTTGCTACTTTTGTCCGAGAACTAGAGTCGTCAAGTCTTGATCGTTCATTACTATACTTGCTACTAGGTATTAGGAGTTATTTCTTCCTCTCATTTAATATGAAAGATCTCATCTACTATGGCTTCACACAATCCTGGCTGTTCTTGTTCATATTCCAACAAATTGTTTATCAATTTCTGAACCGTTACCTTGGTTGAATGATTTCTACCACGGTGATACACCTGTTCCAAAGAGTAGAACAAAATGTGAGCCTTTGTGATTATCATTTCTGGAGAACCTGAAGGTAAATTATCGTTAAAATGCTCTAAAGGCTCTAAAGACTCTGAGCTCTTCGAAGATTTGATTGCGATTTTCGAATTGTTGGTCTCTTGGTATAGCATTTTAAACGTCTTAAAGTCCCACTCCATTTTATTCTCTGAAGGGGATTCACTGATATTGTGACGGGCCTTTTTGGACACTTTAGACAGCACAATTTGTTTTCTTTCAAGAATAAACTGGGCCAACTTATCCTGGATATTTCTACTAGGTTTAGAAACAAACAGATGGTGCAATAATGTTTTTGCTGCTGGTCTTCTTTTGGGATCTTTAATCAAGCAATATTTCACAAAGTCTTTGATGTTGTCTCCAAATGCTGCACCAACAAGAATTGGGGGTCTTTTCTTGGGAATCTCAAATAGGATTTTCATGGGATCATGTTCTGCCATTGGAGGAGCCCCTGTGACCAATTCAATGGTGGTGATTCCAGCTGACCAAATATCTGCTTTTTCATCATATCCGGTATTTGCATCCCTTTTCTTTACAATAACCTCTGGCGCCATCCAAAATGGCGTACCAACGAAAGTGTTTCGTTTGGCGTGGGTATGGGTGATCTGGCCACTAACTCCAAAATCAGCAAGTTTAACCTCTCCACAATCTGTCAACAAGATATTAGCCAGTTTGATATCTCTATGGACCTTTCCTTCTTGATGGATATAGCATAATCCTTTCAAGACATCGCGAATTATAAAGCACACAACATCCTCTGGGAATTTCTTATGAAATCGAAGCAAATCTGAACATGAACTTCCTCCACAATATTCCATTACTATGAACATATTGACATCTTGAACAAATGCTTCAAAGTATTTGGTGATGTATGGACTCTTTAACCTTGAAAGAAACTGGATTTCCTGGATCAACACTTTAATATCTTCAGTTCCTTCATCGAGATTGGTCACTTTGATTGCAACGAGTCTGGAGTTAACTCTGTTCGTTGCACGATAAACATCGCCAAAATTTCCTCGCCCAATAAGCTCATGGAATTGATAGTTATCAACTGGCGATGGACGTGGAACTGACATGAATTCTTTGTTAGCTGAATGTTCTTAAATTTTGCAACCACAGAAAGAGAAAAAATTATAAATTTTGCACCCAAAATGCGCACCGAAATATCACCATCGATTGGTCCAGTGCTTTATCACAAATTCTTGATTAGCTATGTACAATACTTTAAAGGTAGTAACTCACATACAACAGTCCGTAAGATGTCAAACTTTGGATAAGTTCATCTTAAAAATGAAAAAATACGGCTAGTTCGTCCTAAAAATGAAATTTCCTAGTTGAGTCACAAATTGCGCTATTCATCTTTTAGTGCTTCAAAAATCAGCTTATAAGTCAATACCTTCACTATTCATCACAAAATACTTCAGTATTACATTAATGGTCCAGTGCCTTGCTATACAACATACAAACAGACGATCCATAAACTCATAGTGGGTCTACAGATGTCCTGAAAATCATCTCACAGATGTCGTAAAACTCCAAGTGGGTCTCATAGATGTCATAAACTCATAGTGGGTCTTAACTCGAACTACCTCGCTCCGCTCAGTACTTCTACTAACTCCCACTAAATTTCAATTTTCTTGTTTTCCAATATTCCAAAGCTTCGTCGGTCAAATTGATCTCTCGATGCAACTCCTTGATTCTATCAAGATTGCATCCGTTCAATACCAAAAGTTCTGATATTACAAACAATTTCTTCGACTCGTTGTCCAAATTCATATCAATGTACTTTCTCAACGAATACTCGAAAATCGAGATCAAAATATGTTCAGATTTGCCAGGAACCAGAATCTTGATGTTCACATTAAGATCTCCGCCGCAAATCACCGCTCGCAACACTTTCGGAATATCTATCTTTTGAATGGACTTTATCAACTGGTTATTAGCATCTGATACTCTTTCAACATATTTCTTGTCCACGTATTTGTTTCGTATGAACTCCAATTTTTCTTCATAAGTTGAGTTTAAAGTGGGTTTTTTGGTGTTTAGTTCTCGTTCGAGATAACTATTTGAAATTCTGTTATTGATAAACGTAAGTAACAATTCTGTTTCGTTATCAAACTTGTCCAATTTTAAAGATCTGATCTTGGTGATGTGAGTGCCGAGATTTCTATGACAACCAGCACAATGCATACAGAAACATACCAAAAAGTTAATGGATATCCATTCAACCGATTCTGAAGTCCCACAGTCAAGACAGATAGTATTATCGCTGTGGGGCGCCGACCTGACAAGTGATAAATAGTCTTTCTCCTTTCCATACGGACGTGATTTTATTGATATTGGTGAGATTGATCTGTCTAGACTTTCGCCTGGAATAATTGGTTTCTCTGGAAACTCCGTGTTCAATTTTTGGAGAACACTTTTGGAAGATCCATTCTTATGTTGATGATTCTTGTGGCTATTGGGGAAATTCTGCTTCAATCTTGTTGTATCCACAACTTGTCCTGCATTATACAATGCTTTTATCCATTTATTTCTCTCGTCATCACTTATTGCTTGGAAAACATGTTTATGGCCAAGTGAAGTGAAGATTTCAAAGCAAAATTGACGTTTGTCGTAATTAATGGACTTGACATTTGACAAAGCAATTTCAATGGGTTTGTTGATAGGAACAGTACCCTTCCTCCAATCAGAATACTCTATCAAACGTCCCTTGTATAATACGACCCATTCCTTATGCCAGCCTTGTTTTCCTTGTCCACCTAAAGTAAATAATATTCCAGACATTTCTGAAGAACTATCATCAACTACTGGTGAAGGTACTGGAACAGAATCGGCAGCAGAACTAGAAAGGACCACGGCATTGGAGAAGAAAAGGTCAAGATTATCTTTAGATATAAAGAAATCTTCGATATTCTTTGACGAATTTGCAATGTTTGAAGGAGTTAAGGAGTTGTTAAGCTTATTATACCTTATGATATTAGTGAGTTCCTCGTTGGTTTGGCATGCTTCGATCATTTGACGGAATTGATATTTCTCACTATTGAACCGCAACAACACAACTAGATAAATTTGATAGTCGTCAAGCAATAAGTCCTGACTTAACTTGACGTCCAAAAAATGGTTGCTATTGAGTAACGAAGGATTTTTAGGATCATAATCCAAATTCACAAATTTAAACAAGTTTTCAAGAACCTGATTGGAATATTGGTTGTTTCCGATCATATTCAAATGGTTCATATAATCAAACTTTGATAATTCAAAGCTCTTCCGCTTTCTCAACAATTTCAGCTCAGGTCTTTCCTTATCATTGGACAAATATTTATTCAACCAACTGTAATATTCCTTGGAATTGGTTTCAAATTGTTTCTTCTTTAATAGTAATTCGTTTTGAGATGTTCCTTCGGTGGTATTCAAATTATTTGTGGATAAATTCAGAACAATTTTTTGTATTAACTTGACATCAAAAACGTCACGAAGGAAGAATCTTAGATTTTTTTCAAAGGGTTCAAATAGTGACTTGAAAATCCTTTCGAAATCCTTGGGAAGACCACTTTGCTTAACCAAGGTTGTGAATTGTGCATCAGCCAAAGAATAGATTTGTTCTATGATTTTGTTTTTGGTTTGGTTCATTCTCCTTAATGAAACATCCAAACTTCGCAAATCGTCCGCCAAATTTGAACATGCTTTGGTGTATAGTGGTAGGCTCGCTTCATATTTACGAAGAGTTGATCTGAAGTCTGGACCATCTTCTATGTTGAAATTGAATTCTCGTTTAAAGTCTCCAAATTTGAATCTTTTGGTAGTGGGATTGGTTTTAGGGTTGAGCGGACTTATAGGCGGTTGAATAGACGTCTCTATTGGAGATTGTGACCATTGAGTTGGAGAATTTTGTGAGATTGATGATTTAATCGATTGGACTGGTGATTTTACATCTGGCAATGATTTGCTCGATATCGCTGGAGTGCTTACCTCATGGTTTTTATCGATCCAAACACTAAAATTGAACAAATAGCGATACTCGTCCTTTGCAATATCGTGTTCCCAAGCAAACACATTCAAGTTTGTATCTTGAATATATTCTTTATGAAAGAGATCGTTGATGATAAGGCGTTGAGGTTCTTGGATATTATGATCGATTGGCAAGGAAGTAAAATCGATTTTCGAAACTTCGATATAGTTTTCATGGACTTGATCATTCTCTACCTCATTTAAATAGTTCCCTTCGCGTAACTGATGCTTAAGCTGGTCAATTTCGATGTTTTTGTCTTTAGATTTGAGAATAATTAATGATTTTCTATCGTCCCCGTCTGGTTTGATGGCAACGTTCAATTTAAGACGATTATATGAGTTGGGGATTCGTATCAATAGCGGGACTTGTTGGGGAACGGGATTCTCAATAAAACTCATGAGTTCGTGACATTTTTGTTGTGTTTGGCTGTTTAGTTTGCTAATGGATGTTACTTGTTTGTCTTGATTTAGTTCGACTGAGTACCTGGTTGAGTCAGAATCCTCTGTAAACAGGATCTTACAGAGCGACGAATTGCTGGATGCTTGAGAGTATGGAAATGTTGATGTAAATAAGGAGTTCATTATGATCTAGTAGTGTAGAGGCTCCTCAAGTGATTGTATATCAGCCAAACAGAAGATTAATGCGAGCTATTGGATGATTAATCACAGCTTTTGGATGATTAAGGGGACGATGACAATATAAAGAGCGGTTCGATACCCAAAAGTTGCTGTTCAGTATATAAACAATATATTAGTGATCAGAAACTGAGGAAGCGTTGGTAATATTCAGTGGATTGACAATGGCTAAACTTCATTCAATGATGCTGGATGTTCTCTTATACGAGCAATTGATCAAAGATGGGTAACCTAAACGATCAGATTATGCTTATTTTCCTAACTGACTGTAAGTTTATGATTTGGATATGTTTCAGACGTTGGATGAATTTAGAAACTATAAGGACTCACAGTCAAAATTCGAAACTCAAAATATTTAAAGATGAGGCCGATAGGAATCGAACACAAGAGTATGCAGAATATAAAAAAATATAAAGTAAATAGTGCAATTAACCCGCAAAAAAATATGCAGCTTGTGTGGATCGAACACACGACCTTCAGATTAACTGTGACCGAATCTCTTCAGTCTGACGCTCTCCCAACTGAGCTAAAGCTGCAACAGAACCCAC